>ENA-ORNY01002102-ORNY01002102.1-human-gut-metagenome-genome-assembly--contig:-NODE-2102-length-10439-cov-2.867007_pt1 | contig 10439 bp, 11 predicted proteins | sample MGYA00242122_ERZ509036 | MGnify/ENA primary metagenome ERZ509036 (study PRJEB26280, sample SAMEA2338696) | human gut metagenome | biome: human gut; feature: human-associated habitat; material: faeces...
GAGGGACTCCACCTCGGAGCGCGGGACCTCGGGCACCCTGCGGGCCGGCTCGCGCCGCGTGGCGCGGACGTTCGTGCCGTACGCCCCGTTGACCCTGGAGGCAGCCTCGCGGAAGCGCTCCCCGTGGTCGAAACAGCCCGGTAGCGTGTGGATAAGCTCGTGGTAGAGGACGTCTCGCGCTTGAGCGTCGGTCTTGCACGCATCGACGGAGCACGAGATCTGGAAGAGCGGCCTGCGCCCGCCGCGCAGCTTCTTGCAGCTGCCAATACGAGAGCGGTTGTGTGTGAGTCTCACGGAAGGAAGGTACTCGCGCGGAGAGAGACCAATGCGCCGCAGGCAGATGGCACAGTCCTCGAGCAGCGCATCGAACTTCTCTTGCATCCCAGCATCAACCACCGGCTGCCCTTCCTGCAGTGTAGTACGCTCTTTGGAAGCGTGGCCTGTTGCATCGTCGTGACGCTCAAGCAGGCCCAACGATAACGGAATGCGGGGGGGTTGGGCTTTCTCTCGGAGGGCGTGTCCTTGATGTCCTTCGCCCTCAGAGGGAAAGCCCAACCCCCGCCCCACAGCTACGTTTGCCTACTTGAGCGTCGCGTACATCACGGCCTTAATCGTGTGCATGCGGTTCTCGGCCTCATCGAAGACGCGAGAGCGAGGCCCCTCGAAGACATCGTTGGTGACCTCCATCTCGGCAAGGCCGAACTTCTCGTAGATGTCCTCGCCAATGGTGGTGTGACGGTCGTGGAAGCTGGGGAGGCAGTGCATGAAGATGGCATCGGGGGCGGCCTTTGCCATCACGTCAGCGGAGACCTGGTAGGGCTTCAGGAGCTTGATGCGCTCGGCCCACAGGCTGTCAGGCTCGCCCATCGAGACCCAGATATCGGTGTAGATGACGGAAGCGTTGCGCGCGCCCTCGTCCACGTCCTCGGTGAGGGTGATGGCAGAGCCGTTCTCGGCGGCAATGGCGCGGCACTGCTCGACGAGTTGGGGCGCGGGCATCTGCTTCTCTGGCCCGCACGCGCAGAAGTCGATGCCAAGCTTCGCGCACACCACCATGAGAGAGTTGCCCACGTTGTTGCCGGCATCGCCCATGAAGGTGAGCTTGCGGCCGGAGAGGTCGTTACCAAACTCCTCGCGCATGGTGAGGACGTCGGCGAGCATCTGCGTGGGATGGAACTCGGTGGTAAGGCCGTTCCACACGGGAACGCCTGCGTAGTCTGCGAGCGTCTGCACGATGGACTGCGCGTAGCCGCGGTACTCGATGCCGTCGAACATGCGGCCAAGCACGCGGGCGGTGTCCTCGATAGACTCCTTCTTGCCCATCTGGCTCGAGCCGGGGTCGAGGTAGGTCACGCCCATGCCAAGGTCACGGCCGGCAACCTCGAAGCTGCAGCGCGTGCGGGTGGAGGTCTTCTCGAAGAGCAGGACGATGTTCTTGCCCTCGAGGTAGCGGTGCGGCTCGTGCGCGTGCTTCTTGGCCTTGAGGTCTGCAGAGAGGTCGAGAAGATAGCGAATCTCCTCAGGCGTGAAGTCGAGCAGCTTGAGGAAATTGCGTCCAGAGAGGTTAACGGCCATGGATGGTCCTTTCTTCCCGCACGCGGGATGAGGTTGTGGTGCCCGTTGAGCAAGGCAGCAAGACAAAGTCTAAACCCTCGTATGGACGAGAAGACAGCCGCCCGCCTACTTCACGGCATCCCTCCAGAACGCATTGCCCGAGAACCCCCCAAGGTCTCTCGAGAGGCAAGCTAGGGTTCTGTGTAATTGGAGAGCAGCTTCACACAGTTCTCCAGATAAACATCCCTAGCAACATCGCTCTCTACGGCGAGGTCATACTGGCACGCGTCGGCAAAGGCAATACGCGGCCATGCGCCATCCACGGGGAGTGCATAGATTCCCACACGCTCTGGATGCTCGGCAATGTCCAGCGATATGCGCGAATAGGGATGCTCTATGAGACAGAAGGTCTGCTTGTACGTGTCACGGTTCTTCTCGCGTGGGTATACCTTCGGCTCTAGGAACAGGAGATATTCCTGTCCATCCCTCATGGGCATGAGGCCAAACATGCTGGGGCCAGATGATGCCCCCCACACCTCTCGAACCCTACTGAACTGCCCAATGCCCAGCCCGTTATGAGGCTCCGCAATTTTATATGCATCATATACGATGAGGTCGTCACCCGCTTTCACGTCATCGCCCCTCAGAGCCGAGGTTACTTCCAAGTGGCATTGGAAAGCTTGATAGACCTAGTTTCTCTTCCCCTTGAAAGTTGCCGTTATCACAATCGGGGCATTCTCAAGCTCTTCCTCTGGAGTCATCCCCGAGTTCTCCCCCGAATCGCCGTCAAGACGAGTCTCCCCCTGCAGGCCTGGCTCAATAACCGCAGACGTACCTTCTCCCTTCGCGTACAGTCGAAGGTCCTCTTCGGACGCTCGTGCGCTCACCACAAAGGGCAGCTGCTGCACGGCCACCCCATCATTGGCATAATGCGTGAGGCTCATCCTCATGGCTAGACCAATGCACGCACATAAAGCCACGAGACATCCGCAGATGATCACCGTCGTTCTCACACTCAGCATTGGCAGTCGAAGAACTCGACGTCTCATCGCCGATTCACTTCCCCCGCTACGTGCCCGTCGACCATGCGCCACTCTCGTTCGAACAGAGCCTCGAGCGCAGGCTCGTTATGGCACGACACAAGCACTGTGCAACCGCGTTCGTGCTCCTCGCGAACAATCCTTGACACAGTTTCAATGCCTTCCACGTCGAGCGCATTAGTGGGCTCGTCAAGAATGAGCAGCTCCGGGGCCTCCATGATTGCCTGAGCAATGGTCAGGCGCTGACGCATCCCCATGCTGTACGTTGAAAATGGCCGCTTGTCATCGGGGTCCAGGCCTACGCGCTCAAGCGCCTTGCGAACCTCACGCTTCCCCACCACCTCCTTGATAGAGGCCAGCATCAATAGGTTCTTCATGCCGGTGCTCTCGTCCCAGAAGCCTGTCGTCTCAAGGACAAGCCCGAGGCTTCGGGGAAAATCGACATCGTCTCCAATCCTCTGCCCGAAGACATCAATCTCACCCGAGGTTAGATGGATGAGCCCTGATATGGCCCTGAAGAGCATCGTCTTCCCAGAGCCATTGATGCCACTGAACCCATAGATGCCCCCGCGCGGCAGCGAAAGCGTCACATCATCAAGCACTGTGCGACCACGAATAATCTTGGTCGCATGGCTCACTACAATCGCATCTGGCATGAGGACCTCCTATCAGAGAACATCCCAAGTGCGCACGAGGCGAATGATCAGCCACGCGATGAGCACAACACCCATAGACAAGCAAACCAAAGACGCGCCAACGCTGAAGCCCGCGACGCCATTCCCAAAGCCCATCGTCCAACCGGAGCAATCGTGCCAGGCAAGAACCCCCTGTGTTGAAAGAAGCCAAGGTGCAACAGCCCTCGACATCTCATACGGCATGTTTCCGACACCAACCAGAGCCGCCGCGTGCACCGCAAACACAATCGAAAACGCAACGATTGAATCAGTCTTTATCGCAAGGCAATTTGTTACAAGGACGAGGAGTAATGAAAGGGCAAAACCCAGCAGAGCATCGGCAAACGAAACTCCAAGCAACTCAGACAGCTCAACATTGCAACCGAGCGCAACCAACCCAATAGCGCTGGCAAGCCGTCCAAGGAAAGCGAATGAGGCTGAGAATATCACGAGCTGAGCTAGTCTGCCCAACGTCCAAGCATCGCGAGACACCAGACGGGGAATCACGAACGACGCGTCTTGTTCAAGGCCCGCAGTGAAATGGTCGGAGAAAAGAAAGCAGAAGGACGCCATTGGGGAGAGCAGCGCAACAAATGCAAAGATGGAAGGCCTACTCCCATACTGATTGGGAACAAGAAGGCCACCGCCCAGAAAGGCGTAGAGGGCTTGATTTGGATCTATGATTCCCGCGCTAAGGGCCGCAATCAGACTTACCAGCACGCAAATACCCATCCGCGCAAAGTGTCTTGTCCTCGGCAGCAGACAGAAAACGTGATGGTCACAGGTCTTAGAACTCACGCGACTCACCCTCTTCGGGCAAATAGTCTCTCCTCCGCACAAGGTAGGCGGCAAGCAGGCCGAGAATGACGCATGCAGATGCGAGCCGGAGCGCCCCTATCCCCTCGGCAACAAGGCCATCTTCCGGTGTAGCGACCACGAGAAGCCAGCCGGTCCAGAGAGCGGTGTTGTTGAGAGCCGATGTCATGCACAGAAGGTAGTCAAGCGCTCCATAGCCAAAAGCCGCAAGAGCCGCATACGCACCAGATCTTGTTATCAGGCGAACGACAAGAACGACAAGCCCTACTACCAGAAAATAGAAAGTTTGCAGCGTTGTTGAGAGGAGTCCGTACTTCAGATAGTCCCCTGCCGCAAACGCTACTGAGGATGAAAGCCGTACGCTCATAAGACAGCACGTCGTGAGAAGAGCAGAAAACACCACCGTACGAGCCGTCAACCGGGCCAGAGCATGGGACAGGGCAGTGATACGATTCGTGCGGGTCACCCATATGGCCGCATCCAACGGTCCCAAAGCGCCAGTCGCACAGAACGTGAACGTGGGGACGTATACAAACGCAGCGAGAGCATAGTTAGCAAACTGGGCGTAAGAGCGAGACAGCGAGATAGCGCCCTCAGTCGAGACACTGTCCACCCGTAACAGGTTCGCCAAAGTACAGAGCCCCACAAGGACACCGAGCCCTGCAGAAAATCTATTGTCCGAGAGACTAAAGCGACCCCCCGTGACGCTCATAGCAGCACGTCCCTATGACCACCGAGGGAAAGCCCCAGCGCAACAAGAAGAAGCAGGAGCACCGCGAGAGGTGCGGCGAAAAACACGACTTGGTTCCGTGGGACCACGAGGGAGACAATCAGACACTGTGCCACGTTCAAGTCCGGCGGCAGCAGGTACGAAGAGACAATCAATAAAAGAGCGGGCACCCCCACAACAAATAGTCGGCTCGTGTGAAGGTAAAGCGAGAGCACGAAGGACGCAAGAGCAAGAAGGGCTCCCCACAGGGCGTCGTAGAAAATAAACGCCAGGTTAAGGAGGTATCGGGCGTTCAGGAATGAATCGAGAAATAGGGTGCGACTGTACCAGCCAGTCGCGTCGGCCTCGGCAGCCGAGGTGTTCAGGAGAAGGTGATAGGCATCTTGTCCGGCCGTTGCGGGGAAGGCAAAAAATGCAAGCAGCTGAGAAGCCAGCAATGGAATAGCAACCACGAGAAAGCCACCTGCAAACGCGGCAAATGCTCCCGATGAGAGATAGGAGCGAAGCGTAGAGCGCGTGGCGACGCAACCCGCATACCTGCGCCTCCCATCAAGGAAGAAGCTGTCGCCATAGACCGCCGCAGCAAGAAACGGCATCAGGAAGTAGAGGTAGAAACAAAAGAGAGGCGTCTGCATGGACTCGTAATTACCCACCCATCCCACGTCCGCAGCGGGGACCTCGCCCATGTCGTGACCCCAGAACACCAGACATGTTTGGATGAAGCAAGCAGACATCGCCACGAGTCCAACCACAACTGCATAGCGCCATGCCTTTCCGGCAGCCATGCGCCTAAAGTGGAACTTGAGAACACCCCAATCCGTGCTCATATCGCCCTCCGTCTGCCACGCATTTTAAAGGGCAGGATGCTCGTCGTGATCCCGCCCCATGGCACTAGACGTTAATAACTAGCGGAAGCTTACGTATCCCCTAGTACGATCACACGAATTTGGGCCCCAGCCCACCTGATGTCCCATAAGCGTCACAGAACCCCTGAAGGAACTGTAATAAGAAGGGTATTTAGTCTCACCCGCATTGACCGTAACAGAGTCCGCACATTGCCCTTGACCCGGCAGCTCAATCCAGAAATTCCCACCGTAATCAGAATATGAGTAAACTTGAACGGTCGCAGAGGAGCCACCGTTATGGTATCCGTTACGAACTGTTACTGGTGCCTGCCATGCAGGCAGGCAGACGTTGAATGACCCACCGTCAGCTAGCGCAGGCGCCGCAGCACCCAAGACGGCAACAAGTGCCAAACTGGCAGCGACAATTACTTTCTTTATTTCTGTTGCCATAACAACCCGCATCCTTTCGCAAAGAGGATTACGTTGCAGGCAGCAAATCCTAATAGTGCATTCTTTCCTAGGGACCTGTTGCCCAAGCTGCGCCTCAAACGCCTGGCCCTACCCAAGCTACGCCATAGTTGCACTTCAATCACCTCCCTACCAGCTGTATATGGCGACATCTGTACTAGTCACTCGCTTGCCATCGAGAGTCTTCTTGCACAGGAATCGATACGTACCGGAGCCCACATTCTCCCAAGTTGCCTTGGTAAAGCCATTGCGCTTGAATGATGCAGATCCGACAAGAGAAGCCCTGCCATTTGAAATGCGAAACAAGCTCACAGTGAATGAACCGTCGATTGGGCAGCTAGCCGTCATCTCAATTCCGACATTTCTGCCATCGAAGTATCGATCCTGGAAGGTTTGCGTACTCAACAAGTTGAGCGAATCACCGTACCAAGAGCGCGAAATAGGCACTACAGGGTTCGTACGAGAATACGAAACGTTTGCGGCAACTCCGGTACTGTCAACCACATTAGCCAATGCAACATGGGGAACAGAAATCAAACCCAACGAAAAGAGAATCACTCCGAACAATATTGTTACTACATGATTTGGTGTTTTGGAAAAGATCGCTTCCACAGCAAAACACTCCCTTTCAACGATTCTTCCTTTGAATGGGAGTGTGCGCTAATCACGCATCCCTGTCTGTCATTCGTGAGGATGCATTTGCTCCAGGCTTGTCACTTTCGCCTCATGTATCAAAAGTTTCCTCAGGTCACGCATTGAGTGGACTCCAAGGTCATCATAGGTCCGCTGTCGGTATGACTTCACCGTTGCCAAAGTAGTGCAACGACGCCGGCAAACTTCGGACACTCCGTAACCGCACACAAGGTCTAGAACGATATTCAATCTCATACCATCGATGCCGCGCCCCTGAAGATAGTGAACGGCTCGGTCTAGCTCGTTGTCGGTTGGCTCGGCGATGGGAACCGCAGCAACTCGCGCTTGGTAAACGAGCACTACGACAAAAAGGGCAATGAGCGAGGGAAAGAGTATGAAAATCCAATCTGTTACCACACCCACATAATAGAGCTCAAGATGATATGCAATCGCAATTCCAGCGGAACCCAAGAGCGCAAGCGATGGTACATAAAATAGAGACCTAAAGCCAGCAAGGACGACGCGCCAGCGAGGAAGCGCCTGATCCCCTCTGCATGCATGTGCTTTTCCCACGGCAAGAGACGCAACGATAATAAGGACCAGCGCCCAAACTTTGTAGAGCCACATTCCGCTCCATCCGCAATAGGCGCCGAAAGACAACACAAGTACAAGAACAACTGACATGGCCGTATCAGCGATACGCATCAAGACACTTTGTTCGGAACAAGGATGCGACGACCGTCCACAAGACTTCAGTGTCCAAAGAAATGCAACCAGTGAAAGAGCTAGGGCAGCCCCCCACGTTATGTAAGTTGTACCCCTGTGATACCACTGCCCGCCAATTTGCACATTGTTCGACGCATCAACAAGCAGCGCCATCGAAAGGCAGGCAAAGGCGACGGCAGTCGAAACCGAGGGCTCGGGTTTGACCTCAGAGTCCCTCCTCCCTGAACAAACTTCTGATTTGGGTGCCGCGGGGAACTCCTTTGTCAAATCAAGGCCGATTGTCATCTTTCTCAGTTCGCTTGCCCCGCTAACACAAAGCTTCTCGTAGCCGCGATGCCGATAGGTCGCAACGCTGGCCGGAGATATCCCCAGATCGGATCCGATCGTCTTTGCAGTGGCCCCTAGGGCGGTTCGAGCAAGAACCGAAGCCTCACGCTCAGTAAGAGTGTTTCTCGAAGCTTCAGCAAGACGCCGCTCCATGCGGCTCACACTTTGCTCCAGGGATGAAGGCGCAGTCGGCCCCACTCTCTCCGAGCAATCGTCCCCTGAAGAACCACAGGCGTTCACGTCAGATCTACGCTCATCCCAACGGACATGCAGGAGCAGCACCACCGAAAGCAGCACCATGCAGACGCAGAAGGATCCGAAGAATGACGCATCTTCAACTCCTGCGTCCAAGACGTCCATGCGATACTCGCTCACGAAGCTACGAAACGCGAGATACGCCATGTGGCCGGAGAGCAAGGACGGAACACTCCATGCGGCGCCACTCCTGCAAAAACACACCCCTCCCGCTAACGCAAGGACAAGGACCACGAGGCAGAGAGCAAGTGAGGGCAGAAACGAATTGGTCCCCCAAAGGCACACGAAAAGCATGCATGCCGTTGGCCACAAGCTTCCGAGCAGGAAAGACGCTCTTTCGTGATGGAGCGCCCTTGCAAATCCCATCCCCCAAGGCCGAGACGCCCCAACAAGAGACTGCCAGCGCCCCACAGGCAAACTCAACAATCGACATATTTTCATTGAGCGTGACCTGCTCCTCCGTGATGAGACCGTCGAAACCACGTACAAACGCATATGACTCGGCAATGACAAGCCCCGCGGTAGCAACCCATCCCAAACGCACCAGAATGACGTGGAGGTGGACCAAGGCGTGCTTTTTCTCCTCGCCGAAGCACGGTTCCAGCAAGCCAGCAATCACTACCAGAATGACCGCAAGAGAAAAGGCGCCCATGTCAATTTGCCCAGGAACCATGGGCCCAAAGTTCCACACCCCATACGGCATTGCCACAAGAATTGCAGTCCAGATACACCAGCCCATACTTCTCCTCGCAGGCGCCCAAATCCGGTGCAAGGATAATCGACTGGATACAATAAATAACAATCAAATCGGCAATGGGTATGACAGCCCCTCTCGCCGCCCGCCTACTTCACGGCATCCCTCCAGAACGCCATGCTCATGCAGTGAGGGCCGCCACGACCGCGGGAGAGCTCTGCCGAGGGAATCTCCAGGAGGTTCACACCGGCGTGGTAGAGGATGCCGTTGGTGACGGCGTTGCGCTGGTAGACCATCACCGTGCCGGGACGCACCGCAAGGGTGTTTGAGCCGTCGTTCCACTGCTCGCGTGCGGCGGCAATGGGGTCGTCTCCGCCGCACTTGATAAGACGAACGGCAGGAAGCCCCAGCGCGCTGGCCAGCACCTGGTCCAGCGTCCCCTCCATCTGGGAGATGCGGGTCTCGCCCTCATGCGCCCCACGCGTGATGGAGAAAACCTTGAGCGTTCCCAGAATACCGGGGTGAACCGTAAAGGTATCGACGTCAACCTGCGTGAAGACGGTGTCGAGGTGCATGAAGGAGCGCTTGTGCGGAATCGAGAAGGCATAGACGGCACGCACCTGGGAGTCCTCGCTCCACAGCAGGTGCTTGGCAAGCCGGTCGATTGCCGCCGGCTGCGTGCGCTCGGAGATGCCCACGCCAATCACGCTGGCACTCAGCACCAGGATGTCACCGCCCTCGATGTGGTAGGGGCTCGCCGGGTCATACCAGATGGGCGTATGCTCGTACTCGGGGTGATACATGAAGAGGTAGCGGCCAAAGAGCGACTCGCGGCGCCTTGTCGCCGAGCGCATGCGGTTGAGGCTCACACCCGTGCCAATGACCGAGAAGGTATCGCGCGTGAAGTACACGTTGGGAATGGGGTCCACGAGGATGGGGTTCTCGTCTCCCCCACCCGCCTCCATCACATCGGCAAGCGAAGCGTCCTTCACCGAGGTGAGGTCGACCTCGTCGGCGCGAACGCCCGTGATGGCCTTCTCCACAAGCTCGAGCGGGTCGTCGATTGCCTCGAGGCGCTGACGCACGGCCTCGCGCACGCCAGGCCCGTCGATACCGCATTCGGAAACGTAGTCGCGTATGAACTCGCCACGCGCTGCGGGCTTTGCCGAGAGGGCATCGGCAACCAGTTGGTCCAGGTAGAGCACCTCCACGCCCTCGTCGCGGAGCATCTGGGCAAAGCGGTCGTGCTCTGCCTGCGCGGTCTCGAGGAACGGGATGTCGTCAAAGAGCAGACGCCCGATGTTGTCGGGCGAGAGGTTGAGAAGCTCGTCTCCTGGCCTATGGAGCATGACCTTGCGCAGCTCGCCGATCTCCGAGCCAATGTTGAGCCCCGTTGTCATCGCACCCTCCGTAATGCTTTCGTAAGCATCTTCTCACCTCCTAAACGATACCCCATGAGAGCCGGATACGTCATTTTGAGCCCTGCTAGAATCAGGACCAGAACAATCAATCCATTCGCGCGGAAACGCGTACGGGGAGGAATGGCCATGTCGGAGCAGCAGAAGGCACCGTCAGAGAATGCGGAGTCTCGGAAGGCAAAGGCGCGCGGCAACGCCCTCGAGAAGGCAGCCGCGGCATTTGCCGATGACGCCACCGCGAAGGACGAGACGGGCGCCC
>ENA-ORNY01002103-ORNY01002103.1-human-gut-metagenome-genome-assembly--contig:-NODE-2103-length-10427-cov-2.806209_pt1 | contig 10427 bp, 9 predicted proteins | sample MGYA00242122_ERZ509036 | MGnify/ENA primary metagenome ERZ509036 (study PRJEB26280, sample SAMEA2338696) | human gut metagenome | biome: human gut; feature: human-associated habitat; material: faeces...
AAATGAAGCCCACCATCGTGTTGAGTCTTCCCGCATCGTCGGGGGGACCCATCTTTTCGCCGAATATACCGACTATGCTGGTGTATTCCTTGAATCCGCCGATAAAGCCCGTGATAATGACATAGGCAAGCATGGGGGAGAGCAGCGGAACGGTGATGCGTGCGAATATGCGGCGGCGCGAGGTGCCGTCGATGCGCGCGGCGTCATAATACTGGCGGTTGATGCTTTGAAGACCGCCGAGAAGCACGAGGATCTTGAAGGGCAGCGCATTCCAGACTATGTATATTATCATGACCGTCATGTTTGCCGCATACGACGAACCGGTGTTTATCCAGTTGACGGGGCTGCCGCCGAAGAATTCTATCACGTTGTTGATGATGCCCGCGGTGATGATTATCTCATTCTCGGTGCCGAAAAAGCTGCCGACGATATTGAACATCGCGGCAAATACCATGCCGATGGCGATGGAGTTCGTCACATAGGGCAGAAAGAAGATGGTCTGAAGTATCTTCTGGAACCGCTTTATCGAGTTGAGACCGACGGCGATGAGCAGTGCGAGCAGTGTGGAGAGGGGAACTGTCCATACGCAGAGCAATATGGTGTTTTTAAGGCAGGAGAGAAAGCGCTGATACTGCACGACCTTGACGAAGTTGCCGACGCCGAAGCTGAACGATCCGCCGCCGATAGCCTCAAGTCCGCTGTATCCTTCGAGAAACGCCATTCTCACGGTGTTTATTATCGGCCAGACCGTAAACACCAGCAAAAGCACTATCGCGGGGGACAGATAAAGCCACGCCTTGAGCTGATTTTTCTTTTCCATGACTTTATTCTCCGAAACGGATCCTTTCTTCAGAGTCCTTTCCGAAGATGAAGGTCTTATGGGGCTTGAGGGAGAACCTCACCGTCGCCGATGCGGTATCGACCTTGTTGTCCGACCCGATTATGGCGCGTATGATCGGATTTACCGAGGCTTTGTGGCGCGATACTATGCTGACGTCGCGTCCCATGACCTCAACGCCCGAAAGCTTGCAGGTGAGAGGGCCGTTCTCGTCGAGTATAAAGCCCTCGGGACGCACGGCGGCGTAAACCTCGCCGTCGGGAGCGCCCTTTACGTCAAGCACCGCCTCGTCGCCGATCATAAGCTTTTCGCCTTCGACTCTGCCGGTGAAAACGTTGATGGGAGGCGTGCCGAGGAACTTTGCGACAAAGAGGTTCACGGGGTCGTCATACACCTTCTGCGGCTCGCCGACCTGCTGCACCACACCCTTCTTCATGACCACGATCATGTCGGAGATGCTCATTGCCTCCTCCTGGTCGTGCGTTACAAAAACGGTGGTTATCTTTGTTTCGCGCTGTATGCGGCGTATCTCCTCGCGTGTCTGAAGTCTCAGGCGCGCATCGAGGTTCGAGAGCGGCTCGTCGAGCAGAAGCACGCGGGGCATTTTGACCAGCGCGCGCGCAATGGCGACACGCTGCTGCTGACCGCCGGAAAGCTGGCCGACACCGCGGTGCGCCATGCCGTTTAAGTTGACCATATGCAGCATTTCGGTGACGGTCTTTTGAATTTCGTCTTCTTTCTTGCCTTTGAGGCGCATACCGAACGCGATGTTTTCATAGACGTTCAGGTGCGGGAAAAGCGCGTACTTTTGGAAAATTGTATTGACGGCGCGCTTATGCGGCGGCACGTTATTGATCTTCTCGTCACCAAAAAAGACATCGCCGCTATCCGGTGTGACGAAGCCGCCGATGGTGCGCAAAACCGTGGTTTTGCCGCAGCCGGAGGGTCCGAGCAGTGTTACGAACTCGCCGTCACCGATGGTGAGGTTGAAGTTCTTTAAGACCTGCTCGCCGTCAAACGATACTGCAATGTCTTTGAGCGTGATGATTGGTTTTAACATGGAAAGCATCCCCTTTGCGGTTTGGTGGGACCCTTGTCCCCCGAAAGTTGCGCGGTCTTAGTGAATCACACACCCCGGCTGCATGATGCGTACTGCTTCCGCAAAGGATTTTTCACGGCCGCAGGCTTTCGCCCGCGATCCGGCCGCGGCAGGAACACTTTTCCGAACAGGATAAAAGCAACACAACGCTTTGTGTGTTGCCCGTTTTAGCGACCTTTCCGGAACAGCCGATTTTATTTGGTTTTAGATGCAAACGCAATAAGTTCAGTTTACGGAAAAAGTCAGGATTTGTCAACCTCTTTTGCGTAAAATATGAATAAAGTTTGACGATGGATTTGTGTGCATTTTTAAAAATGGGATTTTCAGGAATGTCAAAACGGGATTTATGCGGGTTTGCGAAAAAAAGAGCGCCGCCCGAGAATCGAGCGGCGCCGAAAAGAGAGGAAAAGTATGTTTTTCCTTATGATCGGATTTATAAAGTGGAATGTGCGCGGCTTTGAAACGCAGTGTCATTCAGAGTGCGGTCACGCATAGGGCGATAAGCACGGGCCGAATGCACACGACGGCGGCGCATGGGGCGCACGGCAAGAGAAAGACCTAAAAATGCCAACAGCACAACGGCCAAAAACGGCAGAACGCCCTTTGCAGACCACTTGGCGCCCGCCTGCACGGAGGCGTTGACGACGACAGCCTTCGGCTCTGCGGCCTCGGGCGCAGCCGCGGCGGAAACGGCGCTTTCGGCGTCATCGGTATCGACCGAAGTCCCCGTGAGGCTGTGCAGAGCAGTGCTGAGCATTTTATCGGCCATATCTCTGCCCTCTGCGCGCGCGACGGCTTCCAGCTGCGCGGCGACGGCGGTGTAATCGTCCCGGAGGTCTTCCGTCGGTTCGGCGGAGACGGTTTCGGTATCCGTTATCGCTTCATCGGTCTCATCCGCCAAAACGGGTGCGGCGGCGAGCAAAGCGATAAGCAAGGCCAAGAGTACCGGCACGGCATGACGCAGTGTACGAAGAATGGCGCTTGCTGCCTCCACACTGTTTTCGGTTTTTATCTGCATTTCTGCCGCCTGCATGCGCTTCTCACCTGACATTCAAAAATTACAAAGCGATAACATTTGTTACACTTCTGTTACATTTTAGCATACAGAGCGCTGAAAAGTCAAGAGGAAATGATTTGAAAAGTGCATAAAAAAGCCCCGTTTTTCTTGAAAACGGAGCTTTCGTTACAAAAGTTACAAGTTATGCCATAACAATGACGCTGAGCACGATATAGACGGCGTAGGCGGCGAGCATTAAAACGCCCTGCCAGCGCGAGAATTTCTTCGTGATGAGCGTGGGCACGACAGACAGAATGCCGATGATGAGACATGCCGGGATATCGACCATGGCGACGGTGGGCGACGCGGGGAGCTTGCTGCCGTAGATGAGCGCGCATACGGGCAGAATCAAGGTCAAATCGATGATATTTGCGCCGATGATGTTGCCTGCGGAGAGCGAGCCCTGCTTTTTCGCGATGGCGGTGAGCGTGGTGACAAGCTCCGGCAGAGACGTGCCGATGGCGATGATGGTGACGGAGATGACGCGATCCGAAACGCCGCACATGGAAGCGAGCGCGGAGCCGTTATCGACAAGGAGCTGTGCACCGGCGACCGTGCCGACCGCGCCGATAAGGAACTTGACAACATTGGTGATGACGGCTTTTTTCGTGACGGGCTCATCGAGCTGCTGACCCTTTGCCCCGCCCTTGACGGCGACGACGGCCTCGTGGATGTTGTCGTACATGGCAATGACGAAAATAATGATGAGCAAAATGCTGGCAACCATGCCGACGCCGTTATCAAACAGTGAGAAACATACGGCGACAGCGGCAGCCACGAGCATGAGGATCATTTTGAGCATGTAATCTTTGCGGCGGATCGCCATAGGAATGGCGACAAGCGCGATGCCCATGATGAGACCGAGGTTCGCCGTGACGCTGCCGATGGCGTTGCCGATGGACATATCCACCATGCCGATGCCGCTGCCGGGCGAAAGTGCCTCTGCGGCACGTGCGTCGAGCGCCGCGAAGATGGAGACGAGCAGCTCCGGCAAAGTGGTCGCGAAGCTGACGACCGTTGCGCCGACAATAAGCTTCGGAATGCCGGAGGCTTCCGCCATCCACGATGCAGCATCCACAAAGAAATCGCCGCCCTTGATGATGAGCACGAGACCCACGATGAGCAGCAAGACTGTAATTGCAATTTCCATTTGCAAATTCCCCTTTTTTACGCTTTCAGAGCGTTTTCGTTTTCTTCTTCCGCAAGATTACGCGGAGAAAGACATTATTTCTATTATAGCGGGGAACCGCGGGAAAATCCAGTCTTATTTGCCTTTTTTGTCAAATTTTACGGTTTTATTCATCGGACCCAAGGCTGCGGACGAGCTCTTCGAGCTTTTCGGGGCGTTCTTTAGGAGAAGTAGCCGCGTCCTTTGCGGGTTTAGCCGCGCATTTCGAGGTACTCGTCGTAGGTGGTAACGCGGTCGAACGTGCCGCCCTCGGGCAGAATTTCGATGATGCGGTTCGCGACGGTCTGGGTGAACTCGTGGTCGTGCGATGCGAACAGCACGACACCCTTGAAATCGATGAGGCCGTTGTTGACGGCAGTGATGGACTCGAGGTCGAGGTGGTTCGTGGGCTGGTCGAGCAGCAAGACGTTGCTGCCGAACATCATCATGCGCGAGAGCATGCAGCGCACCTTTTCGCCGCCGGAAAGCACCTGCACGGGCTTATAGACGTCTTCGCCGGAGAACAGCATTTTGCCGAGGAAACCGCGCAGATACGTTTCGGTGGTGTCTTTGGAATATTGCTCGAGCCAGCGGATGATGGAATCTTCCGTATCGGTGAAATAGGCGGAATTATCCTGCGGGAAATAGGACTGACTCGTCGAAACGCCCCACTTGAATGTGCCGGCATCCGGCTCCAGCTCGCCCATTAAGATTTTGAAAAGCGTCGGCACGGCGAACTCGTTTGATGCGGTGAACGCGATTTTATCCGTGCGGCCGACGGTGAACGTGACGTTATCGAGCACCTTTACGCCGTCTACGGTCTTTGTAAGGCCCGAGACGGTGAGGACATCTTTGCCGAGCTCTCTGTCCATCGTAAAGCCGACATACGGGTAGCGGCGGGAGGACGCGGGCATTTCTTCGACGGTGATCTTATCGAGCAGCTTCTTTCTGGACGTCGCCTGACGGGACTTCGATTTATTTGCGGAGAAGCGCTGGATGAAGTTCTGGAGCTCCTTGATTTTTTCCTCCGCCTTGCGGTTCTGGTCGCGCATCATGCGCTGCATGAGCTGGCTCGACTCATACCAGAAGTCGTAGTTGCCGACATACATGGTTATCTTGCCGAAGTCAATATCAACAATATGCGTGCAGACCTTGTTTAAAAAGTGGCGGTCATGCGAAACAACTATAACGGTGCTGTCAAGGTCAATCAAAAACTCCTCAAGCCAGCGGATAGCGTCTATATCAAGGTGGTTCGTGGGCTCGTCCATCAAAAGAATTTGCGGATTGCCGAAAAGAGCCTGTGCAAGAAGCACCTTGACCTTCATTTCACCCGCAAGCTCGCTCATTTGCATATAGTGGAACTCGTTTGTTATTCCGAGACCGTTAAGCAGAATTTCGGCGTCGCTCTCTGCGCTGTAACCGCCCATCTCTGCAAATTCATCTTCTATTTCGCAAACTCTTATGCCCTCTTCTTCCGTAAGCTCCGATTTTGAATAAAGCTCTTCGCGCTCGTCCATAACCTTGCAAAGCTCGGCATTGCCCATGAGCACCGTGCGAATAACCGTGTACTCGTCAAACTCGAAGTGGTCCTGTTTTAAAACCGAAAGTCTCTCGCCGGGTGTGTAGACGACCTCGCCTTTATTCGGTTCAATCTCACCCGAAAGAATTTTTAAAAAAGTAGACTTACCCGCTCCGTTCGCGCCTATGAGTCCGTAGCAGTTGCCCTTTGTGAATGTCATATCGACATTTTTAAAAAGCTCTCTGCCGCCGTATTGTAAACCTACGTTAACTGTGCTTATCATTTTAAGATCTCCTTAACCGTTTTGCTCTGATTATAATAAAATTTTTACTCTTTTTCACAAGCCTTATCAAAGGCAAAAAAAATTCATACAGGCGGCAAAAGGCACTGTCTTTTTTAAACTCTCTGCTGCCTTTTTTTACGGAATAAAGTAAGGCTAAAATATTTTCGTCTTTTATTCCGTATTCGTTCGTCCACTGATTGTCGCCGCGCATGATATAGCCGTTTTTGTCTTCGCCTATAACCCTGTGCAGCACGACCTTGCCGTTGCCGCGCCTATAAAGCGGCACATCGCCCTTTCTAAGCTTGCGCCCCGCTTCCATAAGTGTAACAACATCCTTTTTGTTTTTTATAAAAGGCTCCATACTGACGCCGCTTGCGATGATAGAAACCTTTCCGTCGTTTTTTATGACAGACGAAATTATATCGTCCATCTCGTCAAGATTTAATATGTTGTCACTCAACGATTCCCGCCCCTTTAAGCGTAGAAATAAATTCTTTTACGTCGTCTTCTATATCTTTCTCTTTAACACCGCACTCCGACGCCAAGGCAGAAATTATTTCATTTTCTTCCATGCCGTTTTCGAGCTTTCTCCAAATAAATTCCGCCGTGTCGTTTACGGTGATTATCCCCTGAAAATCCATACCTGCGGTTGAAACTACTATGTTTGTACCGCCGATTTTTCTGAGTTTATATTCGGGCTTTATCTTCATATCCTGTCCTCCGTTTTTATAAGGCTTATTTTTTTATCTTCGATTATCAGCTCTTTTTCGCAAACGCCGAGCGCGGCTTTTTTGTGCGTTATAATCATAAGAGTTTTGCCGTTTAATTTTTTGAGGTTGCGAAGAAGTCTCTCTTCTGTTTTTTCGTCCAGTGCCGACGTCGCCTCGTCAAGCAAAAGTATGGGTGAATCAAAAAGTATCGCTCTCGCTATTGCAAGGCGTTGAACCTGACCCTCCGAAAGTCCGAGTCCCCTCTCGCCTATCACGGTGTTAAGCCCCTGCGGCAAATCATAAACAAATTCATCTGCACAGCTGAGCTCAATCGCGCGTTTTATATCTTCTTCGCTTTTGCCCTCTGCCATAAAGCAGATATTTTCGTATATTGTACCCGAGAGCAAAAGATTGCCCTGCGGAACATAGGCAAAAAGACTTCTTGTTGCCCTGTCGGCAAGTCTCTCTTCATTTTTTGACTTGATAACGATTTTGCCGCTGTCGGGGTAAATAACGCCGAGTATCATTTTAAACAAAGTGCTTTTGCCTATACCCGAAATACCCGTAACGGCAACGAAATCGCCCTTTTTTATAAATGCAGAAGCGTTTTCGAGAACCGAGTCTCTGTCATATTTAAACGATACGTCGTCAATTAAAATACCGTCAAAATTATTATAAAATTCGGCGACGTTATCTATATCGTTTTGAGTATCGAACTCATCCGGGAGCTTTTCAAAATCCATAAGCCGCTCGGCAGATGCGATAACCGAATAATATGTCGGCAATATGCTTGAAAGGCTCGCTATCGGGCTTTGAATTTGATTGACAAGCTGAAGTATCGCCGTCAGTTCGCCTATATCTATAATACCCTGATAAACTCTGAAGCCGCCCCAGACCATAGCGAATAAATAGCCGAAGCTAAAAGCAAACTGTATGCCGCTGTTGGCAAAAATGCTGACCGTTGCGCGCTTCATTCTCACATCGTAGTTATCTTTCATAAGCGTGCGCGCCTTGTTTTTGACCTGCTCATATGCGTTAAAAACCTTGATTACGAGAATTTCGGAGACTGCCTCTTGAAAGAACGAGCGAACCTTGCCGTCCGTTTCCTGCGCTTTTTTGTGTATCCGCTTCAGATATGACCTGAAAATTTTTGACGAAGCCATTAAAGCAATTCCCGCCGCGGCAAAAATCACGGCAAACAGCGGGTCGAGAGTTATCATAATTATCATTGCCATTATAAGCCTTGTAAAAAGCGAAAACACATTCGGCACAAGATTTATAACGCCGTCTGTGACGATTATCACATCCGAAGTCAGGCGGTTGAGCACCTCGCCGCTGTGATAGCGCGAAATGCTCGCATAATCTTTTTGAAGAATTGTTTCAAAGACCCGTGTTTTTATTTTAATTTCAATCTTAGCTCTTGCGCGCTCATAAAGGTTGCGCCCGGTGAGCTTTAAAATCACCTGCACCAAAAGAAGGGCAAGCAAATAGACCGCGCTTTTTTTGAGCAGGTCAATATCTCCCCCGTTAGCGCCGTTGATTACACCCTTTGTGCCGTAGGTCGTCATAACGCCGAAAAAAGCCATGGCGGAGCTTAACAGTGCATAGGCGCAGACATAACCTCGGCAGCCTTCGGACACCTTAAAAATCCACCTGAGCGCAATATTATCTTTTTGAGTTTTTTCTTTGCGCGTCTTTAGCTTTTTCACATTTATACCCCGTTAAAAATCAAGTTTTCCGTATTTCATAACTCTGTAAGAAAGTGCGGCGGCGTCAACGCTCATGTTACAGCCCATTCTGTAAAAAGGTACGCTTCTTAAAAGGTCGTCCGCTCTTTCGCACAAAAGCTCCATGCCCTCCTCATCAACAGGGCGCACGGTCTGGTCAAAAAGCGGTGCGATAGCCTCTTTAACATCCAATCTGCCGATATAATTCACGTTTGAACGCTCTAAAAAGCAAATTCCTTTTATAGGAAATCCTGCATTTATACTTATATCGTATTTTCCGCTGAACGGCGTGCCATAAGCGAGATAAACGCCGTCTTTTTTTCTTATTGCGGGCTTGTCGTCATTTATAATAAGCACCTTGTCTTTGCCCAAAAACTCCTGCCAAAGCGCGGTGTGCGTTGACTTGCCCGTGCCGCTCGGAGCAGAAAACAAATAAGCTTCGCCGTCTGCCGCAACAGCGGAGGCGTGCAGCATCATTCCGTCAAAGCGAAGGAGCGTTTTATAAAAGAATGTGCCAGTTCCCATATATTCGAGCTGCTCATCGCTCGCGGTGGGGAAACGCTCTTTTCTTGAAGCGTAATATTCTTCGGTAACGACAATTTTCTGCGCTTTTTCCGCGCCTGCTTCCGTAAGATATTTTTGACTTCTGCTTTTTAGAGTATTGTATTTGCAATCATACTCTGCCGGAATATCCGCAATGCGATATGTCGCCACCGAATCGCCCCTTTCGCAGTATAAATATATTTGAGCATATTTGGTTTAATTTTAACATTTAAGGCGCATAAAGTCAACAAAAATAAGGTGTTTTGAGCTGCGCCCCTAAGGCAGCGCACAGCGACGGCGCATATGCGGCAAATAATGTATTTAGTATTGTTTTTTTGCCAATAATATGTTAGAATTATACAGTATATATTCAGCATTTCTCTTGATGATTCGGAGGATTTTTTATGAAGAATTCAGATGATTCCGGATATACAGGAAAGCACGTGGGTGTGTGTGTTCTGGATACCGGGATTTTTCCGCACGCAGATCTGAAAAACCGCCTTGCCGTCTTTCAGAACATGTTGGGTTCTCGGCAAAGGCCATTTTGCCGTATTTTCTTCACAGAAGATGTGCCGAGTACCCCGATTTCTCTGCATTTAAGGGTGTGCTTGATGAGCTTTACGGCGCATCAGTGAGCGCAAGTGTTTCAAAGCAGGGCGAAGCTATGCTCTTAAACATAAACATGACTGCCATTGACGACAGATTTGCCCTCGAAAACGAAAAAATACTCAGTGAATGTGCTTCTCTTTTAACAAAGCTTGTTTTTGAGCCGATAAAAGACGGCGACAGCTTCCCGTCCGACATAATTGAGGATGAAAAGAGACTTCTTAAAGAAAGAATAGAATCCGAACAAAGCGACAAACGCCGTTACGCCCTTTCAAAATGCGAAGAGATAATGTTCAGCGGCGAAGCATACGGCAAAAATTGTCTCGGCACGGTCGAAGAGGTTTCGGCGCTCACCGCAAAAGACATATACTCTGAGTGGCTGTATCTTTTAAAATCATCTGTTATGCAGGTCACCGCAGTAGGTAGCTGCGAGCCTGAATTTATCAAAGAGCTTTTATTAAAAAAACTTGCCGGAATTAAGCGCGAACCGTGCGAAATAAAAACAGAATTTTTTGCAGGCCTGCCGAAGCCGAATTATGTGTGCGAAACCCAGCCCGTAAAACAGGGCAAACTTGTTATGGGCTTCAGAACCGGTATGCGCGACAAAGACGACAACCAAAGCGCAATGCGAGTTGCGGTTGATATTTTCGGCGGCGGCACATATTCAAAGCTTTTCAGCATAGTAAGAGAAAAAATGAGTCTTTGCTACTATTGCTCGGCTTCGCTTTATGCCTACAAGGGCATTGTTATGGTGCAAAGCGGCATTGAAAACGTGAACGAAGAAAAAGCAAAAAGCGAAATTTTAAATCAGCTTTCGCAAGTGGCACAGGGCAATTTCAGCGATGATGATTTTTCTGCTTCAATAAAGAGCCAGTGT
>ENA-ORNY01002104-ORNY01002104.1-human-gut-metagenome-genome-assembly--contig:-NODE-2104-length-10421-cov-3.583928_pt1 | contig 10421 bp, 8 predicted proteins | sample MGYA00242122_ERZ509036 | MGnify/ENA primary metagenome ERZ509036 (study PRJEB26280, sample SAMEA2338696) | human gut metagenome | biome: human gut; feature: human-associated habitat; material: faeces...
CCCGCCGCGCCGCCCTTTATGCCGAATACAGGCCCCAACGAAGGCTCCCTCAGCGCAACAACCGCATCCTTGCCAATGCGCCTTAACCCGTCCGCAAGGCCGATTGTGGTGGTGGTCTTGCCCTCTCCCGCGGGGGTGGGGGTTATGGCGGTAACAAGCACCAGCCTGCCGTCCTTCCGCTGCGTCTCCTTCAAAAGGGCGGGGTCAATCTTGGCCTTGTAGCGGCCGTATTGTTCAATATATTTTTCGTCCACGTGGGCATTCTTGGCTATTTCGGTTATTGGGCGCATTGCCGCGCCCTGGGCTATTTCAATGTCGCTTTTGTACTGCAATCGTTTGTTCCTCCCGCATACGCAAAAAATTCGGCCGTAGCACAGGTCAATTATAACCCATACCGCGACCGAAGAAAATACGCTGCGTATTATATATTATTTTGCCCGCGAACGCTTCCTGAGCGCTATGCATACCGCCGCTATCGCTATTATAAGCCCCGCCGCGGCATATATCACCCACGCCTGCACCGCTGCATCCTTTGCGGCAATAAGCTCCGCTGTGCGCACGTTGCCGAATTCGTCCCTGAGGGTTATTGTGCCAACGGTGTCGCCCTTCTTGGCCGATGCTATGTCCGATACGTAGGTAACGGTATAGTCTGGCTGCTTATTATCCTGATAGAGTATGTACACGTCCCTGTCAGCCGCCACGTCAAGGCATTTAAGCCCGCTTTTAGCCTGCTCAACCAATTCCCCTTCGCCGTAGCCGAAGCGCGCAAACGTGCGCGCATAGCGCATAAGCGTAGCCGTGTCAAGGCAATGCGTGTAGCACGGCTCCCCTTCAAGGAACATGCCCTTGCCCTTCATAACAACGCTGTAAAAGCGCAGCTCCCCGTGCTGCATGGCGCAGGAAAGGTTCATGCCGGAATCGGGTATATAGCCGGTTTTTATGCCTATTATATCGTCGCTGAAGCCGGTATCGTAGAAACGGTTGCCCAGCGGGTCAAGCACGCTGTTGCTGTTGCGGAAACAGAATGCCTCGCTCCGCTTGTTGGAAGCGGGTATTCTGCCCTCCCGCGTGGATACTATTTTGCGGAAGGTATCGTTCTTCATGGCGTAGCGGCAAAGCTTGAGCATATCGTTGGCGGTTATCAGCTGCGGTAGGCTGCTCAGCCCATGCGGGTCAACGTAATGCGTGCTTGTCATGCCAAGCTCGGCGGCCTTTTTGTTCATCATGTCAACAAACGTGGGTATGTCCCCCGCAACGTATATGGCAAGGGTAGTCGCGGCCTCGTTGCCCGATGCTATCAAAAGATAGTTCATCAGGTCCCATACGGACACCTCCTCGCCCACCTCAAGATGGTCCGTATCGAGCCAGGAGCAGTTCTCCTTGCTCATCGCCTCCTCCGGCACCACCATTGTGCCCTTTAGCTCCGGGTCGTATTCCAGCACCAGCGTTGCCGTCATGACCTTTGTCATGCTTGCGGGCGGGTTGGGTTTGTCCGCCTCGCGCGAGAATAGAACCGTGTCCGTGGTCTCCTCATACAGCAGCGCTATCGGCGCGTTCTTCACCTGCGGCACGGCGTATGGATCCGTCTCCATCTTGTCGTCCTTCGCGGCAAGGCTGAGCGTGCAGCATGCCGCAATAGCCATGCACAGCGCAATGCATATAAGCTTCTTCATTCGGTTTTGTCCTCCGTCTTTTCATTTGATATATCCGCCTTCGCCTGCCCCAGCACTATTTCGCGGTACTGTGAAGGGCTCATGCCGCAGCAGCGCTTAAAATTTCTGTAAAACGTGCTGAAATCCTGATATCCCACAGCATCGGCAATATAGAACAGCGACATATTCTCCTGCGCCATAAGCTTCTGCGCCTCGCTCACGCGCCGCCGGTTAAGATAATCCTGCAGCTTAACGCCCCGCGCGGCAAAGAACCTGCGCGACATTGTGGCCTGGGACATGCCGAACCGCTCCGCAACCTCCGCAAAGCGAATCTCTTCATAATAATGGTTATCAAGATAGTTGATAAGGCTGTCCGTGTTCCGCGTGCGCTCGTCCTCCCTTACGGCAAGGGCAGTATTGGCCTTTTCCTTCCCCGCCACGCTGAATATAAGATACAGTATTGCAAACACCTGATGATACACCACATCCTTATAGAATGCATCATCCTCATCGCATATCTCTATCCCGTCCAGCGTAGCTTCAAGGCTTGTTATCTGGTTCAGTATCAGCGCCATGTCCTTCTCCCGCGGGGTTATCAGCGGCGTAATGTCCGCAAAGCCGCATTCCTCCCCGCATGCCGCCGTAAGCGCGGCGCGGGCTATTTCCGTGGTGACGGAGAAATTATAGAAGTATTTCTGCTCCGCAAGGGACATGCTGTGCATCACTCCCGGCGGGGTGAACAATATGTCCCCGCTGCCCAGGTGATATGCCCGGCTGCTTTGCGTTTGCCGCGTTGCGCCGGACTGCATTATTACAAACTGCGGAAAATCATGCTTATGCGCCTTAACAAGGTTATATGCCTCGCTCACGTTATATACAAGGCAATGGAACCCTTCCGTGAAAAAGGAATTGCGTAAGCGGTCCGTTTCGTCCTCCCATTTATGTTTTTTGTTCACATGCGCAGCCCTCCGTAGATATTTCGGTTTAATTATACCAAGGTTTTGCAAATATGGGCAAAATGAAATGAATGCAATCACATTCTGCATTATGCGCGCGCTTTTTGCAATGTCCTTTTTATTATGGCCATGATAAAATATATCGTAGCCTAATATATAGGCGTCACAATCCCAACAAAGGAGAGCAGATCTTGACATCATTTATTCTGAAAAAGCTGCTGAATGGCCTATTACTGGTATTTACAGTTTCCGTGCTGGTGTTCAGCATGATGCATTTGATGCCCGGCGACCCGGTCGATTTGATAGTTGACCGCAAAGTGTCGCAGGAGCGCAAGGACATTATCCGCCACGAATACGGTTACGACCGCCCGCTTACCGTGCAGTACGTTGACTGGATATGGAAGATAATATCCAAGGGAGATTTCGGCACGTCCCTCCGCGTTAAGCAGAAGGTTGCGGATATGATGGACGCGCGCATACCGCTCAGTCTTAAGCTTTGCGGCTGGATGCTGTTCTTTGAAATAGTCATCGCAGTGCCGTTAGGACTGCTTTGCGCATATAAAAAGGATACATTCCTTGACCGCGCAATAATAAACGTTACCCTTTTCCTTTCCGCCGTGCCAAGCTTCTGGCTATACGTTCTGCTGATACTGCTGTTCAGCGTAACGCTGAAATGGCTGCCTATATCCGGCTATGAAAAGGCCGTCAACTGGGTGCTGCCCATAGGCGGCGGCGTGCTCGGTTCGCTTGCCGGCACCATCCGCCTTACCAAGACCGAAGTGCTTGACGTGTTCCGCGAAAAATATGTGCTTACAGCCTATGCAAAGGGCCTGCCGCACAAAACCGTTATGGTCAAGCACGTTATGCGCAACGCCCTCATACTTATAACCGTGCTTGTGTTCATGAGCATACCCTGGCTTATATCCGGCGCAGTAATAACCGAGCGCATATTCAGCATACCCGGCATGGGCAGCCTGCTCGTGAACAGCATAATCACTCAGGACTACGCCGTTGTTCAGGGCTGCATACTTATAATAGCCGTGCTGACGGTCGTGTTCAACACGCTCAGCGACGTTGTGGTCGGTATGCTTGACCCCAGAATTCGCATTACCATGAACGGAGGCGCCGGAGCATGAACTATTCCCCCATCAGAGAATTCTTTTATAATTGCAGAAGGAACGTTAACTTTGTCGTTGGCTTCCTGATGATACTTAGCCTTATACTCGTAGCCATATTTGCGCAGCAGTTTGCCCCCTATGACTACGATGAACCCCATAAGCAGGACAGGCTCCAGGCCCCCAATTCAACCTACCTTTTCGGTACGGATGATTTCGGCCGCGATATGTTCAGCAAGGTTATCTACGGCACGCGCATAACCCTTTGGGTGGCGCTGCTTGGCACAAGCATACAGCTTTTCCTTGGCGTTGTTATTGGCCTTCTGTGCGGCTATTTCGGCGGCTGGGTGGATAAGGTGCTGCTGTTTATAACCGACGTTACCTGGTGCGTACCCGGCACCATACTGGCGCTTGCCGTTGTTACGGTTCTTGGTAAGGGCCTTACCAATTCTATAATTGCAATATCGCTGGTCGGCTGGGCAGGCTACGCCCGCCCCGTGCGCGCAAAAACGATGTCACTGCGCACGATGGCCTTCGTTGAAACCGGACGCGCCTTCGGCGAAAGCTCGCTTTCATTAATGTTCCGCTATATTCTGCCGAACATCGTGCCTTCGCTGATAGTGCTCATTTCAAACAACCTGCCCGGCACCATAATGGCCACCACAACGCTCAGCTTCCTTGGCCTTGGCTCTCAGCCGCCTTCTCCGGACTGGGGCTTGGCCATATCGCAGGGCATGAACTATGTTCACCGTGCGCAGTGGCTCAGCATATTCCCCGGCCTTGCGCTGGTGTATACCGTGCTTGGGTTCAATATACTGGGCGAAGGCATGCGCGATTTGCTTGACCCGCGCCTGAAGGGCCTGTAAGGAGGAAACACATGAGCGACATAGTGACCAAGCTTGACAATACCGAAGAGCCCCTGCTTAGGCTTGAGGATCTGAGCATAGATTACCGCATACGCAACGGCTATCTTTCCGCCGTGTCCGACGTTAATTTTACCATGAACCGCGGCGAGATTGTTGCGCTGGTAGGCGAATCCGGCTGCGGCAAAAGCACGATAGCCTTCACCATAATGCGCCTGCTTATGGACGGCAACGAGAAAATAGGCGGCAAAATACTGTTCAAGGGCGAGGATTTGAACAAGATTCCCGTGCGGGACATGGAAAAGATGCGCGGCAAGCACATAGGCATGATATTCCAGAATCCTTTGGATTCGCTCAACCCCGTTTACCGCACCGGTTCGCAGGTTGAGGAAGCCATATTGCTTGACGGGCTGAGCCACAAGGAAGCGTGGGAGCGCGTTATAAACCTTTACAAGGACGTGCGCATTCCGGACGCGGAAAAGCGCGTGAACAGCTATCCACACGAGCTTTCCGGCGGCATGCGCCAGCGCGTTATGATAGCCATGATGCTTTCCCGCACGCCGGAGCTGCTTATAGCGGACGAGCCCACCACCGCGCTTGACGTTACGATAGAGGCGCAGATACTGCAAATATTGAAGGATCTCAAAACGCAGTACAACACCGCCATACTCATGATAACCCATAATTTCGGCCTTGTTGCCGAGGTTGCGGACAGAATAGCCGTAATGTACGCGGGCAACATAGTGGAGCAGGGCAACGTGTTCGATGTTTTCGCCGCGCCCTCCCATCCGTATACAAGACTGCTCATGCGCGCCCTGCCGCGCAAAACAAAGCACGAGGGCAGGCTGGAAACAATAGACGGCAACGTGCCGCGCATAACCGAAAAGAAGCCCGGCTGCCGCTTTGCCAACCGCTGCCCGCTGGCCAAGGAAATATGCTTCACCGAAAATCCGCCCGTGCTTACCGTGAGTCATGACCACACATTCAGCTGCCATTTTGCGGAGGAGGCTTCGAAACTGTAATGAGCAACGCCAACGTTAATGCACCTGTACCGGCAATAGAAATATCCGGACTGAAGAAATACTTCCCGCTCACCAGCGGCGCCTTCAATGCCAAAAAAGGCTCCGTAAAGGCCGTGGACGACATAAACCTGACCATAAACAAGGGAGAGATAATTGGCCTTGCCGGCGAATCCGGCAGCGGAAAGACCACCCTTGCCCGCGTTATACTCAATCTTACCCCTGCGACCGAGGGCAGGGTGCTTATGAACGGGCAGGATATATCAAAGCTGCACGGCAGGGAGCTTAAAGCCGTGCGCCGCAGCATAGCCACCGTGTTCCAGGATCCGGCATCCAACCTTAACCCCAGGCTCAACGTGCTAAGCAGCATCATGCGCCCCATGATACTGCACGGCGTTCCCAAGGCGGAGGCCGTTGAGAAGGCGCAGGAGGCCATGAAGCTGGTCAAGATGGATGAAAGGTATCTCTATTCCTATCCGCATCAGCTTTCCGGCGGTCAGCTTCAGCGTATAGCCATTGCACGCGCGCTGGTGCTCAGGCCCGACATAATGGTGCTGGATGAACCCACAAGCGCCCTTGACATATCCGTTCAGGCGCAGATACTCAATCTGCTGCTCGATCTGCAGGAGCATTTCGGCCTGACCTATCTTATCATAACGCACGACCTTAACGTGCTGCGCTATATAAGCGACCGCATTGCGGTAATGTACCTTGGCAAACTTATGGAGTTCGGCCCCACGGAGACGATATCCTCCAACCCGCTGCATCCTTACACGCACGGGCTTATGGCCGCCTCCCCCATACTCGACCCCACGCTGCGCAGCCAAAAAAAGGAGCTTATGGGCGGCGAAACCGGCAGCCTTATAAACCTGCCCAAGGGATGCCGCTTCGCTGCGCGCTGTCCGCATGCGACAGACCGCTGCCGCGAGGAACTGCCCAAGGATTACCACGTAGATGCACTGCATCAGGTAAGCTGCTTCCTATACGATAAATAAGCATTAAATGATAACGGCAAAGCCGTATCAGATATAAAAATAAGGAGGAACCCCAATGAAGAGAATCTTGGCGCTGCTTATGGGCATAATGATGCTCGTGTCCGCTTTCGCGGGCTGCAGCAACACGGCGAACACCCCCAGCAACACCGATACCCCGGCCGGCGACAACACCCCCGCCAACAATAACGGCGGCGTGACCGTGGATGAAAACGGTAAGCGTACCATCACCATCTACGACTCCGAATGGCTCGGCACCAACCTGTACCGCTGTACCGGCTGGTATAGTTCCCAGGACCTTATCGCGGACACCTTTTTCCTGATGGATCCCGAAGATCGCAACAACGTGCTGCCCCGTATCTGCGAGGGCTACGAAATCAGCGAGGACGGACTGACCATGAAGCTTATCATGAGCGAAGGCATGAAGTTCTATGACGGCACCGATGTTACTCCCGAGGACGTTATAGCCTCCATCCAGTACGGCCTTGACGGCAGCGACTGGGGCTACGGCTATTCCAACATTGAATCAATGGAGGCCGACGGCAAGGATGTTATACTGCACCTTTCCACCTATCGTACCGACCTGATGCACTTCCTGTGCACCTGCTTCATGGGCATAATCAAGAAGGACTGCCTGGACACCATGACCGATGATGAGCTGCAGTGGGGCGCTATCCCCTACGGCGCGTTCTACGTGGACGAATACATTCCCGGCGACCGCATAATCCTTAAGCCCAACCCGTATTACAAGACCAACCTGCCCCTTGTTGAAAACAAGGGTCCCGTTGATTTGGACTACATCACCGTTATAGTGGCCGATACCGAAGCATTCACCCAGACCACCATGCTTGCCAACGGCGAAGTGGACGTGCTGACCGGCATAAACATGGAACAGTATGCCGAGCTGCAGAGCATAGACGGCGTTATAACGCTTGAAAACACCTATCCCAACATTGAATACTTCGAGCTGAATCAGGACCACAAGGACCTGCAGGACATTAACGTCCGTAAGGCCGTAATGCTTGCCCTTGACCGCGACGCCATGGAAGAAATGTGCAATGGCTCCATGAAGCCCGCATATTCCATGATAACCGAAGGCATGCAGTTCTTCTCCGAGAAGGCCGAAGCCTACTTCAAGGACAACCTGAGCAACAACGTGGAAGAAGCCAAGCGCCTGCTGGCCGAAGCCGGATACACCATGAACGGCGAAGGCTACCTTGAAAAAGACGGCAGCGTGCTGGAGTTCACCTTCCTTACCCGTTCCAGCGGCACCAGTGTTACCGTTGCGCAGGAAATGCAGCTGCAGCTTCAGGAAATCGGCATAAAGATGAACATAGAAACCATAGACTGGAACTACATCTATGAGCGCATGGCCGACGACGATTACGATGCCGGTATAGCCGTGCTTGAATGGGCGGAAGCCATACTGGTACTCAACTATGCTTACTACGATCCCAACACCAAGAGCGACGCCGACATGCAGGTTTATAAGGACCTTGTAGAGAAGGCCGCAACCTCTTCCGATATGGATCAGGCCGTTGAATACGTTTATGAAGCCCAGATGGAAATGTTCAAGGATTGCGCCATAGTGCCCCTCTATTCCGATGTTTCCTACTGCGCATACCGCAACGACATCAATGGTCTTGTTGTCTGTGGCGACGGCAGCCTGTTCTATAACGACATCAACTACGCCGGCTAATACTTGATATCAGCATAGCGTAAAGCAAAAACATGCCCGGTTCCTCATTTCAGGAGCCGGGCGTTTTCATTGCCGTATATTTTTATTCGGTTCGTTTGAGCAGATAGAAATGGTTCATGCCATCCTTTGAAGCGGTCACGTTGCAGCCAAGCTGCTTCTTTTTGTCCTTATCGCATTCGCACAGTATGCCGAGTATTGTATTTGCAAACGGCATTCCGCAGCTTGCGTCTTTAAGTTCAAAGTACAGCAGGTACTCCGCACCGTCCTCAAGGCAGCGCCATTCGTCAAGAAAGTCCTTAACGCGCTCCCAGCCGTGCTTTTCATACACAAGCGTATACCCCTCATCGTGCAGCGGGTCGGCGTATTCTTCTTCCTCCTGCGCTTCATCTCCGCCTTCCTGCGGCGTATAGCTTATGTCCGCATCGTTTGCCGTGAGCATACTTTCGAAAAAGTTACATACGTTATCGGTTATCCGCGCGTACTGTTCGCCGTCTATATCGAACTGCTCGCTTGGGTCGTATGTGCGCATAGACTCCGTTACCTTTTGCCTTATCGCTTCCAGCTGTTCCTTTACCATGTCAATTTCACCCTGATATGACCGCTGTATGGCACGCACGGTCTCAAGCTTACTCTCAAGGGAGGCTATCTTCTCGTCAAACGCTTTATACACGGTCGCGCTGTCGGCATCGAGCAGCGGCTTTATTTCGTCTATGGTGAAAAGCGCGCTTTGCAGGTTCTTTATCTTAACGAACGTTACCGCCTGCTCCTCATCATAAAAGCGATAGCCCGAGTACCTGTCCACCCGAACGGGCTTGAGCAGGCCAACGCGGTCGTAATACCTAAGCGTTTGCGGATTGCAGCCGCACAGCTTTGCAAATTCCTTTATGGTCATATCATCCATCTCCTTTCGGATAAGGTTATATCATTGCACTTAGGTGAAAGGTCAAGGCCTGCGGCAAAATATATATTCACGCTTGGCCTCCATAGTTGAGTACGATATCGTACCAATTTCAATCAAAAGAACCCGCCTGCGCAGTAAATGCGGGCGGGGATAGTTATTTTGATGAATCTCTATGCCACAGCGGCACTTTCAATTCAAACTTGCTTCTTAAATTTCAGCGTTAAGCCATCGTATTTCCGTCCGTTGACCTCCCGCTCTCCGATACAGCGATTGCACTCAGCAAAGCCAAGTTTCTCGGCGCAGCGAAGCATGCGAACATTGCCGGACCAAGTTTGCGTGTACAGCTCGCACGCACCGCTGTCAAGGCAGTAATCCATAAAAGCGCGAAGGGCATTTGTGCCGATACCGTTTCCCCATGAATCCGATTCGCAAATATCTATGCCGACAGCGCGGTGAACTATTTGGCCTTCCTCAGCTTTTCCTACCCATTCATAGTTTTCGTCAATGCAATAGGAACATACCCAGCCAATGTGCTTACCGTTCCATTCAATCTCAAATTTCCAGCGGTAAGCATCATCAGGGCGGTTTTTCACCGATTCATAGTATTTCGTCCATTCTTTGCGCTCTGTCTCCTCGTCCGTATCTTCCTTCTCCCAAGGAGCATCCCATTTTTCCCATTCACGTTCCGCCGTGAACCAGCGCACATAGTCCTCTATATCCGTCTCTATCATATCCCTAAGGATGATGTTTTCATATTTTATCTGCATAGCTTATTCCCCCCACTTCTTGGTGTTTGGACAATAAGCATACCGTTTCGACAGTTGTTTCAGTTTCCAAGGGAAGTTCTTTCACTTCCTCACCATCAACAGGCACAGGAAAATTGAATACGATCTTCTTTATCCAGCTTCCGTCTTTCCTTTTCTCCGGGAACATCTCAATTCGCTCGATAAAGGCCTTCATAAACTCCTTCTGCTCCGCTTCCGTTGCGGAATGGTAGACTTCATCAAATGCCAGCAACAAGCGATAGATATTGTCACCGGAAATCTTCTCCTGCTGGATGCTGCGGATCTGACTTTGCAATTCGCCAATCTGAACTTCGATTTCCTCTATGGTATCATACTGCTCATCATAGCGGCGCTGCAAGTCCAAAATCTTTCTGTCATAGTGGGCATCGTTGATGTCCAAGGTATCCATCTGGCGCTCCAAGCGGCTTTTTGTGCCAAA
>ENA-ORNY01002105-ORNY01002105.1-human-gut-metagenome-genome-assembly--contig:-NODE-2105-length-10409-cov-6.832722_pt1 | contig 10409 bp, 10 predicted proteins | sample MGYA00242122_ERZ509036 | MGnify/ENA primary metagenome ERZ509036 (study PRJEB26280, sample SAMEA2338696) | human gut metagenome | biome: human gut; feature: human-associated habitat; material: faeces...
GCCGCTGCCGCGGGCTTTGCGGCCGCCGTTGTGGTGATCCTCCTCCTCGCCCAGACTCCAACCCCGATTTAAAAGAACCCTCCGTCGCCCGTAAACGGGGACGGCAGCGGGAATATGCCGAGTGGAAAGCAAAGCAGCAGGCCGAACAAGAGAACAAGGTATAACAGAGGCGGGAACATCTTAACCGATGCTCCCGCCTTGTTATACTTTTAACTGCTCTCATTCTATACCTAAGAATCAACAATGTCAAAAGGAAAGTAAAAAAAGTCATTACTATGAGCTAAGCCGAAAATAATTCGGTATTTACCGACAGATAGTTGGTCATAGTCCGTCAGAAAAAAATCTACATTCATTGTCTCTCCTGATGGGATGTAAAGAAGATTATCTGTATCTCTTATATGAGGGGATTTTTTTACAATAACCCATGTTTCATTAATATTTTGTTCGAGATATGGCAGATAGAGTTCCGGGCTATTATCGCTATGATTTGTTATGCAAAGAGATATCTGCTTAGTATCAATAGTGTATTGTGCTTGCACAGCCTGAATAGAGAATCCGCTTACCGGGGTCAAATTTTGATAAGGGGATTTGGGGGATTGAGAGGGTTTAATTAAATAGAACAAAAGAATACACAAGATGACTGTTGGGACAATGGCAAAGACTCTTTTTTTCATGGTATACTCCTTCCTTTTCCTCTGTCCATCGCCGTTTACTTCTTCCCTTTTAGAATATTCCAAACTGTTGATATTGTTAGTTACATCTATATAGACGCTAAATTTTTTAAAATGTTCCCATTTTTATCATTATAGTGTAAAATATAAACAAAGGCAAGGACAAGAATTGTCCCTGCCTTTGCTTACTATAGTACATTCCCAATAGAAATGATAAATCCGAACTACATGACCCACTTGGATCATGTAGTTCGGATTATCATTGTTTGTCGGGTGTTGACAGAAAAGATGCGTTCTGGCAAATTTCAAGCAAGTATCGCTTCCTATATTGAGTCTTATAACACCCAAATGCCTCATCGCACACTGAAAAATCTAACGCCTTGCCAGGTGGAAGAAAACTCCATTGAAAAAGCCGAATGAGACATTCGTGTTCGAACTGCCTGATTTTTTCGTTTTCTATGCCAAATTGAAGCTGTTTGAGTTTTTGTGTCTCATATTTACTTGGCACAACATTTTCAAAAAACGCTGTTATGCCAAGGCTTTCAGAGTATAAAACAGCCCCACCAAATTCGCAAGTCTCATCGACTTGTTCGAATTGGGTAGGGTCATTCATCTTGGAGCGGGCTACGAGGCTCGAACTCGCTTCCCGGCATCCCGCGAATGGCGAGGCCATTCGCAGGAACCCTGCCTCACCTCGTGATTGGAACGCGCTTCGCGCAGGTCGAGGCAGCGAGTTCATGAAAGAATGGCAAAAAGAAAAAGCACCATCTTCTCAGATGGTGCTTTCTGGAGCGGGCGACGAGGCTCGAACTCGCTACCTCGACCTTGGCAAGGTCGCGCTCTACCAGATGAGCTACGCCCGCAAACGCAAGATTGATTATACCCGCGAATCCCGGATTTGTCAACCCCTGCGTTCCACTTTTTTCAACTTTTTTTCAAAAGAATTTCGATGATGCCCACGTCGCCGCCTTCGGGATAGAAATTCACGGTCCAGGGCTCCTTCTGCTCCGGGGCCTCCATGGCCTGGACCTGGTCCACGATGGAGCGGACCTGGTCCTCCTGGTGGTCAAAGTAGCCCACCTGCACCACCAGCTCACCGCTTCCGCTGCGGGCGGCGGCGGTCAGCAGCTCCCCCAGGGCGGAGACGCTGGTGGTATACACCATGGAGGCGATCTGCTCCTGGGTGCGGCGATAGCCGATGGTCAGATGAATGGCGGTGTAGTTCCGGGCGCTGTCGTCGATGGTGTAGGTGAGGTACTCCACGGCGTAGGCCCCCAGGGGCGTCTCCTGCTGCACCTCCTTGCAGGCCCGCTCTGCCGCGGCGGAGGCGTCCAGAGGCTCCGTCCCGGCATAGAGCCAGATGGTGCCCTCCCGGGCGCCGCCGGTCAGCAGCAGCATCAGGTCGTTCACCAGGTCCTGATAGCTCTCTGCCCGGAGGACGGACCGGTCCTCGCTTTCGTAATAGGTGGAGCTGTGGGGCTGGACCACGCTGTAATCCCGCTCCAGAAACGAGGCACACCCGGTGCATACCAGCATCAGCGCCGCCAGAAGGGCGGCCAGCAAGGCTTTTTTCATGGCCGCGCCTCCGTTACAGGCCCGTGGGGTCATATTGGCCGAAGCCCTCGCCCAGCACCTCGTGGGCGTCGCACACGATGACGAAGGCGTTCGGGTCGATGCTCTGCACCAGCTTCTTGATGGGGATGAAGTGCCGCCGGCCAAAGGCGCACAGGATGATCCGCTTTTCCTGGCCGCTCCAGGCCCCCTTACCGGCCAGCAGGGTGACACCCCGGTCCAGCTGCAGCAGCTCATGGGTGATGGCCTCATACTGCTCGCTGATGATATAGGCCACCTTGGAGGCGTTGGGACCGTACACCACCCGGTCGATCAGCAGGGACAGGATATACAGGGCCACCACGCCGTACATGGCCCGGGTCATATCCCGGAAGCACAGGGCGTACCCGATGGTCACGGCCACGTCCAGGCCCAGACAGAGGCTGCCGATGGACAGCCCCTGGAACTTCAGCTTCAGCAGCCGGGCGGCCATCTCCGTGCCGCCGGTGGTGGCGCTTTCGTGCAGCAGCAGGCCGCAGCCGATGCCCGACACGATGCCGCCGTAGATACAGGCCAGAATGGGGTCCATGGGCGAGAAGGTGTGGATCGAGGCCAGCACGTCGATCATCAGGGAGCTGACGGCGGTGGCGTACAGGGACGAGATCAGCAGATCCCGGCCGATCTTCTGCCAGCCCAGGATGAACAGGGGGATGTTCAGCACCAGGGCGATGGTACCCACCGGCAGCATGGGCAGGAAGTGATTGATGATCTGGGCAACGCCGGTGAAGCCGCCCACGGTGAAGTGATTGGGCACGAAGAACCAGTTGAAGCCCAGGGCATACAGGGCACAGGCCACGGTGATCAGTCCGTAGCGCTTCAGAGTTTTGGCAGCGGGCATAATAGGCACCTCTCTTTTCGTATGTGTGGGGGAAAGCGGGTCTTTATAACAAGGTCAATTGCTCCTCGCCCCGGTCCTCGGGCTTGAGGATGGCTCCGGCGGCGGGGATGGTGCGGGTGCGGTAGCGGGGCAGGTTCACGATGCCGCTGTCCTCCGCCGGGACCACCCGGTCCAGATGATACTTGGGCTTCAGGGTCATCACCGCCACCCCCTGGACGTTCCGGGTGGTCTTGGGGGTCAGCAGGGAGGTGTGCACCAGCAGGGCCCGGGGCTCCGTGGATACCAGGGCCAGCTCCCGGTCCTCCGGCAGAGGCAGGATGCACACCAGGGGGCTCTTGTCAGAATAGGCGCCGGTGAGCTTCCGGCGGTTGGACACCGTGGCATAGGCGGACAGCTCCACCCGGGCGGCCTTGCCGTTTTCATAGAAGAACAGCAGACAGCCGCTGTAGTCCCCGGGCAGCACCATGAAGATGACCCGCTCGCCCTCGTCCATGGCCAGACGGCCCGGCAGATAGTCGCCCAGGGCGCTGGCCTTGCCGTCGCCGAACTCCGACACCCGGGTCTTGTACACCTGGCACCTGTCGGTGAAGAACATGACCTCGGCGTTGTTGGAGGTTTCCATCTGCTGGAGGAGGCTGTCGCCCTCCTTGAACTTCTGCTCCCCGCTCATGCGCAGGGACTTGGGGGTGATCTTCTTGAAGTACCCCTCCCTTGACAGGAACACCGTCACCGGGTAGTCCTCGGGCTGGCTGTCCTCCACATATTCCTCCACCTCGTGGCCGTATACGATCTCCGTGCGCCGGGGCACGGCGTACTTCTTCCGGACCTGCTCCAGCTCGTCCACGATGATCTTCCGGATCCGGGCGGGCTTGGCCAACGTGTCCTCCAGGTCGGCGATCTCCTTTTGCAGGTCCTCGGTCTCCCGGACCCGCTTGAGGATGTACTCCTTGTTGATGTTGCGCAGCTTGATCTCCGCCACATATTCCGCCTGGACCTGGTCGATGCCGAAGCCGATCATCAGGTTGGGGATCACCTCGGCCTCCTCCTCGGTCTCCCGGATGATGGCGATGGCCTTGTCGATGTCCAGCAGGATGCGCTTCAGGCCCAGCAGCAGGTGCAGCTTGTCCTTTTTGCGGCTGAGCACGAAATACACCCGCCGCCGCACGCAGTCCGTGCGCCAGGCGGTCCACTCGCCGAGAATTTCGCCCACCCCTATGACCCGGGGCATCCCGGCGATGAGGATGTTGAAGTTGCAGCTGACGGTGTCCTGCAAAGGGGTCAGCCGGAAGAGCTTGGTCATCAGCTTCTCCGGGTCCACGCTGCGCTTCAGGTCGATGGCCAGCTTCAGACCGGACAGGTCCGTCTCGTCCCGCATGTCGCTGATTTCGGTGATCTTCCCGGCCTTAATGAGCTCCGCCACCTTGTCCAGAATGGCCTCGATGGAGGTGGAATAGGGAATTTCGTAAATTTCGATGAGGTTTGCCTGCTTGTCATACCGCCAGCGGGAGCGGACCTTCACGCCGCCCCGCCCGGTGCGGTACAGCTCCCGCAGCTCCGCCGGGTCGCAGATGATCTGCCCCCCGGTGGGGAAGTCCGGGGCCAGCAGGGTGGAGGCGATGTCGTGGTCCGGATTTTTCAGCAGGGCCACGGTGGTGTCGCACACCTCCCCCAGGTTGAAGCCGCAGATCTGGGAGGCCATGCCCACGGCGATGCCCTGGTTGGCGGACACCAGCACGTTGGGGAAGGTGGTGGGCAGCAGGGACGGCTCCTTCATGGAGTTGTCGTAGTTATCCACAAAGTCCACGGCGTCGCAGTCCAGGTCCCGGAACAGCTCCGCGCAGATGGGGGCCAGCTTCGCCTCGGTGTACCGGCTGGCGGCATAGGCCATATCCCGGGAGTACACCTTGCCGAAGTTGCCCTTGCTGTCCACAAAGGGGTGCAGCAGGGATTCGTTGCCCTTGGCCAGGCGCACCATGGTCTCATAGATGGCCTGGTCGCCGTGGGGGTTCAGGCGCATGGTCTGGCCCACGATATTGGCGCTCTTCGTCCGTCCACCGGTGAGCAGTCCCATCTTGTACATGGTGTACAACAGCTTTCGGTGGGAGGGCTTGAAGCCGTCGATCTCCGGGATGGCGCGGCTGACGATGACCGACATGGCGTAGGGCATATAGTTCTCGTCCAGCGTGGCGGTGATGGGCTGCTCCACCACCGCACCCCGCAGGCCCATCACGTTGGGATCGCCCGCGTGCCGTATTTCTTTTTCCTCGGTTTTCTTTTTTGCCATAGGAACGGTGTCCTTTCACTGTCTAAAGCCTGCTGCCGCAGGCCTTTTCTTTATAGCTTTGCACGGAGCAGATGTCCGGAGCACCGGCAAAGGCGTCAGATCTTCCGCCAAGACAAGGCGCAGGGGCGCAGCCATACTTTGTGTATGGCAAGCCGCTGCAACAAAGTATTGGCGCAAGAGATACGCCTTTGTCAGCTTACATCGATCATATCAAGGTACTTATAACCATTTTCAGCGATATAGTCCTTTCTGCCGGACAGGTTATCGCCCAGCAGCAGGTCAAATACCCGGGCCGTCTCCTCGGCGTCCTCCGGCAGCACCCGGATGAGCCGCCGCGTCTCCGGCGACATGGTGGTCATCCACATCATCTCCGGGTCGTTCTCGCCCAGTCCTTTGGAGCGCTGGACATTGACCTTCTTGCCCTCCAGCTTTTTCAGGATATCCGCCTTCTCCTTCTCAGAGTAGGCGAACCAGGTCTTCTCGCCGGACTTCTCTTTGCAGGTGATCTCGAACAGGGGCGTCTCGGCGATATAGACGTAGCCCTCCCGGATCAGGGTGGGGCACAGCCGGTAGAGCATGGTCAGGATCAGCGTGCGGATCTGGAAGCCGTCCACGTCGCCATCGGTGCAGATGACCACCTTGCTCCAGCGGAGGTTGCTCAGGTCAAACTGGTTCAGGTCCTTGACGGCCTTGCCGCTGACCTCCACGCCGCAGCCCAGCACCTTCATCAGGTCGGTGATGACGTCGCTTTTGAAGATACGGGGATAGTCCGCCTTCAGGCAATTGAGGATCTTGCCGCGGACGGGCATGAGACCCTGAAATTCCGCGTCGCGGGACTGCTTGCAGGCACCCAGGGCGGAGTCGCCCTCCACGATGTATATCTCGCGGCGCTCCACGTCCTTGGTGCGGCAGTCCACGAACTTCTGCACCCGGTTGGCAATATCGATCTTTTCGGTGAGCTTTTTCTTCTGGTTGATGCGGGTGCGCTCCGCCGTCTCGCGGCTGCGCTTGTTGATGAGCACCTGAGCGGCGATCTTCTCCGCCGCGTCACGGTTCTCGATGAAGTATATCTCCAGCCGGCTGCGAAGGAACTCCGTCATGGCCTCCTGGATGAACTTGTTGGTGATGGCCTTCTTGGTCTGGTTTTCGTAGCTGGTCTGGGTGGAAAAGCTGCTGCTGACCAGGATCAGGCAGTCCTGCACGTCCGGGAAGGTGATCTTGGCCTCGCCCTTGACGTACTTGTTGTTGTCCCGCAGGTATTTGTCGATGGCCGACACCATGGCCGAGCGGGTGGCCTTCTCCGGGCTGCCGCCGTGTTCCAGGAAGCTGGAGTTGTGGTAGTATTCGCACAGGGCGGTCTTGTTGGAGAAGCACAGCGCCACGCTGAGCTTCACCTTGTACTCCGGCTTGTCCGGCCGATCCCGGCCCTTGCGCTCCGCCTCCCAGTACACCGGCTCCGTCAGGGCATCCAGACCCGCCAGCTCCCGGATGTAATCCTCGATACCGTGCTCGTAGACGAACTCTTCTGTCTCGAACTTTCCGGCGGCTGTCTCGTTTTTCAGCCGGAATGTCACGCCGGCGTTGACCACCGCCTGCCGCCGCATCACGTCCCGGTAGTAGTCCACGGGGATATCGATGTCGGTAAACACATCCAGATCCGGCAGCCAGCGGATGGTGGTGCCTGTACGCTTTTTATTGCCGGTCTGTTCGCTGACCTCCAGCTTGCCCGCGATCTCGCCGCGCTCAAAGTGCAGGCGGTACTCCTTCCCGTCGCGCCAGACGGTCACGTCCATATAGCGGGAGGCATACTGGGTAGCGCAGGAGCCCAGGCCATTCAGGCCCAGGGAGAACTCGTAGTTCTCGCTGTTCTCGTTGTCGTACTTGCCGCCGGCGTACAGCTCACAGAACACCAGTTCCCAGTTGTAGCGCCCTTCTTTTTCGTTCCAGTCCACCGGGCAGCCCCGGCCCTGGTCATCCACCTGGATGGACCGGTCGGCGAACCGGGTCACGGTGATAAGCTTGCCGTGGCCGCCCCGGGCCTCGTCAATGGCGTTGGACAGTATCTCGAATACCGCGTGCTCGCAGCCCTCCAACCCATCGGAGCCAAAAATGACGCCGGGCCGCTTCCGTACCCGGTCCGCCCCTTTCAGACTGGAGATACTTTCATTATCATAAGTCGCTTTCTTTGCCATATCTATCCTCCGGTGTATACCGATCACAATTCATTATACATTATATAGTATCGGCAGGCGTTTTGCAAGCGCTCACACGCCCCATTCCCCGCCGCTTCCGCAAGAAATGTTAGGTCCCCTGAAATATTGACTGGTTTACACAAAAAATAACCCGGCCGCAACCGGGCGCAGCCCTTTGTGTATAGGGTTTTGCACAGTTTCCACACCTTTTTCCACCAGCGTTATGTTACCTGATAATTCTCGTAAAAAGTTGCAAAAACACAGTTAATAGACATAATCAGGCGTCTTTTACTCTTATGCGTGTATACTTGCGTGCATATTCATTTGCTGTGCGCGCCTATCGGACGACACGCTGTTGAATAACCGTGAAACCACCTGTCCCCCAGGGCTTTTCGCCCACGCCCCCGACAAACTGCACAACGGGACAACGGCGGCGCGGCGCAACTTTTCCGTCACGGCGCAAAAAAGCCTCTTGCGCTCTCCCAGCAGGTGTGCTATGATATGAATACAGTTGTTCGCAAGTGGCGGACACAGGGAGGAACGATATGGAGAAACAGAAATTTTACTTAGTCGCCGCCGACGCTCTGCCGGAGGTCTTTCTCCGGGTAGCAGAGGCCAAACGGATGCTGCAGGTAGGCGAGGCCGCCACCGTGGGCGACGCTGCCCGCCAGGTGGGCATCAGCCGCAGCGCCTTCTATAAATACAAGGACGCCGTACAGCCCTTCCAGAATATGCACGCGGGGCATATCATCACCTTTTATGCCCTGCTGAAGGACAACCCCGGCGTGCTGTCCAACTACCTGTCCATCTTCGCCAATTCCGGCGCCAACATCCTGACCATCAACCAGACCATCCCCACCAACGGCTGCGCCGGCGTGACCATCTCCGCGGAGACGGGCGATATGTCCGAGGAGCTGGATGATCTGATGACCCGTGCCGCCGCGGCGGAGGGCGTGCTGAAGTTCGAGATCATGGCGGGATAATGCTCAGACGCAAAAAACAGGCACACTATGTGTGCCTGTTTTTTTGCAAGAAATATCCCCCCGGCTGACGCCGGGGGGATGCGTATTGTGCAGGGAGTTACTCCGCCTTGGGAGCCTCAGCGGCCTCGGCAGCAGCCTTGGCAGCGGCGGCCTTCTTCTCGGCAGCGGCCTTCTGCGCGGCCTTGAACTTCTCCTTCTCCTCAGGCGTGGGGATAGGCTCAATGGCGTTGCGCGGGCAGGCCTTGGCGCACATGGTGCAGTTCTTGCACTTGCTGTAGTCGATGACGGCCACGTTGTCCACAACGTGAATGGCGTCGAACTTACAGGTACGCTCACACATACCGCAGGCGATGCAGCTGTTGGCGCAGACCTTGGTAACGGCGGGGCCCTTGTCCTTGTTGGAGCAGTTGACAAACACCTTCTGCTTGTAGGGCACCTCCACGATCAGGTGGTGCGGGCAGGCAGCGCGGCAGGCACCGCAGTTGGTGCACTTCTCCTTGTCGACCACGGCAACGCCGTTGATGACATGGATGGCGTCGAACTTACAGGCCGCCACGCAGGAGCCGAAGCAGCCATAGCGGCAGGCCTTGGCGTCGCCGCCGCAAACCTTGGTGGCCGCCAGACAGTCCTTCACGCCGCGGTACTCGAAGTTATCCTTGGCGTTGCAGCCGCCGTTGCACAGCACGTGGGCGACCATCTTGTCGCCGGAGGGAGCCTCCATGCCCATGATGGCGGCGATCTTCGCCGCGTTCTCGGGGCCGGCGGGAGCACAGGCGGTGACGGGGGCCTTGCCGGCCAGGATCGCCTCGGCGCAGCCGCCGCAGCCGGGATAACCGCAGCCGCCGCAGTTGGCGCCGGCCAGACAGGCCTGGATCTCGGGCAGGCGGGGATCCACCTCCACCTCAAAGACCTTGGCGGCCACCGCCAGGATCAGGCCGAACACAATGGCAAGGGCGCCAAGGACCACAACGGCCCAAATGACAGTAGTAAAATCCATAATTTTTCCTCCTTACCAGACCTTCAGGCCGCTGAAGCCCATGAAGGCCAGAGCCATCAGGCCGGCGGTGACCAGCGCGATGGGGAAGCCCTCAAAGGACTTGGGGATGTCGCTGGAGACCTCCAGCTGCTCGCGGACGGCGGCAAACAGGAAGATGGCCAGCAGGAAGCCCAGACCGCCGGTGATGCCGTAAACCACGGAGCTGATGAAATTGTAGTCGTTCTGCACGTTCAGCAGGGCCACGCCCAGCACGGCGCAGTTGGTGGTGATCAGGGGCAGATACACGCCCAGAGCGGTATACAGAGCGGGCATGGCCTTCTGGAGGAACATCTCGATGAACTGCACCAGAGAAGCGATGACCAGAATGAATGCCACGGTCTGCATGTAAGCCAGATCCAGAGGGATCAGGATGTACTTGTTCACCACAAAGCACACAGCGGAGGCCAGACCCATAACGAAGGTAACGGCCACGCCCATGCCCACTGCGGTATCCACCTTCTTGGAAACGCCCAGGAAGGGGCAGCAGCCCAGGAACTGGGAGAAGATGAAGTTGTTTGCCAGGATTGCGCCCAGCGTGATCGAAAGCAGCTTAAAGATTTCCATTATTTGCTCTCCTCCTTATCCTTCTTGGGACGAGCCAGAGCCCACTGCATGGCAGCGATCAGAGCAGCCAGCACCAGGAAGCCGCCCACAGGCAGGGTCAGCATACCGATACCGTAATCAGCGGGGAAGATCTGGATGCCCACATGCTGACCGGCCTCGTTCACAGCGCCCAGGACGCCGCCGCCGAAGGTGCCGCCGCCCAGGAACTCACGGATGATGCACATGGCCAG
>ENA-ORNY01002107-ORNY01002107.1-human-gut-metagenome-genome-assembly--contig:-NODE-2107-length-10399-cov-3.722351_pt1 | contig 10399 bp, 10 predicted proteins | sample MGYA00242122_ERZ509036 | MGnify/ENA primary metagenome ERZ509036 (study PRJEB26280, sample SAMEA2338696) | human gut metagenome | biome: human gut; feature: human-associated habitat; material: faeces...
CCTCCCGCGCAAGGTCGGCAGAACTCGTCAGTCCCAATTTATTTTCCAGTGCCATGATGCACCTCCAAATGTTTTCTCGTGTCACTACTTGACATAGGGACAGAATTACGTCATGAGCGATACTTCGATTCGCACCCCCGCGTGGTGGGTGACCGGTATATTTTCACTGCACCGCAGGAGCAGATCGATTTCAATTCGCACCCCCGCGTGGGGGGTGACAGCAAAAATACACAAAACAGTATTCAACCATTTGTACATCTTCGCTGCTATATGCGCCTTCTGTTCTGAAATTACTCAACAGGAGGCGATTATTATCCGGATTTTGAAGGAAAACACTTCCATTCACTGCGCCGATCTCCCGGAAAACTATGCGCGGCTGTGATCGGCGCAGGCAGGTCTCACAGAAGCAGCGGCTCACCGGTTTCGATCAGACCGGTGCGGCCAATTACCTCGATTCGGTTTCGATAGCTGTTCCCCAGGCGATAGATGCGGATGGAATCCGTTTCCTTGCAAATGATTTTTTCCAATCCCGCCTTCAGTGCAACCAACTGCGCAGGATCCAGCAGAACCTCAAACACGGAATTCTGCACCCGGATCCCGTGGCGCTCGCAAAGCCTTGCGACCTTACGCAGGCGCTGTGATCCGGCGCTGCTAGTGGTATCCACATCATACGCGATCACAAGCATCATTCGCGTTCACCTCCAGACAAAGGGCGGATAATCGTCCAAATCTCCACGAAGAACACGCGCAAACAGCATTGCCTGCACATATGGGATCAAGCCGATGGGCACCTTTTCTTTCAGGAAAGGATGCACGATCTGTTCCTGTTTTCGCTTCTCCCATGCAGACAGCAACGTTCTGCGCCCGCGTTCATTCAGGGAAACCATTTCCTCATCCTGATCAAAATCACTTCGGGAAAGCTGTCCTTTGTTGAAAAGCGACAGCACAAATCGGTCACAAAGTGGCGCACGAAGCTCCTCAATCAAATCCAACGCAAAGGAGGCCCGTCCCGGTCGGAGGGTATGCAAATATCCTGCTGCCGGGTCAAGGCCAACAGCTTCCATAGCAGACTGCATTTGACCGCTCAGGAGCATATAGGTGAAGGACAGCGCGGCATTCACCTCATTTTTGGGCGGGCGGCGGCTGCGCGTGTCAAAGCGAAATCCTCCCGGATTCCCAGCAAGCATACAATCAAATCTCGCAAAATAGAAAGTTGCCGCAGCGCCTTCTATTCCCCGCATAGAATCTACACTGCTGCATTCCAGCAAATTCGCCACAGCCTCGTTCAGTTGCTGCACACCGAGCATCAGCTCCTCTTTGTAGGCACCGGCTCGTTCCGTGCGAGCCACACGCATCAGGACAAGCTTACTGTTTCGCAACTTTGCCAGCAAAATGGACTGCACGGTTCTCTGCGCGAAAGCTGCATCCTCCATGGAGGCATACTGCCGCTTGCGAAGGAGAACATTTCCGCTCACTGGGCCTTGAAGTCTGCCCATGAAGCGTCCATTTTCCCGAATGAACGTCAGGCTGATTCCGTGACTGCCGCAGAACTCCAGCAGCGGCGTAGATACCGTCATTTTTCCAAAGCAAACAATGGAATCAATGTTCAGTGCTGGAACGCTCAGCTTTTCCATATCTCCGATTCGGACGCAGATGTTCTCGTTCCGGCAAAAGAGATAGCTGTCCGGGGTGAGAACATAGAGGGTATTGAGCAGTTTTTTCATTCCGAAGCCTCCTCAATGATGCCCGCTGCCTCCTGCCGCAGCCGCAGCAGATAGCTTTCTGCCGACATCTTGATCTTTGGCATACAAAGCTCTTGTAGTGAACAGCGGCAGCATTTTGCGGAGTATTTAGCGGAAGGAACACTGAGTGTATCACGGAGCAGATGCAGTTCTTTTGCCAACGTCACTGTCCGTGTACGCAGCGTCTCACTCAAAGGAATGGTCATTCTCCGATGCGAGGATGTGAAGAACAAGGCTCCTTCGGAGATTACAGTATGGAACATTTCCTCCATGCACATTGCCTGCGCGCAAAGCTGGATCTGATATGTTTCTTCCTCTCGCAGTGTGCCATGCTTATACTCAACGGGATAAAGGCTCACGGGAAAATCCACTGCCGGAATGCGGCAGCCTGAATCGTCTCTGCGTGCCTCGACACAGTCACACTTCCCCAGCAGCAGGAGGCTGTCGGAGAACACTGTGAACTCATAGAGATTCACCAGGTTCCCCCGTTTTTCCACACGCTGAGTGTGTACCCGCGTATGCTCCGCACGTCCCTTGGCTGTGTCAGTGCTTTCCGCCCAGAGGCGCTCATTCAAAAGCAGCCCCGCCCGTCTGGGGCAGTACGCCAACTGAGACAGCCATGACAACGGAAGATACTCCCGATCATCCATTATTTGCTGTAAACCAATTTTCATCCTCCGGCAGCGCATTCCACACGATGGGACTGAACGCATCTCGCTTGAAGCCTATCTCCACACCATTTGGAATCTTGCTTAGCTCCACACTGGCGGTGTAATCGAGGTAGCTTCTGGGCGCGGTGACCTCCGGCTTTTTCCGAACCTGCACCAATTCAAACAGTCGCTGCGCCGGCGCACAGCCCAACTTTGCCTGCCGAACGCGCTGTGTCTCGTCCGTGTCTGTCCCCACATGCTTAAAGAGGATCAGCGGCGAAACAACATCCATTTCGCCCTTACTGGCACTGCGGTCATGCTCATACATATTCAAAATTGCCTCGAAGAGCGCATTCAGATCCGTCTCATCGAAGCCGGTCTCCGCTGCTAGATTGGCACTGATAAAGCCACGCACCTCATACAGACCAAAGGGAATCAACTGCTTACGCCCCATGGTACGCAGGGAATCCTCATCGGCATTTTCCTCCGCCTTGACATAATCGTCCAGCGTTTTATCCTTGTCACCCAGTGTTGCCGCCATTCTAGTAATGGAGATATCCAGCGGCAGTACCGGATCAAGGCTCTTTCCGAAGGTGATCTGCACTGGCCCGCGCACCTGACCGGCGTTCGGTCCTGTAGACATCACGGCACCAAAAGTGCGCACGTCATAAAACATCTGGCACGCCTTTTTTCTCCCCGCGTACACCGCATTCTTGTCCTTGGCGCCCTCCACACCGGCTTCCCGCCGGGCCTCAGCAATATGGCGATTGATGTTTGTGCTTTGCTGGATGATGATGTTCATCCCCGGCTGCCCAGCAAAAGCCGTCTGGATGTAGTTGCGGATCCGGCGCTTGGTCGCCACATCGGTGATGTAGCCCTGCATGGTCTCCGGGTCAAGGCGCGGCGCATTCCCCATGTCCGGATCGCCGTTGGGATTTCCGTTCGTACACGCCACATAGTAGAGAAATTCATAACGATTCTGAATAGCCATTGATCAACCCTCCTGTTTTTCCGCGATTCTCTTTCTGATCTCCCCGGTAATCTGCGTACACATTTGATGATAGCCCAGTGCAAAATAGCTCTGCCCTTCGAGGTTCAGCGTTGTGGGCAGGCAGTGTGCCAAGTCGCTGCCAAAAAAGGCGCACACGGCGTTTAGCTTGTCTTCATAGATTCTGTCCAAACCGCGCTTTTCCTTGCGGAGAATATCCAGATAGACTTGTCCCATTCGGTCCAGTGTGCCAAATACCAGCGCCGGTGTGCGGCTGGCAGAGGCGTAAAAGCGCTGAACCAAAGTGGCGTTGACATCTCCCATGGCTGCCCGCTGTAAATTGGCGTATACAGCCAGCCAAGCGCCGCAGTGGTATGCAGCATTGGGGAAGTTGGGCTCATAATACTCCATAAGGTTTTCCTCCTCGTTTCTCATTCTTCGCTTCCGAATCAGCCAGACCTTCAGCCATTGGCAGGCCATGGTATCGGACAGGAGTGGCTTCTTGTCCGCATCCGCCGTTGAAAGCAGCTTGGAGCGGATGTACGCAAGCGCGCGCACAGCAACAGTGTCCGGCAACGGTGTCCCGTTGACGATTGCCATGACGATGGCAGGCGTAATTCCCGCCAATTCTTTTTTCATCTGATCAAACAGCTTTTGCCCGGATGCATTCTGATTCTTCACCAGACGAGTCAATCGAGCATTGAGTTTCTGCTTTCGCGCACGCCCTGTCCCCAAGTGGTCTTGGATTTTCAGGTCGTCCGTCCATTTCTGTAGGTTTTCGCGGAGAGTCTCATAGCTTCCATGCTCGTAACGGCGGATCATCGCCCGGCCATTGTTGCCGGAAATCAACATAATGTGGTATTCGCCAGACAGCTTTCTCGGAGCATCGCCGGAAAAGACCGCCTTTATAACCTCATCTGCCGCATTTTTCCTGTCCATCAGATATTGCCGTGCATCCTCCTCAAGCTCCTCAAGGCTTGGGGATTCTTCATCCTCATCCACGCTCTCCTCGTCAGCACCGGTTTGAAGACTTTGAAGCAGAGGATCATCCTCCGGGTCGAGAGAGAAATCATACCAGTGCAGGAACTTCATGCCGGCGTAAATCGGGGCGGTGGGATAGAACTCGCGTTTCTTATCCCTGTCGTACATGGCGGGCGCGCCCGCCAGCAAATCGTTCATCGCCTCTTTGACAACGGCAAACGCCTCCTCTGACACAGGCGCATTGGCGGATTGCTTGAGACCATAGGACTGAAATGCGGACTTGTCAAAGCAAAATAGTGCTTCGCCTCGAGAATGACCGCCAACGACCTGCAGACCGCTGATGACCGGCAGCGTAGCCAAGGGTGCCGTCGGCTGGCCTGTAATCAGGCACCGGGCAGCTGCTGCCTCCGAATTGTCCGCCAGTTTTTTTCGGTATTCCGTCCACCACTGCTGTGCCTGCGCATCGGAAGTCACCGGAACGTCATCTACCCGAAAGCTGATGCGGTCGGAAGGCTTCAATTTCCGCAGCTCCGCCTCCCGGCGCATTTGTACAAGCACAGCCTCGTCTTCCAAGGCAGACAGGCAGACGCGCAGACGATCCGCACAGGCACTGCCCTCCTTCAAAAGCATACGAAAATAATCCGATTTTTTCCCGGGCTTGCCAAGAACCACAGACTCCTTTTCAGCCAATGGATTGCACTTATCCGGACTGTTTGCAAGCGAGCCAATATCCGGACAGATTTGTGTTTCCTCTTTTCCGCACTGCTCGATCCCCAAAAATCTCCCGCTATCGGACAGGCAGATATACGCACGGATGTTCTTTTTCAGAAAGCCAGGCGGAATCGTCAGGTGATTACGGATGCCGTAATCATACAAAGCCTTCAGCATGCCGCTGTACCTCCCTTCAGCACATCCTCGCTGTCGTAATCTGGCACCCGGATCACACCATGTTCCATTACTGCATGGTAAAGAGAGATTTTCGGCTTCGTCACCTTACGAACCTGCTCGTCATGCAGATCAAAAACATCGTACACCATCAGCCCCAGATCCATGCTGACATCGATGGGCGGCCGGCTTCCGTCGCTTTCTTCAAAGTAGCACACAAATTCCCGCAGCCCGAGACACGGCTGCATAAATGTCTTGCCGCTCCGAATTCTACGCATAGCTTGACGGTACAGTTGCTCCAGACTTCCAGCATACGATGGCCGGGGGCAGATACGGGCACGGATGCGGTAACGCACATTTTTTAGCACCTGCGTCTGCCGCTGTGTGCGCTCCTCATCCGTATACAGAATAGACTTCTCCATATCCGGCTTTGCGCTGACCGCGGACTTGAGCTCATTGCGTTGAAAGCTCATGTAGCGAATGGGGTTGAGCACCTCGATTTGCGTCACCTGCCAGTAGAACTCCGTTTTTTTGGCGTAAATCGATGACAAAATCCCCCGCACCGCCGAAGGCGTAGGTACCGGGTATGTCAGTCGTTCAACTTTTCCATACGGCGGCGCAAAACAGGCAAAATCGCCCCAAACCTCCAGACATACTTCATCGTTCATTGATTGTTCACCTCCATTTTTCAGTTCTGCCTCCCATGCAAAGGAGGCATCAGCACTAAAATATACTTTTTTCAATTCTTCACAGAAACGAGCTTCTTCGGTCGTAGCTTAAATTCTCTGTTAAGTACATGTTAGTGCTAAATACGAGTGTTGTCAATCAAATTCCAATGAAAGCATATATTTTCAGCAATCACGCCAATTACGGCATTAGACATTCGTTTATATTGTCCGACGGCGCGAAGCCGGTCACAGAATGATACCACTCCTCAAAGCCGTGATTCAGCAGAAATGTTCCGGTTTCGGCAGTCACACGTCCTTTTCGTAAGGTCAAGGGCGATGCACATGCCCGAATGGCGTTCTCGTCATAGCATGTGATGGTAATAGGAGCCGCCTCGCGCAGCAGCTCGGCCGTGACGCCGCCCTCCTCGACTGCGCGGCTGACCTTTTGAAAAAGCCTTGCCGCTCCTTCCCACGGTACAATGAGGGAAACGCCCGCGTTTTTGATCAGTTTGTAGTTTTTGGCCACCTCTTTATAGTTTTTCTTTTGGATTGCCTCCTCTAACTTACCCTCTCCTGTTTCTCCGGAAAAATATCGCGCGTAATAGCGCTGAACCAGCGCCGGGTCGCTCAACTCCGGATTGTCGCAGTCTGCCCAGAGGTTCATTACGACCGATGCTCCCCGTTCGTAACTGTCTCCCGGATAGAGCCGCCCTTCTTCTTCCGGCCGAAATATTGTTAGGCATCCGCCACCCGGAAGCCTTCCGTTGCGGTTACAACGTCCTGCCGCCTGAATCACCGATTCCAGCGGTGCCATGGCGCGAAACATCCTGTCAAAATCCAGATCAACGCCCGCCTCAATGCACTGGGTCGCCACAACTATACATCGTGCCGCCTCCCGCTGCCTCCGCTTGATCTCTGCAACAGTTGCCAGCCGATGTGCCGGACAAAGGTCTGTGGTCAGGAGGAAGATACTGTTGTCCGCACCGAGTCTCTCTTGTAGAAGCTCAAAGAGTTTGCGGGCATGGCGACGCAAATTGACAATACAGCACGCATTTTTCTCCAAACACATCTGTTCCGCAATCTGCGCAAGCGGAACGTCGTGACACCACGCCGCATTTACCCGGCGCATTTGATAAAAAAGGCGTGCAGGCTCCGGAATGATCTCTGTAGGCTGCCATTGCGTTTTGGGAAGCGCTGAGAAATCGGGTTGTGTCGCTGTGGAAAACACCATGGTGCAGCGGTACTTTTCGCACAGCGCGTTCACCGCCGCCACCGTTGGCCGCGCCAGCGACGCCGGAAGGCTCTGCGCCTCGTCAAAGAGCACCACGCTGTTTGCAATGTGGTGCAGTTTGCGGCAGCTTTGAGGGTTTGCAGAAAAGAGGCTTTCAAAAAAGCGGACAGAGGTGGTAATAATCACAGGGCTGTCCCACCTTGCCGCCAGCTCCCGCGCCGCCTCCGGTAAGTTTTCTTGGCTGTGATCCACCAGAATTTCCGGAAAAATGTGTTCATATTCTTTCTGGAGTTGCTCTGCCAATGTAAGAAACGGAAGCACCACAATTATCCGTGGTAATTGGTGCTGCACACAGTGGCGGAGCGCAAAATGAATCATTGCCATTGTTTTCCCCACACCGGTGGGCGCCGTCAGCGTAAATAGACCCATCGGTTGCTCTCCTGCCTCGCCGCATCGTGCGTAAACCTCGTTTCGAAGGGCATTGACGCTCACATCCGCCGTGGAGGTCTTCCGCAGATGCGCACAGTGTACCTCCAGCTTTTTCAGCATTGCCTCTGCATCCAGCGGCGGTCGGCTGTTTTTTTCCAGATATGCCGGATCGTCATCCGAAGCTGACACGCAGTAGTCTGCGTCCACCAAGCACGAAAAGAGCATCCGGGTGTCCAGCATATCTTCCAGACGTCCCTGCACGCGGCTTCGCTTTCCTTGAATCCGCTGCATGTGAAAGTCTGGAAAATCCTGCGCAAACGCTTCCTCAGCCTGCATGAACTCCTCCTGTCCATGCAGCGAGGGCATTTTCCCACTAGGGCAGTCATCCCAATCGTCGCTACTCAGCATTTCCTCCAGTCCGTCCTGCATTTGCGGCATGCCAATAAGGCCATCGTGATGACCCGCAACCGCCTCCACCGCGCAAATACCATCGGCCCACACTCTCTGCGTGGTTCTCAAATCCAGTAACCGATACATTTCCGCTGCGCTTGGCAGAGCGTGATCTACCCCCTGATGGGTGCCGCTGAGCACGCCCTGAAACCGATCTGCGTACTTGCCGAAATCATGAACGCCACCTGCGACTCCTGCCGCTTTCTCCTTCCCAATCTCCGCACCGAATCTTCGAGCCAGCGTTGCGACCTTGTCCAGATGTTCTCGATTGGTAATCGCCCCATGAAAGCTATTTGCTGATTTTGCATAGTATGTCCGAAGCTTCTTCCCCATCTTCGATTTTTCCCCCCGCAGTGCATTCTGCATCAGTGGAGCTTAAACTTTTTCTCCGCCCCTCTGCCGACGACCTCGATCAGCCCTTCCTCGCTCATCTGGCGGGTCAGCAGATAGGCTCTGGTCTTTTTGATATGCAGCAGCTCCTGCAACTCCTCGTCGCGCATTTCACCGTATTCCTTGAGGTAGTCCAGAACGATTTTCATCTGCGGCGTAATGACCGGCGCGGCGGGCTTTGATTCTGCCGCAATTTCTGCGCCCGCAGAAACGGCGTTCATGTTCGGCAGCACGATTCTAAATGCATTTGTCGTTGCCTCGATGCTGGGCTGGACGGGGCAGCTTGCGTAGAGCTTGAAAATGCGGCGGATGCCGGTGCCGTAGCTTTCAATCAGGCGCAGACGATGAAAGATCTCCGCCAGCTTCTTATTCCTCGGCTGAGAAACGCCGAGACGGATATCCTCCGTGGAAAGACCGGGCAGGAGACCGCCCAGAGAAATAAATTCCATTTTGCTGTCGTTCACGTTGATGATAATGCTGCCGCTGAAGCTGTAGTCCCGATGCACCAGCGCATTGAGCAGCGCTTCGCGGATGGCTTCCTCGGGATAGTCCTGCTTATCCGTGCGGACGACACCCTTGATGGTAGAGACTGTCCTGTTGCACAGCGCCAGATAGTTGATCGAGTTTTCAAACTGCTTGAAGATCGAGCCGCCAAACTCCTTGCTGTCCCGGAACTCTGTACAGGATTCATCGTTGAATACGGCGATTTTCGTCGTGTGTTGGCACTGGTCGGACAGAAGCAGCGCCAGATTGGTGTACTGATCGTCGTGAATGTTCCGAAGCCCCAGCGCAATATACTTGTCCTCCGAAAAATCCACCTTGTATCGCTTGAACGCGACCGCAGCTTCATCAAAGGTCAGATTCTGCTGTACGGTGCGCATTTCTTCGAACACGTCGCCGTCCGAATCTTTGATCATCTGCCGGATCTGCTCCGGCGATGCCTGCACACTCGTCGCGCCCTGCCGCACATAAACGCCGGCGGGCTTCAGACCCTTGCCCTTCAGATAATACGGCTTATAGCTGCCCTCACCGACCTCAATGCGGATGACCTTGTTCTCCTGCAGCACATAGCGTACGAACATCGTCACATCCGGCTGAATCGCGTCGTGGATGCCGTTTGTCAGCCGCGTGTAGGTCTCGTCCACATTGTCAATGCCGGTCACATTTCCCTGATCGTCAATGCCGATATAGATCACACCGCCATCCGTGTTCGTAAAGGCGATGACTTCCTTGTAAATATCTTCTGTCAGTTGAGATTTATATTCCATGCGCTCGTTTTCGTACTGCATCAATCACACCTCCGTGTTGGTTATTTTTATTATACCACATTTTTTATTGATTTGATAGACGGAAATCTTCTTATAAGCCCGCGCAAGTGTTTATAAAACCTTGCGAAAATGGCTTAAAATCAAGGTTTTCCGCGTATCGTCATTTATCTTGCCGTATCTCCGTATAAGATGATTTTGTAAGACCGGGCACCATTTTGGCACCACAGATTATAGGAGGACGACATGAAAAACGTACTTTTAGACAAGGGTATTATACTCCCGTCCGGCGAAATCAGCAAGGATAAGGTAAACCTTGTAACCGGAGCAATCACGCAGCCATTCGCAGAAATGGTATGGGTAACGACAGGCGGCGACATGGAAACCGTAAACCGCTTGACCGACGTACTTGTTACCATGAACACCCCCGCCGACCGGGGGAAGCTGTTCAAAATCATAAAAATGCTCTACGGGCTTATGGGCTTGCCCTTTTCCGAGGAAGCCGAGCCTATGGACGCAGACCCCGCCGTTTTGGAATACTTCATTTTTTCCTTTACGGCAGACTTTGGCGAAGTCATACAAGACCTCATAGCCGAAGAAGCAGAATAACGCACCGCACAGGCGGCGTTTCTCACTTCCCACAAGGAAGAACAGGAACGCCGCTTTTTTCATGCCCTTTGTTACGCAGTAGGCATGAAAAAGCCCTTGATTTACGCGGCT
>ENA-ORNY01002110-ORNY01002110.1-human-gut-metagenome-genome-assembly--contig:-NODE-2110-length-10392-cov-4.605495_pt1 | contig 10392 bp, 11 predicted proteins | sample MGYA00242122_ERZ509036 | MGnify/ENA primary metagenome ERZ509036 (study PRJEB26280, sample SAMEA2338696) | human gut metagenome | biome: human gut; feature: human-associated habitat; material: faeces...
GATCGTCCACGGACTTATCTGCCTTGCGGATCTCCATGATGTTGATGCAGTTTTGAGAAGCCGGAGATATGGAGATAAACTGTCCGCCGATGTTGGAACAGGCCCGGTGAAACTCGTGGCCCTTCAAGGGAGCCACGATAAATACTTGTATGCCTTTGCGCCTCATACGCAGGGCCATGAGCTGCATCGTAAAGGTCTTGCCGGCGCCGCTGGTCCCAAGAATGGAAATGTTGGCGTTTTTGTAGACGCGGGAATCGAAAATGTCCACAATGATGAGAGAATTGTTGTGCTTGTTGACGCCGAGAAGAATGCCGTTGTCATCACACATCTCATAGCTTGTAAATGGATAGCAGCTGGCCGCGCCGGAGGTAAGGACATTGCGCTTAGACCGCTCGTAGAGCTGGCGTTCCAGTGAGACCAAGGGCAGAGAGGACAAAAAAGCCTGCTCCTGACAAAAGGAACAGGTTTGAACATCCATGTCCTGCGAAAGCAGGAGCTTTTTCATTTCCGCGACCTTCCATTCAAGGTCATCCACACTGTCGGCTGTGACAGTGATGAGCAGGTTTAGATAATAAAAATCTTCATTATTGGAAAGACCGTCTTTGAGAAAATAGCCGCTGCGAATGGCACCGTCCAGATCATCAAAGTCTGTATTGGTATCGCTGGCCTCTTTGATTTTGCTGCGGTTGATGCGTAGCTGCTGCCCCAGCTTTCGGATCATGCGATCCTTTGGCTGTCGCGTCAGGAATACGTCCAGATCGATCCCGTCACCTGCGTTGACCAATAGACTGAGCCAGCCAGCAGGTACTCGTGCTTTATAGCCGTCCGAGGGGACCAGAAGATAAGCATAGTATAGTCCGTCTATACAGAGATAACTCCCATGGCTGAGGTCGATCCGGTCAGGCGCATAAAACTCATTGACGGGAATTGTATTGATGTCCCGTCCGGAGGCTATGTAGTCCGCCAGAACGGACTTCACCCGCTGGTAGAATGGCTCACTGCTGGCCCTGCGGCAGAGAATGTTATAAAGGATCTCTGCCGCAGCGTTGTCCTCATTTTCGGGGGAAATGACTTCATTGCCGCATTGCCGCAGATAATTTGATGCCGTGCGTGCGGCCGTTTGCAGAGAAGCGATTGCATCCTCTTCCTCGTGACCTCGTTTGGTGCCGGGCAGCGGTTCGTGCTCAAATATGAGGAAAAAGCGTCTCGTGATCGCCTCCCGGGAGCCGAGCTTTCGAATGAGTTTTAGGTAGTCCTTTTGCAAGGCGCGGCAATGCGGGTCCTGCTCCTGTTCCAGCTCCTTGCGGACGGTATCCAGATGCCGGTTAATATCCGCACGCTTTGTCAACGCCTTGAATTGCACCTTGACCGGAGCAATTTTCAGATAGGAAATAAAGGAGTAAATGATGCTCCGCTGCTCTCTCGCGCTGCGAAGCAGGAAGTTGACGGGAACCACCTCTACAACCTTGACATAGCGGTGATCTCTTGTATAAATGACGCCGTGCTCAATCTTCTCGATAGGGATATAGTCCGCCAAGGCATTGAGTGGCTGAACAGTTTCTTCCTCCTGCAAAAAGGTCTTGAACTGTGTCACGCTGCGCTGCTTCAGATCAAAGGAAAATCGGCTGCGGCTTTTGGGGAGCGGAGGATCTTCTGCTTCACAGTCGCTTTTCCTCTGCTGCGCCCAACTGGGCAACAGTGTTTTTTTGTTTTTGCCACCCTGCGTCCCGTCGCGTGAAAGGATTCTGCGGTTGTGCAGAAAGCAAAAGAACAGGCGGATAAAAGCGGACAGGCTCATGCCGGATACGCCAATCAAAGCGAGAAGCACCAGCGGAAGAGCTGTCAGGCATAAAATCACAACGCGGACGGTGAGGGAAAACGGAAGGTGCAAAACCGGCACACCAACCGCGAGGCCAAGGATGACCGCCTCAATCGTATTGCGGGTTTTCAAAAGCCCACCAAATAGCGTCCCGCCCTCCATAAAGTTTGGCGGAATTATGTAAACTTCGAATTCTTCCGGTTTCATAGACAGCCTCCCTTACATCCGGTCTTTCCGCTTCGGCGGATCGGGCATTTTTTTGACGATCTCCTTGTGATAGTCGATCTCGCCGTCTGGTGCGGTAAAGGGTGTCTTTATCACGGTGTCGGCGGCATACTGCTTGTACCATTGGACGCCATCGGCAGAGAAAACCTTTTGGTGTTCACCATCCGGCGCCGCGTACTGACCGGTGTGGTACATCCCAAAGGAAATGCCCTCCGGATGCTCCGGAGAATACTCTGTGCCGGTGATACGCCCGCCGCCGATCTCAATATCGGAATAGGATATTTGCGGGGCGGCATCTCCCTGAGCGGTAATGCCCATATAGGAGGACAGCGCCTGTGACGCAAACTCTCCGGTGATGGAGCCGGTAGAGTGCAGGTCTCCGGCTGCGACCATACCGATCACATCGTTGGCAAAACGTCCGCCCTCCAGCATGGAATTGGTAAAAATACGCCCACCGAGGCCAACGGAATGCTGTGACTCCCTGCGGAGTGAGGAAACCGAGGCGGTTCGGGTACTGGAAGCGACTTGCTGATGGGTCACGCCCATCTGCGACTTTTGAGAAGCGCTTTCGCTGCGCGTCTGCTTTGCCTGATGAACAACGCTTGACGCCTGCCGCTCGGCATTTACAGTACGCTCCGTGGCCTGATGCGCGGCGGACATGGTGGAGGAAGACGCTTTCTGTGTCGTTTGCGTCGCAGTTCTTACGGCGTCATTGGTGTTTTTCCGACTGACAACGCCAGCCAGACCACCTTGCAGAAAGCCGGAAGAACCGGATGCGGTTTTGCCGCCGGCGCGAGCTTTGTCAGTAAAGCCGCCGACCGCTTTCCCAACTGTCCCGGCGGCGAGGGAGACACCCTTGAATGCCACCATCGCCTCACCCAGCATCGAGCCGCCGGTGTGCCCCACATTGACGCCGATACTTGCCATGAAGCTGTCGATTTTTTGCGAAACCTTGAGAAAGCCGACTGCGCAGAGAAACCAGACCAGCACATTTCCGGCCACGGCCTCGCGGCTGGAGCTGCTGACCGCTGCTTCAACATCGCTTTCTTCCAGAGCAAACGCAGGTACCGTCAAGGTGAGCGCAAGCAAAAGAACGGTGCCCAGCAGAGGAATGATTTTATGATATTTCTTCGTGATAATGACCCCCTATAAGGAAAGTGGATTTGAAATAAATGTGCCAACCATCGTAAGAAACAACCGCAGACACCATGCGTTCATCAGCAGCAGGAATATCTGCCCGCCGAACATCCGGCACCAGCTCTTAAAAATATTTGCGGTGGATTGCGATGCGCCCATGGCAAAGGCTACCGGTGCGGTATAGACCAGGACACCCAGCAGTACATACCGTTCTGCCGCTTCAAACAGCAGCTTAATGTAGTTCCACGCAAGAATCAGTGTCAGAATCAGAACGATCAGCGCAACGCCGCCGTTGGCACAGACGCCGATGATGGTCAACAGAACAGAGTTGAAGCTGGCAAAGTCCAGAGAAGGAAGCTCTGAGGACAAGATCCACGCATAGGGGGTTCCGCCTATCGTCAGCGCAATGTTTACGATTTCATCCGCGTAGTACGCAAGTACAATGAACAGGATCGCTTTGGCGGTCAGCCTGACCGGATCTTCCGCTTCAATTCCCAAGCCCAGTCCGTAGTTCTTGAACAGATTCCAGACCCAGCCTAACAAGATCAGCCCGATGGCGAGTGCCACCAGAAGGCTATACATAGTTTTCGCTGCGGGGAAATATCGCAGGAATGTGTTCATGTCACAGCCCAACGCACCTAAAACAGAGGTGTTGATCAGATCCAGGCCGTACATGATCTGCTCCGCAATCCACTCTACAATACCGTCTAAAATTCCCATGGCTTTTACGGGGCGGTCCACTGCCCACCGCTGAAGAAGGGCGTAACATAGCTCATAATGAAGCCGAGACCGTTCAAAACAGCCCATGTGATGATGATTCGCTTGAGCCAAGCCCGGCTTTCATCCACGGTGCGGCCGCTGCGGGAAAAATTCATCATCAGCAATGCGACTGCGGCCGTAACGATGGCTGCAATCGTGGAAATGCCGAGGATCTGTTTGTAGACATCCTTCATGATCTCGTTGGCTTTTTCCCACACGGTTGCGGCAGATGCCGACAAACAGAGTGAAGCTGTCAGGGTAGTGGTCAAAAATGCTGTATACAGCCCTCGACCAATGTTGGTGTGCGGATTTCTTTCGTTGCGGGGAAACAGACGCTTGTGATTCAAATGCAATTACCTCCTTGTTGCGCGCTGAAAGCAGGAAGCAGCACCCGACGAAAGTCGGATACTGCTTCATTGGCCACAGAAACGCAGAAAAAAAGACGCACATCAAACATGGCGTCCTTCTGTGGCTGCTTTCGGTTTGCGTATAGTTTTGAGCATACTTAGTTTAACATATGGGAATTTTGCATTCAATAGCAAAACCCTCCCAATTCTCTTTCAAAATACTCTCACATATCTGGCGGGAAAAAGCAGTCCAGCGTTTTCAGGGTGTCCTACGCGGAAAATCCCCAAAGGACAGAACTTAACGCTTCCACAGCGGCTTTGTGCAGGCGGTAGTATGTGCTGGAGCTGATGTCCCGAATGTGAGGTCGGAGCGATTCGATAATTTCCTCAACATTTTTCAGCTTTTGCGGAGATAAAAATGAGTAATACAAGATCCAGTAACACACCTCGCCGCTTTGGTGACGTATGCGGAGAAGGTTGACGGAATTTTCAAGCAGGGTCAGCATTTTGTAGCTGCGCTCGATGCATCTGGCATGATTTTCGATGTCCGTGCCGAGATCCGCGCCTGCCATATAGATGGACTCCAGAAAGTCTTCAATACCTCGATAATGAATGACCGTCCTCTCAGCGCATCTGAGAGGACGGTTTTTATACATTACTAGCTTTGACAGTCATACTTTGTCAACAGGTCCCATTTCCTGTCGGAATTTCAATGAAGATTTGCTTACCATTTCAAACCAGGATGACAACAAGCACGACGGAGAGCCAAAAGCCCCCGCCGCACTTGTTGTCCTACATTATACCCTGGGAAGCGAATACAACTTACTACATGCTATTTATTTGCTTCATTTTTTAATGTGAAAACAATATACGAAATGACAGAAACATCCGCATACTGGAGTTATTTTCTGCTGCGGATATTAAATCAATCCCATATTACTCATCATACAATTCAAGTATTCAAGGATATTCTGTTCTTCACCTCGGAGCAACACTAATGTACCTCGACACCTTTGTGTTGTCCATATTCAACCTGAACGGTGGGACTGCTCAATCCGGGAGGTCCCATTGCTCAATTTCGCCGGTCGAACTGATTTTGCAGAGCGGTGTACGCAATTGTTCCTTTTTTGTCAGCGCCCAGAAACAGTATAATATTATACAGATGATGAAAAAACGGACAAAAAGGAGCGTTCCGAGCCCGCCGAGATAGTCGAAGAAGCCGCCATAATCCTTTTCAAAAGTTCCCCAAAAAGCATACATCAAATAGTACAATGTCGCGCAAGTGACTATATTTCCCAGTACGCCTTTACTTAAGACGCACCAAAAACGTTTTTTCTCCGGCTCGTTTTGATAAAGTCGTATTATGATGATGATTGACAGCAATAAAAGGGCAAACGACTCTATCGCTGTCATAACAATGACTCGTTGAGCGGCAGAGTAATAGGGATAATCTCCTAAACCGATTCTCCGCTGGATGAAAAGATATCCATACTCGCCAACATAGCATAACACGAAGATCCAGATTGCAAGAGAAAAAATATAGCGAAAGATCCGCTTTGGAGGAAATTCACGGTTCTTCATGATTCTCCCCTACACTGTCATGAGCTTTTCATCATAACCATAAGATACTGCATCTTCCTGGATGCTTAAAACGAAGTCCATAATAGAAGAAACTGCACCTGCCGCACCATTCAACTTATAAGTAACAACAGCTTTCACAAGATCAGAAACAGAACAGGTTACTGTCAGGTGCTTATATGCTCCGGCAAAAGATGCCTGACGGCTTCCGTTATGATTTTCAAAGGTTACATAGATACTGCCGCTATTGATATAATGAGGATATGCATTATCAGGCCCAAGCGGCTTATAAATTGTATAATCAAACGGAGCAATAACCGTTTGGTAACTTGTCTGTTTAGCGACAGAGGGTTCAATATCTACCGAAATTTCCTGTGAGGCATTACCAGCTTTATATGATAGGGAACCTGATGCAGTTGTATTCTCATCGTTATATACAAAACCATTAACATTTCCTAATAGTACAGTATCTGTCTTTTTCCGCGCGAAGACACCATCAACATAAAAACGATATCGTACTCTAGTAGTCACAACATTATCGTTTATCTGGCTGTGAATGATCAGTACAGTACCCGACACATCTGCAGAAGCTCTTCGAATCTCTGCATCTGAACCTTGAAAGTTTTTAATGATGTTGATACGGTTCTGGTCATATCCCAGATATGATAGTTCGCTCTCACTTAGTTCTTTTAAGTCATAGTAATACTCTCGATAGTCAAATGCTGCCAGTTCCTCATCTCCCGCCTGTGCCTCACCATTACGAATTCTGGTGATGGCCTGCGATTGTTCTGCTAAAAATGCGTCATATTCATTTTCGGTAGTCGTACCAGGCAAACTTGAGAAGTATTCAAAGAACTCATCTTTGCTCATTTCCTCTTCTGCGGCGGTAATTGCGGCATCAAGAGCCTGACCGGTGATAGCAGAATGGTCTTCGTGAGTCTCAATATTGTCTACTGCGGAAACGACACCAAGCATGTCTGTAGCAGTTGCTCCTGTCGAGAAAACAGAGGACAGCATCAGAATAACTAAAAATGAAGCCAAGACTTTTTTGTAATATTTCATATATTACCTCCTAGTTTATACGCAGTTAACTATCAGAAATGAGCCCTTAAGATTGGAACTTTTTAGACAACACTGCCTAATAGACCCAGAGGGGATATCCCCTCTGGGTCTGCATATATGCAGACCCTGTTATAAACTTTGCCAAACGCTTTCCCCGGGGACGGGCAGATTGCTGTGGTAGAGACAGCCGGTTTCGATACTCCGTTGACGGAATACGTCAGTTTGAGAGTATAGCTCTTGCCACTCTTTACCTTGCCCTCACCGTATACGGAAACACTGTCAATGCCAGAGTTGCTCCCCTGATAAAGGGTCAGTGTTGCCTTTACCTCATCGCCTGAATGATCACCATAACAAACCGCAGTACAGATTGCTGCTGTATTACTGAAAGAAATGCGAGGTTTTGCAGCAATTCCACGCAGTTCTGCCGCTTGGGAATCTATGGACAGTACCAAGGCTGTTAATGCGACCAATGTGAGTATACGTCTTTTCAAATAATTCACCCCCCTTCTGCATTTTTTACCAGGAATTGCCTGTTTCTACTGAGTAAATGCAGAAGGGGGTACTATTCTCACAAGATCTTTAAAAATAATTCTATTTTGTCATTTTAACCAAAGATACGCTCTCGGCAATATTCAATATGTCGGTTTCGTTGAGAGCGGCCATTAACGTAAATTGAAGGTTTCTTTCAGCATCAATCCAAGTCAGGGTGCTTCTCGTGTTTTCCCAATGCTTAATAGCGTTCTCCTCATTTTTTATAACAGGTGGGTTAAATGCCGACTGGGAAGAAAGCATCTAAAGAGTGTAGGGTGTCTTGTGAGGAAAAACCCCAGAGGACAGAACTTAACGCTTCCACAGCGGCTTTGCGCAGGCGGTAATAGGTGCTGAAGCTGATATCCCGGATATGCGGGTGGAGCGCTTCAATGATCTCCTCCACATTTTTCAGCTTCTGTGGGGATAAAAATGAGTAATACAAGATCCAGTAGTACACCTCGCCGCTCTGGTGATGTGTGCGGAGAAGATTGACGGAATTTTCAAGCAGGGTCAGCATTTTGTAACTTCGCTCAATGCATCTGGCATGATTTTCGATGTCCGTGCCACCGAGATCTGCCCCCGCCATATAGACGGACTCCAAAAAGTCTTCAATGCTGCAATCGTAATCAATGCGAAATTGATTCTTCACTTGCTGGACCGAAACCTCCAGGCTCCATATCACATCCCGATACTTTTTGAGCAGCCTCCATGTGTCGTGATAGCGGGCATCCTCTTCCGGCCGTTTTTCATACATCTTTCCTGACATTGTCGCACGCTCCTTCCGCTTCAGCATTTGGGATGATCGTCATTTCAAACCGATACAACGGACTGCCGGCGCCGCAGCAAATCGCAAGTCCCGCTGAGATAGTGCCTTTCTCTATTCCTATCGTGCAGTCGTCGGATAATGGATATAACATATATTTGGATTTGGGGCATGAAAGGCAGGAAATGCCTTGCGCTTCAAGGGTTCGCAGCACCTTCCGAACGAAGTACAGCATGTGAGATTTTGAAACGCTGGAGAGTCCCGTTGAAACGCTGATTTGCTCATCGGAAATTGTGCTGGCCTCTGGCGGAGTGGTATCTGGTACGGATACGCGAAGATTCAGACACATAGCGACCTCCTCCTTGTCTATCATGACGTCTGAAATTTGGAACATGGTGGAAAGATAATTTTTCAGATAGATCACTGTTCCGCTGCGACCAGGGAAGGTCAGCAGCGAGAGGTGATCGAGTTCGGACAGCTTTTTGAGGATCCGGCCTACACTGGAACGGGAGATCCCCCAACGTGCGGACAATTCGGTATAATTGACAAGCGGATTCCCTGTGCCGTTCCTGAAGTACGCAACTGGTCCGATTTCAGAGCCGCGCACCTGCTGATCCTTGTAAATTGCGGAGATCCAAAGATCCAGAAGGACATCCATCTCAGATGCGCGTCCCGCGGAGATCAACTCCGTTGCCGTTGAAACAGGAATGAAGAAGAAACCGGAGTCTTTTTGGCATGGGCAGTTATAATCGAGCGCGGTGTTATTGCGCCGCCAGTCCGTAATGGAGAACTTTACGATATGCCCGCGGCCGAGGCGGGTAAATGTAATGAGCTGTCGATCCTGCAAGGATTTTAGGATCGCAAATGCCTGATGATGGAAACGCACACGAAACCATTCCGTGATGTCGGCGATGGAACAGATCCATTCGCCCGAATACACCGTGTATGAGATCCCGTCTATGCGCCGATAAGAGGTTCTGAAGTTGGCATAGGAGCAAAGAACGACATAATAAAAAAGACCGGAGCATCCGCCTGTGCGAATGCTCCGGTCTGCAATCAGAGTTTGCATAAATTCTCGATAAATTCGGCATCGTGGATAATCTACAACCTGCCTGAGTTCAAGCTGATAGTCTGCCATGGGTGGCCTCCTTTGCTAAGCATGATTGCTTTTGCATACATGATGTGATATGCTTTTTTTGCCATTAGAATAAGTGACGGATTCGAACACGCGCAAGGAAAATCTGCCTCATTTTTTGCTAATGGCCTGCTAATTTGCAGTTTGAAATATCGCAGCTAATTTCTTGCTAACGATTACTTTGGTTATAAAAGGCTCTGAGAGTTGACTGTATTGCACAATAGGAGATATGGATAATAGCCGCAGCATGGTCGAAATGCACAGCGGTATATGTGAGGACATCGCAGGCAATTCGACAAACATATCTCCTAAGCGACAGGCCACTGGTTCGAACCCAGCCGGGGGTGCCAAAAATGACCGCTGTAAGCCGTTTTTCGATGGTTTACAGCGGTTTTTTGTTATCGTTTCTTCGGAGCATTCTTGCCGCTCCGCCGGAACGATTTTATACATTTTCCGCTGTATGCCTGCTAATTGGCTTCGAACTATTTTTCCGGCCTTGCTAATAAAAAACGCCGATTTGCTAATACGATTTTCCCGCCCTATTTTTCGGATGGGGCCGACACCAGCAATGCAGCCAGTGTGTTGGCCAGTTCCGGCGACTTGCGAAGCTGTTCCACCAGGGCCTCCAAATCCAATGTGGCGGGCTCCGGTTCCTTCGGTTCCTCCGGGGGCCGAACCGAACGCAGGTCAGGATTGGCATAGAAGGCACTCTCAAACTTCTGTGCATTGATCTTGCGGTCCTCGTCCAGAATGTGCGCATACACGCTGGTGATCATATCGATCTGAGCGTGGCCCGTATCACCCTGGGTGGCCTTCAGATCGCCGTGGTTGAGCTTCAGCTTATAGGTGGTGCTGGAATGGCGGAGGGAGTGAAAGACCATTTTTGGCTGTCGTACATGGACACGCCCCACCGCTTTTCGCCGTAGAGGGAAACAAAGTCGGACAGGAACTCCGCAATATCGACTGGTCAAAGCCGGCACACTGGAGTGCATAATTTTAAGTGTAAATGACACATACATGGACGCACAGGAGGTTA
>ENA-ORNY01002112-ORNY01002112.1-human-gut-metagenome-genome-assembly--contig:-NODE-2112-length-10383-cov-6.182417_pt1 | contig 10383 bp, 10 predicted proteins | sample MGYA00242122_ERZ509036 | MGnify/ENA primary metagenome ERZ509036 (study PRJEB26280, sample SAMEA2338696) | human gut metagenome | biome: human gut; feature: human-associated habitat; material: faeces...
CGCTGCGCTTCTGGCCGATGGCGTCGATCTCGTCGATGAACACGATGCAGGGGGCTTTCTCCTTGGCCTGCTTGAACAGGTCGCGCACCTTGCTGGCACCCATACCTACGAACATCTCTACGAATTCGGAGCCGGACATGGAGAAGAAGGGCACGTTGGCCTCGCCGGCCACAGCCTTGGCCAGCATGGTCTTGCCGGTGCCCGGAGGGCCGACCAGCAGCACGCCCTTTGGCATGGACGCGCCGATCTCCTGATACTTGGTGGGATCGTGTAGGTAGTTGACGATCTCCGTCAGGTTCTCCTTGGCCTCGTCCTCGCCGGCCACATCGGCAAACTTGATGCCCTCGGCGGACTTGACGTAGACCTTGGCGTCGGACTTGCCCATATTGAACATCAGGGAGTCGCTGCCGCCCATTTTCTTCATCAGGCTGCGGGAGATGATCTGACCGATGGCGATAAAGATCACCAGCGGCAGGACCCAGCCCAGGATATCCGTCAGCAGGGAAGTCTGCTCGATCTCCTCGCCGGTGGTGGAGATGCCGGCGTCCAGCAGGCGCTGGACCAGGCCGTCGTCAGGGACGATGGCGGTCTTGTAGATGGTTTTGCCGTCGGTGGAGGTAAAGAGGATGCGGTTGCTCTGCTGCTGGATCTCCACCTGGCCGATCTCATTCTTCTCGGTCATGGAGACGAAGGTGTTGTAGTCCACCTCCTTGATCTGGTGCTCCGCCAGCCAGGGCATGGCCAGCAGGTTGAACAGCAGCACCAGCAGTACCACGATCATGTAGTAGTAGATCAGAGGTTTCTTGGGGGATTTGACCTCGTTCATGGTAAGGCCTCCTTGTTCTGCATAGCTTTTTTTCTTTGATGAATTACCCTACCACATTTTGCCCGAAGTGTCTATAAGCAAATTCACAAAAACTGCGGGAAAACCCCGTTCCGGAGGCCGGAACGGGGCAGAATTTACGTTTCTGACACAATTACAGGGCGGCGAACAGGCGGCTGCCGGTGCGGTGGAGCCAGCGCAGCAGCACCAGCGTCAGCACGACGGTCAGCACTGTCCAGGCCAGCAGATACCACGCTGCACCCATGTCGATACCGAACGGGTAGTACAGCACGCCGACAAGGGCGGCGTACACCCAGCCGCCCAGCATGGCAAGCAGCACCGTCAGACGCTGCTTGATGACGGTGATCTCATTGGTCCAGACCAGGTTGGGGCGCTTCAGGTCCATGGTCAGGCCGAAGGCTGCCGACAGCCACACAAAGGCCTGAGGCAGCGCTATCAGCAGGAGGGCCAGCGGCAGGGCGGGGCGGACGGCCAATAGTATCAGTACAGAGGTGACTGCCATGGGGATACCCGTTACCAGCACCTGTACCAGCAGCTTTGCACGCAGTACCTGCCACGGTGTCACCGGCAGGGACTGTGCCAGCCACAGGTTCTTCCCCTCCAGGGAGATGGAGGAGGAGGCCATGTCGTTCATGGAGCCTACCAGGCACAGGGCGGCGCACAGCATCGCCGCCAGAAGACCGGAGGCCTCGCCACCGGCCATTTCGTATATAACAGGCAGCAGGTCGCTGCTCTTTACCAGCAGCAGCACGCCCAGAATGGGCAGCATGACCGTGCCCAGACCGCAGTTGAGCATATAGTTGGGACTGGCGGTGAAGCGGCCCAGCTCCTTACGCAGCAGGGCGGCGGGCACACCGGCGGCCCTGACGGTCGTCTCCTTATAAACGGCCTTGGCGCCGCCGTTGTTGGCGGTGGCAATGGACAGGAATGTGCGGCTGAGCAGCAGGTATGTGAGCGCGCACAGCGCCGCCATTACGGCCAGCACCAGCACGACAGCCAGATAGTCGCCGGCGCCCATACGGCCCATGAGATATAGGGGATAGGCGCTGCCGCGGATGGCTGCACCCACCTCATTCAGGTGCAGCATGAGCTGCTCAATCAGTTCGTTGGCGCGGAAGCACACCATGTAGTACAGGGCAAAGAACGCCAGTGCGATCAGGGTGGTAAGGAGGTTCTTGCGCTTGAGCTTGCTGTGGATCTTGGCTACCACCCAGCCCAGCAGACAGGAGAGCACCAGCACCAGCAGGGAGACGGCCAGAATCAGCGCGATGCCGCCAAGCACAGTGGCGGCGGTCAGCACACCGACGGCCCAGTAGACGATGACGCAGGGCAGCAGGATCACGCCGGAGAACATCAGACCCATCAGGTATACACCCAGCAGCCGGGAGGCCAGAATGGCACGCACGGGGATAGGCAGCGACAGCAGCAGGTCGTTGTCCTTGGCCTGGTACAGGCCGGAGAACGTGTTGAACACGCTGCCAAACACGCCCATCAGCACACCGACCAGGGCAAAGAGGGTGAAGTACAGCCAATCCAGACCGGCCTCGTGCAGGGGAGCGCACAGACCTATGGAGAACAGCGTGAACATACCGCCGATAACGCCCACCATCAGCAGCACATACAGCACGATCAAGCTGACGGTGCTTGCCTTGGACCGGGGTTTGTTCTTTTTCGCGTCGTAGAAGTAGCTGCGGAAGATCTCGGACAGCTGTTTTTTCAGCAATAATTTGACCATCACTCCGCCTCCAGCTCCAGGAAGACCTCCTCCAGGGAGTCGTCGCCCTTGACCTCCTCCATGGTGCCGGAACGGATGAGCCGGCCGCCCTTGATGATAGCCACCTTGTCGCAGAGCTTTTCCGCTACCTCCAGCACATGGGTGGAGAAGAAGATGGCGCCGCCGTTGTCGCAGATCTCACGCATCATGCCCTTGAGCAGGTGGGCGGCTTTGGGGTCCAGGCCCACGAAGGGCTCGTCCATGATGATGACCTTCGGGTCGTGGAGCCACGCGGCAATGATGGACAGCTTCTGCTTCATGCCGTGGGAATAGGCGGCAATGGGTTGGGCCAGGTCGCCCGTCAGCTCAAAGGCATCCGCGTAGGTGCGGATACGAGCCTGCCGGGTCTGGGCGTCCACGCCGAATACGTCGGCGATGAAGTTCAGATATTTGATGCCGGTCATGTAGTCGTACAGGTCAGGGTTATCCGGGATATAGGCAAAGGTCCGCTTGCACTCCAGCGGCTGGGTCCGGATGGACTTGCCGTCCACATAGATTTCCCCCTGGTCGAATTGCAGGATACCCGCCACGGATTTCAGGGTGGTGGTCTTGCCCGCCCCGTTGTGGCCGATGAAGCCGTAAATCTCCCCCGGGGCGATGTGCAGGTTCAGGTCGTCCACGGCTTTTTTCTCGCCATAGGCCTTGGATAAATGTTCAATTCTGAGCATCTCGTTCTCCTCTATTCAGCAGCAGTCGGATTTCATTGGCGGCTTCCTCCGCCGAAACGGCGTCCGTATCCACCCGCAGGTCGTGGGCCTCCGTCTCAAACCGGCCGTATTTCCGCTCCAGCATGGCGGCCACCGGGGCGGGCAGATTCCCGTGCATCCGCGCGGCAAAGCGCTCCTTGATGGTGGCAAGGCCCGCCGTCACCAGCACCCGGACGCAGCCCTCCGGCAGCAGGGCCAGCTGGTCCTTTTCGGAAATGACGTAGAGGATCGTCTCCTCGCCGCGCAGCTTCTTCTGGAACAGGGCCGCCGCCATGCTTTCGCTTTTGGCCAGCTTCAGATAGTCCTTTCCGCTGAAAACCTCTGCGGAAAGCGACGGGGCCAGCGCCGCAGCGATGGTGGATTTCCCCGTGCAGCTGTCTCCGAATAATGCAATTACCATGATCGTTCGTCCTTTCTCTCGTTTCACCGGCTCCCCGGCCCGTCTGTGGGGGAGGAGATCAGCGTGATCTGCCGCTGACGGCTCCCTTCCTTCACGCCGATGTCCATATACTTCAGGGCCGTCTGATTGATCTCCGTCAGAAAGCCGGTGAATTCCTCATCCGTCAGGGTCAGGGTGCAGGTGGTCATCAGCAGCATATCCCGCCTGGGGTCGGCCCCGCCGCCGGAAAAATATCTGGCAAAGGAGGCGCTGAGGCCCAGCAGCGCCGTCTGCACCACCGTGCCGTCGTCGTCGATCTCCAGGGCGCTTTTGTTCAGGCTGTAAATGCTCTCCACCGTGCCGCGGATGCGGTTCTCCCCCACCACCGTGAGAATGCCGCTTTCCGTCAGCAGCTTCATGTGCCGGTACAGGCTGGCCCCGGGAACATCCGGCAGGGCCTTCCGGATCTCCTTGACCGTGCCGGTTTCGTGGAGCAGCAGATACTGAAAGATCCGCTGCCGCACGGGATTCATGACGATCTCCGCCAATTCCATATGGTGCTCTCCCCTTTCATTGTTCTACGATTCTATTATATTCTCATTTTTGAGAATGTCAATCGTTTTTTCATCCCCGCGCAAAAAAGGCCCAGCTACCGCAATGGGTAACTGGGCCTCAACCATTCGTATATGGTATAAACGGGAATAAACTTCGCCTAAAGGATTCAAGGCAAAACAGAGATACCGGGAGGGAAAATTGTCTCTATAGATGCGCCTCGCAGAGCTCGGAATGGAGGGGAATTTTCCCCTATTTTTTAACCCATTCATCGCTCCAAACCAGGTTTTCCCCTATGGTTAACCCATTAAAAATGGGATAGAGAGCATCAAATTTCCTCAAAGGGGAACAGCGGAATCAAAAAAGAAAAACCCCGGAAACCGTTGGCTTAACAGTGATAAGGAACTAATTCAAACTTACTACTGTCAGCCGACAATTCTGGTGTGCAAGGATCACAAACGCTAAGGCAACCGCCCGTTTCCGAAAGGAACGGGCAGTCGATCTTTCTTGCCCAGGGAAAGTCAGACATCCAAAATGCTTTTTTGATAGTCTATATGCGGGAGGTGAAACAGATGAATATGTTAAAGCAGCTGAACTCCGCTATTGAATATATTGAGGCGAACTTGTGCGCAGAGTTCGATCTTGATACGGCTGCCGGGATCGCTTGTGTTACTGCAGACAGCTTCATCCGCTTCTTCAGCTATATGACCGGCATGACTCTGACAGAGTACATACGGCGCAGACGGCTGACACTTGCGGCGCAGGATCTGCAGCATAGCAAGACACCGATCATCGACATTGCCATAAAATACGGTTATGACAGCGCCGCAGCTTTTTCAAGAGCTTTTGCAAAACAGCACGGCATTACACCGTCTGTTTATCGTAAAGACGGCGGTTCGCTGAAGGTGTATTCACCTGCTTCCTTTCACATTATGATTAAAGGAGCAAAAGAAATGGATTTCAGAATTATTGAGTTAGCAGACACCATCGTGTACGGTGTATCCGGGCAGTATGAGGGACAGGGTTATAAGACCCGCGAGGAGCTGCGCCACTCCATGTGGGCGAATAATTGCGATGACGTGCCCGGTCAGCTTTGTGAGGGCGGTTGGAACCAGCCCGGCAGCACTTCTTACGATGGCGTATGGTATGGCATCTGGCAGGATGGCAAGTACATGATTGCCCGTGAGAAAGCTGATGTAAAGACCCTTGAAGTTGAAGCAAGAACGCTTCCTGCAGGAACATACGCAGCGTTCAAAACGGAATGTGGCGGTCTTGCATGGGAGGAGTTTCCGAAGCTGTTTGAGCTGATCTTCGATTCGTGGCTTCCTGCCTCTGAGTACAAGCAGAAATATGATCTCGCTATCGAAGTCCTGCACCTTTGGACAGACCACGATCTCCGTCAGAAGAATCGGTACTATGAGGTTTGGATTCCTGTGGAATTGAAAAAATAATCGCAAATGACGGTTAAGAAATTCGCTTTCAACATTATACTCTCCTTGTAGGATTCGCAAAAAAACGGCGTGGCCATGAAGGTCACACCGTTTTTTTCCCCCAGCCGCAAGACTTATGGTTCCTTACGACTGTTAATCCTTTGTCCGGCTCGGTTTTTATGCGCAGAGGAACGAAATGAGCGCGTCGGCGGCGCTACGTCTCGTCGACGACGGTTACGTCCTTCAGGGCTTCTTCCAGCAGAAGGTTGATCAGCTCGTTTCGGGAGCGATTGGTCTGCGCGGAAAGCTCGTCCAGCTTGGCCAGCGTATCCTCGCGCATGCGAACGGAAACCACCTTATGCCCATCCTCGCCCTTTTTTCGGCTGATCAGAATTTCCCGCTTCATACCATCACCTCACAAATATAGTTGATTATAGCTTGACACGGCCTTCAATAATATGATACAATTAGACTATGTTTTGTAGTCTATAAAAACTACAAAACGGGAGCGGAATATTTTTGAAGGAGGTGGAAACCATGAAAACGAGCAACGGCCTGAGTATTGCCGGCTTTGTCGTCTCTTTGGGTTCTCTGTTCCTCGGACTGTGGGGCCTTACCGTGTTAGTCGGCGTGGCGCTTTCCGCCGTGGGACGTTCGCAGGCGGTCAACAGCGGCGGAAAAACCGGTCTTGGCACCGCGGGCATCGTCATTGGCATCATCGGCGCAGTGTACTGCTGGATAATGCTGATTATCGCGCTGAGCTGATGGAACGATTTGGCGCATGGCAGCATCGTTGTCATGCGCCGTTCTTACAGGAGGATGATTTCATGAAAGCCTTTTACGTACTCTGCGCCATTGTAGCGATTGCCCTGATCATCTTCGGCATTGCGTATCCCCTGCCCGGGAAATGCGTCAATGTCAGCGAAAAATATATTCCGCGTGACGAGATTTTGTGGAAAGACGATATTGGAAGAGAATACATCAACGGGGACTGCTACAACTACCAGATCGAAGCATCCCTGAAGAGCGGTTACATGAGCGGAGGGATGACCATGAAAAGCATCTCCTTCGTCGGAGGATGGATTCTCCTTTGCCTTGCAATAAGCGCCTATGATCGAAATCGCCGCTTCGATCAGCAAAGCCATGCGCCTTCGTCGGAACCGGGCAATGCGTCATGGAACGAAACCGCAGGGGAGCGAAGCGACGCGGAAAACTGATTCCAAGTAAGCACATCAGAAGATCGCAGTCTTTTATGTTCTCAGGCTTCTCCGGTTTCATACCTCCGGAAGATTTCGGGAAAATTTGGGGATTGGGGTTGACATGGTGGGATTGGGGGGATTATAATAGCATAAAAGGCAAGGACGGAGAGAGTACCGCGGGGGCTGCGCGTTCAGAGAGCCGGGGCAGGTGGGAGCCGGCGGCACGGTGCGCGGGAACATGGCTTCGGAGGCTCTGTGCGCGAGCGCGAGTGAGCGTACGGCGGGGCGTCCCGTTACAGGCGCAGCCGATGGTTGTCGGCGCAGAGGCCCGCGAAGGCGGGTAAAGCAGGGTGGTACCGCGTAGTTTACGCCCCTGACCGGATGGTCAGGGGCGTTTTTAACGTCAGAATTATCAGACAAAGGAGTTTGTTATGAAATACGATTTTGCAGCCATTGAGAAGAAATGGCAGGAAAAATGGGAGCAGGAGAAGCCCTATGCCGCCGTCACTGGGGACAAAAAGCCAAAGTTTTACGGCCTGATCGAGTTCCCATACCCCTCCGCTGCCGGTCTTCATGTCGGCCATCCGCGTCCGTTTACAGCCATGGATATCATCTGCCGCAAAAAGCGCATGCAGGGCTATAACGTCCTGAACCCCATCGGCTTTGACGCCTTCGGCCTGCCGACGGAAAACTTTGCCATCAAGAACCACATCCATCCCGCCATCGTCACGAAGAAAAACATCGAGAATTTCACCCGCCAGCTCAAGATGCTCGGCTACGGCTTTGATTGGGACCGCGTCATCGACACGACCGACCCGAATTATTACCGCTGGACGCAGTGGATCTTCCTGCAGATGTACAAGCATGGCCTCGCCTACAAGACCACCATGCCCGTCAACTGGTGTACGAGCTGCAAGTGCGTGCTTGCCAACGAAGAGGTCGTCGAGGGCGTGTGCGAGCGCTGCGGCGCGCCGGTCGTCCGCAAGGAAAAGAGCCAGTGGATGCTGCGCATCACGAAATACGCAGACCGTCTGGCCGACGATCTGGATCTTGAGGGTCTGGATTATATCGAGCGCGTCAAGACCCAGCAGAAAAACTGGATCGGCCGCTCCACCGGCACGGAGGTCACGTTCAAGACCAACACCGAAGACGATATCACTGTCTATACCACCCGCGTCGATACGCTCTTCGGCGTGACGTATACGGTCATTTCCCCGGAGCATCCGCTGCTGAACAAGTGGAAGGACCGCATTGCCAACTGGGCCGACGTGGAGGCCTACAAGCAGGCTGCCGCCCGCAAGTCCGATTTTGAGCGCGGCGAGCTTAACAAGGACAAGACCGGCGTGCGCCTCGAGGGCATCGAGGTCATGAACCCCGCGACCGGCAAGGCCGTGCCGATGTTCGTCTCCGATTATGTTCTTATGAGCTATGGCACGGGCATTGTCATGGGCGTGCCGGGCCACGATCAGAGAGACTGGGACTTTGCAACGAAGTTCGGCCTGCCCATCGTCGAGGTCGTCAAGGGCGGCGATATCACCAAGAGCGCGTTTACGCTCAAGGACGATACCGGCATCATGGTCAACTCCGGCTTCCTCAACGGCATGACCGTCAAGGAGGCCATCCCCGCCATGAAGCAGTATGCCATCGAGCAGGGCTGGGGCCATGAGAAGGTCAATTATAAGCTCCGCGACTGGGTCTTCTCCCGCCAGCGCTACTGGGGCGAGCCGATCCCGATGATCTCCTGCCCGAAGTGCGGCTGGGTGCCGGTTCCTGAGGATCAGCTGCCCGTCGTTCTGCCGCAGGTCGAAAGCTATGAGCCGACCGACGACGGCGAAAGCCCCCTGTCCAAGATGACCGACTGGGTCAACATCACCTGCCCGTGCTGCGGCGGCCCGGCCAAGCGCGAGACGGACACCATGCCCCAGTGGGCAGGCTCCAGCTGGTACTATCTGCGCTATATGGACCCGCATGACGCGAATGCCCCCGTCTCCAAAGAGGCCGAAGCCTATTGGGGCCCCGTCGACTGGTACAACGGCGGCATGGAGCACACGACGCTGCATCTGCTGTATTCCCGCTTCTGGCACAAGTTCCTCTATGATATCGGCGTCGTCCACACCAAAGAGCCGTATGCCAAGCGCACCAGCCACGGCATGATCCTCGGCCAGAACCCGCATTACGTCGGCAACGTCTCCACGGAGGAAGAAAAGCAGGCTCTGATCGAAAAATACGGCAACCAGGCGCTGCGCCCGGCAGTTAAGATGTCCAAGTCCCTCGGCAACGTCGTCAACCCCGACGATGTCGTCAAGGCCTACGGCGCGGACACCATGCGTCTGTATATCATGTTCATCGGCGACTTTGAAAAGGTCGCGACGTGGTCCGACGAGGCTGTCAAGGGCTCGAAGCGCTTCCTTGACCGCTGCTGGAACCTGATGGACATGGCGAAGGACTCCGAGGCGCTCAGCGAGAAAAACGAAGCCATCATCCACAAGACCATCCGCAAGGTCACGCAGGATATCGACGAGCTGAAAATGAACACCGCCATCGCCGCGCTCATGACCATGGTCAACGAGTTCTATGCCAACGGCCTGACGAAGGGCGACCTCAAAATGCTCATGCTGATGCTCAGCCCGTTTGCGCCGCACATCTGCGACGAGATCTGGCAGCAGCACGGCTTCGAGGGCATCTGCTCCGTCTCGGCCTGGCCGGCGTATGACGAGTCGAAGTGCCGCGATGCGGAGATCGACATGGCCGTTCAGGTCAACGGCAAGCTGCGCGGCACGATCCATGTTGCAGCCGACCTTGACGACGAGACCGTCGTTCAGACGGCGCTGGCCGACGAAAAGATCGCCCGCTTCCTCGAGAAGACCGGCGGCGCGCTGCGCAAGAGCATCGTTGTCAAAAACAAGCTGGTCAACCTCATCGTAAAGTGATGGAATCCGGCCGCTCGGCTTGAAATCGGCAAAAGTTTGAAAAAAATTGTTGAGATCGCTTGACTTTTGACTTGCGATTGACTATAATAATTGATGCCGTTATATCGGCCCTGAAAGCATCCCGGATTGAACCGGATGCACCGGAGGGAGGGAAATCAATGTCTGAAATTCGCGTGAAGGAGAACGAGTCTCTGGAGAGCGCGCTGAAGCGTTTCAAGCGCAGCTGCCAGAAGGATGGCGTTATCGCTGAGGTCAAGAAGCGTGAGCATTACGTCAGCCCGAGCCTCAAGCGGAAGCAGAAGTCCGAAGCTGCTCGTAAGAACAAGCGTCGCGGCTATTGATTCCCGTTTTCTTGCATAGCCAGAGCCGCTGCTGATGCAGCGGCTCTTGTTTTTTGTCCCGCCTCCCGCACTTTTGCGGCCCGCCGTCATAACATGGAATGAGCCGAGTGCTCAGAATCCAAACGGGAGGTTCCTGACTATGAATTGCAATTCCAATTGCTTCGGCGGCAACTGCTGGTGGATCATCATCCTGCTCCTGCTGTTCTGCTGCTGCGGAAATAACGGCG
>ENA-ORNY01002122-ORNY01002122.1-human-gut-metagenome-genome-assembly--contig:-NODE-2122-length-10344-cov-5.135970_pt1 | contig 10344 bp, 10 predicted proteins | sample MGYA00242122_ERZ509036 | MGnify/ENA primary metagenome ERZ509036 (study PRJEB26280, sample SAMEA2338696) | human gut metagenome | biome: human gut; feature: human-associated habitat; material: faeces...
TCAAGAACCGTTCTCCAGGTCTTATGCAGGCCGATTTAAAAACAAAGGCAACACAATATGGAATACCATACTACGAAATAGATATTCATCAATATCGTGCTTCTCAACTTCACCATGATACGGGTGAATATATCAAGCCTACTTTAAGTGAAAGATTTAAAACAATCGAAGGACATAAAGTACAAAGAGATTTGTATTCTGCTTTTCTAATTTGTCATACTGACGATACATTGACTGCACCAGACTTTAAAGCCTGTCATTTTGATTTTCCACACTTTGTCAAGATGCAGGACACACTGATTTCAAATAAGAAAAAATGTGGACACACAATGAAACACTGCTTTGGATTCTAGCATAAAGAATCTCTCATCCAGTCAGGTCTCAGGCGTAAGCCCTGCTAGATGCAGTATGAGAATACAGAGTACAGTCCACATGGATTGGAAATGCTCAAAAAACAAGAGTTATGTAAAGACTATATGCAAGGTCTAGAACCATGCTGAAAGCTTTGCGATGCTCCATTTTTCACGATGTGAGAAAGAGAATCTCGTCATTTTAATGATGAGAGTACGTCAAAAGAAAAGTGAAAAGTGTGCAGAGCATTCGATGAAATGTTTGAAGAATCAACGAAGGCATTGCGCTAAATCAATTTGAAGTGTATCAAGCTATACTGGACAAAGGCTTCACTGTTAAAGCTATCGCATCCATCTTCTCAGTGAGTGAAGAATTGATTAAAAAATTTTTGATTTATGTTTAGTTAAGGGTACGAATATTTGTATCCTTATTTTTTTTAGTTGAAATTTAGCACTCAATTGTTGACGGTGCTAAAAATTGTGATATACTAATAGCAGACAAGGAAAATGAGTGCTAGAAGGAGGTCTTCACAATGGAAATCACACAACGTCAAAAGATAATCTTTAAAACAATAGTTGAAGAGTTTACTCGTTGTGCAGAACCAGTTGGTTCGAAGACTTTGATGGAACTTCTAGATTTCCCGGTTTCATCTGCAACCATCCGTAATGAGATGGCGACACTTGAGAAGTTAGGGCTGTTAGAGAAGACACATACTTCGAGTGGTCGAATTCCGAGTCAAAAAGGCTACAGGTACTATGTTGAACATCTTATGGAAGCGGATTTGGATGCTTCTACAAAGAATGCTTTACAGCAAGTCTTTAGTGAAAGACATTATTCGTTAGAAGAAGTTGTTCAAAAGAGCTGTGATATTTTGTCACACATGACAAATTTGACCAGTGTTGTTCTAGGACCTGATAGCAGGCATCAGACTTTACAGCATGTACAGTTGATTCCAATCAACAATCAAAGTGCTGTTGCGATCATTGTCACAGATCAAGGACATACAGAAAATAAAGTGTTCCAATTTGGTACAGATGTGTCCATGCAAGATATTCAAAATTGCACAGATTTATTAAATGACCAGTTAGTGGGAACGCCAATTGAAGATGTTGTTGACAAAATGAAAGAAATTGAACCAATGATGGCAGCAAAACTTGTTCGACATGAAGTTTTGTTTGAAGCGTTCGTTTCAGCCTTTATGCGATTTGCGACAGAGAAAGTTGCGGTTTCTGGACGAAGCAATATGTTGTATCAGCCAGAGTTCAGTGACATCAACAAGTTGAAACAAATGATGCGTATATTGGAAAATGGAAACTTATTCCATCAATGGACGGATCAAGAGGGGAATGTAGCAATCCAGATTGGTGAAAGAAACGAGTTGTTACAAATCGGAGATTGTTCAGTATTAACGACAAAATTCCATTATAACAGCGATGAGGAAGGACAATTAATGGTTGTTGGTCCAAATCGAATGCAATATTCCAAGGTCGTAGCCTTGATGGATTATATGTCAAATGTCATCGAAGACGTCTTTGGGACAGACAAAGATAAGGGAGGTGCCAACGATGAGCAAAGAAGAAACTAAAGAAGTAAAAGAAGAAACAAAAGAAGAAACAAAAGAAGAAGTTGTTGAAGAGGCAGCAGAAGAAAAAAAAGAACCAAGTTCAGACGAAATTATTGAAGGCTTGAAGGCAGAACTGGACAAGGCAAAAAATGATGTAGCACGTGCTTATGCAGATACAGAAAACATGAAGAAACGTCTACAGAAAGATGCAGATGCAACTCGAAAATATCGCTTCCAACAGCCAGCAACGGAAATCTTGCCGATTCTTGATTCAATGGAAATGGCATTGAAAGTACAAACCGAGGATGAAGCAATTAAGAATTATGTCAAAGGTTTTGAGATGATTCATAAACAATTGAAAGGTGTGCTGGAAAAAGAAGGCGTACAGGAAATAGATGCAGCCGATAAACCATTCGACCACAATACAATGCAGGCTTTAATGCAAGAGAAAAAAGAAGGCGTTGAAAGTGGAATGGTTATTGAAGTATTACAAAAAGGATATATGTTGAAGGATCGTATTTTACGACCAGCATTAGTAAAAGTGAGCGAATAGGGAGGTAATTATCATGAGTAAAATTATTGGTATTGACTTAGGTACAACAAATAGCTGTGTTGCGGTTATGGAAGGTAAAGATTGTAAAGTAATTCCTAACCCAGAAGGAAATCGTACAACACCAAGTGTTGTTGCGTTTAAAGATGGAGAACGTATTATTGGCGATGCTGCAAAACGTCAGGCAGTCACAAATAAAAACACAATTAGTTCAATTAAGCGTTTGATGGGAACAAATGAAAAAGTAGAGGCTGAAGGAAAATCATATACACCACAAGAAATTAGTGCAATGATCCTTCAATACTTGAAATCATATGCAGAAGATTACTTAGGAGAAAAAGTAACAAAGGCTGTTATCACAGTTCCTGCATACTTCAACGATGCTCAGCGTCAAGCAACTAAAGATGCTGGTAAAATTGCTGGATTAGAAGTAGAACGTATTATCAACGAACCAACAGCTGCAGCATTGGCTTATGGTATTGATAAAACAGATAAAGAAGAAAAAGTATTGATCTATGACTTAGGTGGAGGTACTTTCGATGTTAGTATCCTTGATTTAGCTGATGGAACATTCGAAGTATTATCAACAAACGGAGATACTCACTTAGGTGGAGATGACTTCGATAACGTATTAGTAAACTGGATGGTTGATACATTCAAGAAAGATAACGCAATTGACTTGTCACAAGATCCAATGGCTATGCAACGTTTAAAAGAAGCTGCTGAAAAAGCGAAAAAAGATTTAAGTGGTGTAATGCAGACACAAATCAGCTTACCATTTATCTCAGCAGGTCCTGCAGGTCCATTGCACTTTGATACAACATTAACTCGTGCTAAATTTGATGATATGACTAAACATTTAGTAGAACGTACATTGGTTCCAATTGAAAATGCTTTAAGAGATGCGAAATTGTCTAAATCTGATATCGACGAAGTATTATTAGTTGGTGGATCTACTCGTATTCCAGCTGTTCAAGAAGCAGTACGTAAAGCATTAGGAAAAGATCCTAACCACTCAGTAAACCCAGATGAAGCTGTAGCTATGGGTGCTTCAATCCAAGGTGGAGTTATCTCAGGTGATGTAAATGACGTATTATTACTAGATGTTACACCATTATCATTAGGTATCGAAACTATGGGTGGAGTTATGACAGTGTTGATCCCTCGTAACACTACAATCCCAACAAGTAAATCACAGATTTTCTCAACAGCTGCTGATAACCAACCAGCTGTAGATATCCGTGTATTACAAGGTGAACGTCCAATGGCTAACGATAACAAAGAATTAGGTAACTTCCAATTAAACGGAATTGCACCAGCTCGTCGTGGAGTTCCTCAAATTGAAGTTAAATTTGATATTGATGCCAACGGTATCGTACACGTAAGTGCTACAGATAAGGGTACTGGTAAAGAACAACACATCACAATTCAAAACTCTAGTGGATTGAGTGATGAAGAAATCGATCGTATGGTTCGTGAAGCTGAAGATAACAAGGCTGAAGATGAAAAACGTAAGGAAGAAATTGATTTACGTAACAAAGCTGAAGGCTTCATTGCACAAATCGATGGAATGTTAGAAGACAATAAAGATAAGATTGATCCAAAACAAGCTGAAGAAACTAAGAAATTGCGTGATGATCTACAAAAATCTTTAGATGAAAATAACATGGAAGAAGTTAAGGCTAAATTAGACATGCTTGAAAAAGCAGCAATGCAGGCAGGACAAGCAATGTATAACCAGCCAAATGGTGATGCAGCTTCACAATCAACACAAACTCACTCAGGTGATGATGTAGTTGACGGTGAATTCACTGAGAAGTAAAATAAATAAGCAACATTTGAAGTTCTAGCCCCGCTAGAACTTCTTCGTATCGTATGGAGGGATTCACATGGCAGAAAAACGTGACTATTATGAAGTGCTTGGCGTCAGCAAAAGTGCTACACCAGATGAAATTAAAAAGGCCTATCGAAAATTGGCCATGAAATATCACCCCGATCGAAATCATGAACCTGGAGCTGAAGATAAGTTCAAGGAAATCAATGAAGCTTATGAAGTATTAAGCGATGAGAAAAAACGTGCAACATATGATCAATTTGGTCATGCAGGTATGGATGGAGCCTTTGGACAAGGTGGTGGATTCTCTGGAGGATTCACAGATTTTGGCGATTTAGGAGACATCTTCGGTTCGTTCTTTGGTGGAGGATTTGGCGGTGGAGGATCTCGCCGTTCAAGTAATCAGCCTCGACAAGGACAAGACCGTTACATGCAGATGCGCATTGATTTCATGGATTCAATTTTTGGTAAAACAGAAACGATTTCATTGGATGTGGATGAAACATGTAAACACTGTAACGGATCTGGAGCTGAAAGCCCAAGTGATGTGCAGACATGTCCTACATGCCATGGTTCTGGATATGTTATGTCTCAACAAAGAACACCATTTGGTGTGATTCAGCAACAAAGCGTATGTCCAGATTGTCATGGTACAGGTAAGAAAGTTACACGTGCATGCTCACATTGTCATGGTAAAGGCTATGAGCACCGTCGTGTAAAACTAGATATTAAGATTCCAGCAGGCATTCAATCAGGTCAACAGATTCGTATTCCTGGAAAAGGTGAAAGAGGAACAAATGGAGGGCCTAATGGCGATTTATACATCGAAATTATGGTTACGCCACATCCAACTTTCAAACGCGAAGACAACAATATCTTCATTAAAGTTCCAATCAGTTCAATTGATGCAACAATTGGATGTACGATTCAAGTGCCAACAGTATATGGCGATGTTGAATTGAAAATTCCTGAAGGAACACAGCCAAACACTAAGTTCCGTCTAAAAGGAAAAGGCGTAAAATCTCGTTCAGGACAAGGGGATGAATTTGTAGAAGTACAGGTTGAAATTCCACGTAAAGTATCTCGCAGAGAAAGAGAGCTATATGAAGAATTAAAATCAGGACAATCTGAATCTCCTTTTGAAAGATTTAAAAGAGCGTTTAAGTAAACGAAAAGAGCAGTTTTATTTCTGCTCTTTCTTTTTTTTCATCTTGTCAGAATCTAAGAAGAACATTGTGAATGTGGCACGAGAAAGAAGTACATTTTCATCATTGAAGATAAATACCTCATATACTCCAGTTGTTCTTCCACTTGAGATTTCTTGGGCAATCCCAATCAATTTGCCACCACGACCAGGCTTAATATAATTAATTGTACCCGTAAGTGTAACGCTGTCTCTTCCTGTCGCAAAGCTTGCTGCTCCAGCGACTGTGTCAGCCAAAGAGAAAAGGGCTCCACCATGGACAAAGCCATGTATATTTAAAATTTGTTCATCAATAATCATTTCTACCTTCGCAAAACCATGGCGAACTTCTGTTACACGCATGTCATTGCTTTGCAGAAATTGACTCGAACTATTTAGACGATCCATTAAAGCCTGCATATTTTCTTCCATAAACAACCTCCAACAATGCTTTTATTATAGCATGAAATGATGTTATAATGCTTAATGTGCTTAAAAAGGAGACGGATTATGAATTCAAATAATATATTTTTTAAAATTGTTGTGGGTGTTGTATTAGTTGGATACATGGCATTCATATTTTATCAAAGCTTAAAAGGTGGACTTGCCTACAAAAAGGAATTTGAAAACTTTAAAAACTCACATAAACACTACGAAACAATGGTCGATGGAGGCTATTGGGTAGGGGTCATGGTTGCGATGGCTGTTTTGGCATTTGTTTTGATGTTTATGGCACCAAAATTAGCTTCCAATGGACAAACGTATTATTACTATTTAGCATATGGATGTATTGGACTTGTATTTTTAGGACTAGCCATTGATTCCTATACACACCGTCGTATTTATTTCACAGAAGAAGGGTTCTTCTTTGAAGATACATATTATCGTTATCGTATGCTTGCGAATTTTGAATTTAAAAATGGTATTGTGGCACGCAACTGCAATGTGTTAATGAGCAACCGCGATAAGATCGTAGTCACAAAAAAGATTGGCGAAGCCTTACAGGAAAGACAAAAAGCATTTAAAAAAGCTAAGAAAGAACGTCGAAAATAATGTTGTTTCTTTCGGATTTAGATGGAACTTTAATGGATTCAAACGGAAATGTCACAGATGAAGATGTGGAATGCATTCATCAATGGACACAAAAACATGCGTTTGGCTTTGTGACAGGAAGAGACCGTGCCTTTTGTGTGGCACTTGCCTCGAAGTATCAATTGTCCTGTGAATATATGATCACAGATAATGGAGCTAATGCCTATTATAAAGATAAGAATGTATATTCTTCTTTGCTGTTTTTATATATCTTTTTCTTTCTGCGCCTTTTTTCCGGTGGATACCACGCTCCCACCTATTCAAGATGCTTCATACTGACAAATGCTATTTTCGCATTTGTATACCTTCTGAGCGAAGTTATTCAGTGGTACAAGCCTCTGCTTATTCCTTTTGCTATTTTATCTTGTATCTCCATTTTTCTTCTCTCTCCTATTCGAAGCACTAAACATCCATTATCGGAGCGGCTCTATGCGCAAAATAAAAAAACAGCTCGAATTATCGTTTCGATTGATTTTTTGCTGTTTTTAATTTTGTACATCACCGGTATGCCCACTCGTTACTTAGCTACCTGGGCACTGTCGTTATCGGCAGTTGCCATTATGATGGTAATCACCTTATTTGAAAAGAATAGCACAAGGAGGGAAAGTGTATGAACGCATGGACAGTTTTGGCAAAGATTGTTGAACTGTTTGCATCGCTCGGTGCCGGCGCAGCTTCCAATGGCTGCAGCTATGAGCCCGAAGTTCCGAGCATGCTTCAGAAGTAATCGAAGCCCAACACAAACCTCAAAAACCTGTTCTTTATGTCACATGAAGAACAGGTTTTTGATTAGAAAGAATTGAAAGTGGTGACCTATTATGACAAAGGATGAAGTATATGAATATTATTTACATTGGCGAAAAGGCAGCCGCACTCTATCCGTTGAAGAACTTTTCTCCGCTTATACAATCGATCAAAATATTTTCGAGAGTTCATCTAAAGTCATAAATCGTCTTTTTTATTTGGTGCCGGATTTCTTTAATTCAAACTTGCGAATTTTCATTTTTTACGAAGAAAACACCTTTCTTAAAGATTCAAAACAAAACTTAAAGCTAATTCAAAGCAATTTAAAAATTCAATATAATAAAACAGAATATTTAGCTGTTTAGTGTTCTGCATCATCTATAGTTCTTATATTTTTACTGGGGTTACGATCTTCGGAGTATTTCACCACTTTCCTGCTCCCCGCGCCCCGCCTCCGATCAATTTGAAATCGAATTCAAATTGATCGGAGGTTATTCTATTGTCAAACGAGCCTAAATGCGTCTATATCAAAACAGACGTTGGATATGTACAAATCACATATGCGGAATTTTGCCGCATACGAAACACAACTGAAAATTACAAAGCTTCGCACTGGTTCATACCGGTACAAGGCGTTCTGCTGGAAGTTCCAAAAGACGCCTACAAAGCCTTCTACCGAGAGAAGGAACGTGAGCGCTATCTAAGAAAATTAGATAGCGCTCTTTTTTTATGCAATTAAGACCTTGCTACGAAAATAGATCGTAGCGTGAACCTTGATAAAGTGGTTTTTAACGCCTCACAGATGAAAGATCCACAGCACAAATGGCGGCAGGCATTGCCTGTCACTGTCGGAGTAGTATGAAACAAGCGTCAGCCGGGTGCTGTCACTACGTAGCCCAGCCTCTGTAATTCGTTCACCAAGCGGTTTGCTCGTTTCCATTCACATCGCAGTCTGCGCTGCTCAAAGCATTCCTCGTTATAGGGTGTGCCGGTTTTCAGCATGGTGTAGATGATGGAAAGGATCTTCCGGGCCAACGCAATCGTTGCCCGCTTCGCTCCCTTCCGCTGTTTCACTTTCCAGTACCAGCCGGAAAGATACAGCTTGCGGTGAGATGCCATGATCCACGCGACCTCGCACAGCATGCTCTTCAGATAAGGATTGCCTTTATTGATATGGACGCTCTTTCGTTTACCAGCACTCTCGTTGTTGCCTGGACTCAGTCCCGCCCAGGAGCAAATGTGTTGGGAATCCGGGAATGAACTCATATCAGTACCGATTTCCGCAATGATAGCAGCTGCTGCAGTGACATCAATTCCGGGAATGGAGCAAAGGAGATTCAGTGCATCAGTATGTTTCAGGACTTCCTCGGTGATTTCGTCCTCAACAGTATGCTTATGTGCTTCCAAATCTTCCAGATGCCGAAACACCATATTCAGGAATCTGCGCTGATGCTCGGAAAGTGATCCATTCAGTGCAACGAGTATCTCGTCAATTCGGTTTCTGGTTTTGGTCTTCAGACACTTATCCAATGCTTCCCGGTCAATACTGCCGTGCTCAATAAGATGCCGAATGATGTTTCTTCCGGAAGCACCAAAGGTATCCGAAAGGAATGCAGTGAAGCGGAAGCCGGAACTTTGCAGGAATTTATCGATCCGGTTCTTTTGTGCCGTAATGTCATGGACAACGCTCTTGCGATACCGGGTCAGATGCCGCAGCTCTCGGAATGCTTTATCCGGGATAAAGCTGCCTTTGAGCAATCCCGCCCTAAGCAATGTGGCGATCCACTGGGCATCCTTCATGTCAGTCTTACGTCCAGGCACATTCTTCATGTGTCGGGCATTTACAACAAGAATGCTGATCTCGCCGTCAAAACAGGATTCCAGCATCTCGTAAATAGGCTGCCAGTAGATTCCGGTGCTTTCCATGGCAATGTTCCGACATTCGGATTCGATGACCCAGTCCCGTAGTTTCTGCATTTCTGGGATGAGCGTACTGAAGGTGCGTGTTTCTGCCTCCGGCTCGGCATCCACAGCACCTTTGACCAGACAGGCAACGATGATATCCCGATGAACGTCCAGTCCCATGGCACAGGTCAAAATGTCTTGCATGAGATCCCCTCCTGTCGTATTGCAGGCTTGGGAATTGCCCGGGTGGGTATCCGAATCTTGCTACTCGTGCTCTCCACTTCCGTGGTGCAACATACTGCTGTTCTCTTGGGCAATTCGTCCACGTTGAACAAACGGGGTGGCATTTCCGCCAAGGTGCAACCGGACTTCGCCTGCTATATCCAGTATAGCAGATTGCCCGCTCCGACGCACCTGCTTTATTTTCATTCACAGCTGTGATGGCCTTTCATGAGTCGTTGACAATCGAATGAACCCACAGACGAGAATACCCGGCGCAAATCAGTGTGCATGTGCACGCCTCTACAATGGGAATCACGCGGATAAGCGCGACCGGACAAACCTGATCGTGCCGCACGTACAGGAACGGCGTCTGAGAACGGGTCACTAAAACCAGAAATATTAAAACAAATATTCTTTGTTTTAATTGATGTGCACAGCTAGAAGTGGTTGTGCACATACATTAGAGCAAAGTTAATCTTCTAAAATCCACTCAGTATCATCTAACGCTCTAATTGCATACAATTTGCACTTTCCAAACTTACATGCCTCTGGACTTTCCTTTGACAAAAATTTACATGTGGAATTTTTGAAGTCGAAATAAGCACAAGAATACTTAGAAGCACGAGTACTCATTCGCGGAAATGAAGGGCAATGGCCATATACATTTGGAAGTTTATTTCGCGTTTTCAAAATACAATTCACCTCGGTTCTGCTTAAAAATTGAGCAACAATTCCGAACCAGAATTGTTCTCCTCCTGTAAGTAAACCCTCTTGATCAAAGTCAAGGTAAATTGCATAAACGCAATATATTTACTTAGTCAACGCGCCCAACGGACTTCCGTTGAGCGCATAACTAAGATAAAATCTTCTGGAGGTGACACCCGGATTTGAACCGGGGA
>ENA-ORNY01002123-ORNY01002123.1-human-gut-metagenome-genome-assembly--contig:-NODE-2123-length-10342-cov-3.579080_pt1 | contig 10342 bp, 14 predicted proteins | sample MGYA00242122_ERZ509036 | MGnify/ENA primary metagenome ERZ509036 (study PRJEB26280, sample SAMEA2338696) | human gut metagenome | biome: human gut; feature: human-associated habitat; material: faeces...
CCTCGTCGGCGGCATCCAGCGTGGGAGAAGGTTCCTCGTCAAAGGGCAGATTGGCGTTCACCAGCACAAGGCGCGCATCGTCGGCATCAAAGAGGTAGTCGGTGCTGTCGTAGGCACTGGCGGCAAAGGTCTGGGGCCCGTCGGCACCGTGCAGGTGGGGCAGCAGCCAGAGGATGCCCTTGGTCAGCAGGAACACCACCAGGGCGCACCCGGCCAGAAACAGCCCCCAGTTGCGGGCCAGGCGCAGCTGGTTGCGGCGCTTCCATTCACGGTAGGTCAGGGGCTGGGTCTTTTGCGCCCGGGGCGCGGTGCGTTTTTGTTCCATCCTGCGGCGTTGCTCCTTTTCGGTCCGATTTGCAGCGCACAGCGCCGCACAGATACAGCATTTATTATACACCCCTTTGCATTTTGTGTAAACGCCGCCGGGTGTAAAAAAATTATGACCGGCGGGTTTCTGTCGGAACCCGTCGGTCATAATCATCGCATTCTTTGCAGAAAAGATCAGTCAAACAGCATATCGTGGATGGCGCTGACCGCCTTGTCAGCGTCGTCACGGGCAATGATGCAGGAGATCTTGATCTCGCTGGTGGAGATCATCTTGATGTTGATGTTGTTGTTGGACAGTGCCTCAAACATCTTGGAAGCAACGCCGCTGTGGCTCTGCATACCGGCACCCACGATGGAGACCTTGGCGCAGGTGGTGTCCACGCTGACATCCTTGAAGTGTGCGCTCTCCTTCAGCACGCGCATGGCCAGGTCGGCTTCGCCCTCAGAGCAGGTAAAGCTGATGTCTTTCTTGCCGTCGCGGCCGGTGGACTGCAGGATGATGTCCACGTTGATGTTCTTCTGGGCCAGCAGGCCAAAGATCTTGAAGCTGGTGCCCGGCTCATCGGGAACGTTCAGGATCGTGATAACGGCAACATCGGTGTCCTTTGCGACGCCCTTGATCAGCATACCTTCCATGTCCTTTGTAACCTCCTTAACCACCGTACCGGGAACGGGATTCAGGCTGGAGAGCACCTCCAGCTCCACGTTATACTTCTTTGCCAGCTCAACCGCCTCATTGATGGCGACCTTCTCCGGTATGCTCTCATCGTACTTCACTTCATAGACACCAAGCCTTAATATAGCCAGCTCCTCCTTGCCTATACGAGGAAGCTTCCAGCCTTCTGATATCTGTGAAATGATCTCATCTATCTCTGCTTTCTTAGAGATGATATTCTTAACCTTGGTGGTTATATAATCTCTGTCCTCATTGCTGACTATTCCGTACAGAAGCGGATCGTCCTCCTCATCTCCCGGCATCTCAGGGTCAAATGCAAAATCAAGCTGATCCTGCATGCCCTCAGCGTCATTGAACTCCAGTGTAAATACTATCTTGAATATCCTGTCTCTTATATCTCTTCTAGTCATATCTTCCTCTCCACTATATAAAGCTTTATCTGTATCCTATCTGCCATCTCCAACACGTACACCGGCTATCCTTATGTTGACTTCCTCAACGCTCAGTCCTGTCATGGTCTCTATAGCCTGCTTGACCTTATCCTGAACCTGACCTGATACTGATGGTATGCTGTACTCGTACAGAACCTCTATCGCAATATCAACCTTTACCTTGCCAGGAAGAAGCTCTACCTTAACGCCCTTTGCAGGGTTCTTCTTTCCGAACTTTGAGGCAAGCTCATTTGGAAGGTTGCCTGTAAGTCTGTATACACCTTCAACCTCTCCGGCTGCAAGCCCTGCTATGATAGCCACTACGTCATCCGCTATCTGAACTTTGCCCAGAGAATTGCTCTCTTCTATATTGTAAGAATTATCCTGAACCGCGCTGCCTTCAATCACGATATCATCATTCAACTTATCACTCATGGTCATACCTCCCGTTTCGTATGGGTTATTTGAATCTTATTATAATCTGAAGGCAGCTATTTTGCAAGTATATGCGATTCACGGCTTATCCTTCCGCTGTCTATTTGCCACCCATGACAGATATTGCAACACTGCTTATATCATACCCTGTTTTTCGGATAACTATGTCCTCTATCTGTGCTCTCTCGGTATCCGACAGCGATTCCACATTCAGCGACACGTCAACAGCCTCATCACTTATCGTCACTATGGCATCGCTATACCCCTTTGCCGCCAGAACTGTCTCGACATCTGTCTCCTTCTCTATGGTATCGTTCAGCTTCACATATGTATCTGTCGCCTCCTTCTTTGCCGAATCGCTGAGTGCCTCATCACCTATCACATCCATCAGAGCTTCCTTGCTCCTTGATCTGCTCTGCTCACGGTTCAACTTTGCCGCGGCCATATTGCTTGTCACCTGTGCACTGGTGAGTACAGCGTCACCGATCTCATCCTCCTGGCCATTGAGCTCCACATCTCGGTCTGGCCATTCTCATCCTTCACCGCCTGTGAGTTCTCATTTTCCGCCATGGACGAGAGATCCTCATAGTTGATCACTTCCACCTGTTTTTTGTCAGTTTTTTCCTTCTTCTTGTCCTTTCCTGCATCCGCAAAGCTCATGTAACCGGCCACCCCTATCATAACTGCAAGTGCGATGACCGCCAGTCTGTTCTTTCCACTGAATTTCTTCATAGTCCCTCCACATTAATTTGCTTCTAATATCACAATCTTATGCGTCGGCACGTTAAATAATGCCTGCACTGCATTCGTTATCTTCAGCGTTGTATCGCCATTTTCCGCCCCCTTGCAAATGATAACCACACCCTCGGTCTCTGGCTCCCTGTACCTGACCACATACGGCGAGCTCCCACTGCCCTCACTCACCATGACCGTCTCCTCCGACACGCTTCTCTGGCTGCTGTCGCCGTTCTCACTGGAACTGCTTCCGGAGTCCTTGAGTGCTATGTTCTCACCGCTGTCCTTGACCGTTATCATCACTCTCACATCCGATATTCCGTCCACCTGCTCAAGCACTGATGTGAGTCTCTCCTCCATATACTCCACATAATCCGTGGTATCCCCTGACATATTCCGGTCATTTCCGCCGGTCACATCCGCGTCTGTCTCATCGGACTGTCCGGTCCATCCGCTCTTTAGGTCATTTTTATCAGTCTTGCTGTTATTTGCCGGCCACACAACTATCATCAGACAAATCCCTGACAGCAAAATGAGCAGCAACTTGTATAATCTGTTGTTGCTGCTCTTCAATATATTCATGATCCCCGATATTCCCTTTTTCTTAGAATCCTCCACTACAGTCCCTCCTGCATATGATCTGTATTGCCCCTCCTGATGGTAATCCTATTCTCATCAACACCGTATTCCTCTGACACAGCAGATCTCACTCCGTCTGTGTCTACTTTATCAAACTGTATGTATATCTCCATGCTGTCTATCCCAAGCTCCTCCCTGGTGACTATACGCACCACCGCATCGGCATTACAATTGTCAGATATAAACCGCTCCACTACCTCCTCCATGGCCCTGACATACATCTCATCATCGCCCTCGGCCACGTCCATTCCAAGCGATTCACTGTATGTATTGAACTCTATCCTGTCCGCATACCCAAGCCAGCCTATGACAGGATTTATCACGACCATCATCATGACAAATCCCACAGCCGCCTGGACATATCTGCGCATCTTCGGATCCGGGGCAATATACAGCACGACAGAAAAAAGTATACTGCACACAACTATATTTTTCAGCCACTCAGCAAGCATGCACATCCTCCATCCGTTCTATGATATGTTCACCGACATCAGGGCTATGCTTATGATGAACATCATCACGCTTATTCCGCACGCCCTCAGCATAAGCTCCACTGTCTCCGCCATGATGCCTGCTGCCTCGGCATATCTTTTGTCTCCGACCGGCTGCACCACCGCGGCGATGAACCTTAATATGAACATGATGACGATTATCTTGATCATTGGCACTGCGGCCAGTATGACTATCATAATCGTACACGCCATCCCCATACAGTTTCTGATAAACTCTCCTGTGCTCACCATCACACTGATGACAGCGCTCACCGTGGACATACCTGCACCTTTTCCCAATGTCCTGAGTATGCCATTTCTTGAAAGCCTGTCCATGGACGGTGCTATCATGCTCTTGACCACATTTATCCCGGTTACCACCGCAAACATTGTCCGCATTCCCCACACCGCCAGGCTCTTCATAAGCCCCGCCATCCGGGAGAAATAATCCTCGCTTCCGAGATTATTTATGAGTGCTATGAGCCCGCCGCATTTGATGAGTGGGAGTATGAACCTTATTATCACATTCTGGCAAATGTATATCACCAGGATTATGACCGACTGTGAATATCCGGCACTCTCCGGGCCGCTCACATATAACACAGACGAGGCATACATGGGATAGAACGCTTTCATGAACTCCGTGACATCTCCTATGGTGTCCTGCACGATGGACTGCACTAGGACGAAATCCCCCAGCAGCAGCGATAACAGCACCATGTATGTAACCATGAAACCATGGGCGGATACATACTCGCCCATATTTCCCGCAAGCTGGGCAAATGTACTTCCGAGCACGATCACCGCTATGATCTGCAGCGCCAGCCCCCTGCTTGTCCTGACCTCGTATATGACACTGTCGGAAAGCACTTTTAGTGCCATGTCTATGGTGGAATCCACGTCACCACTCTTTAGGGACTCGTATATATCGTAGAATGTCACGTCGGATTTGTCTTTTGTGATCTCATTGAGGCTTCCGATGACGAAGTCGTCCTCGAATATGTCTGAGTTAATATCAGAGTCACTTTCCGTGGTATTTTCCTTTTCATTCTCAGCATAAAATTCTGGACAATATTTGATATCTGTATCATATGATTCAACTTTACTCTCATTACACACATTTGCCGCATCAGGCACTGACACCCCCATAAAGAGCATCAGCACCACCACTATCAAATTACCCCTCAACTATGGTCACCACCAGATCTATAACTCCCATGAGTATGGGCATACTGAGCAAAATAAGAGTTATCTTTCCCGCCATCTCCACCTGGGATGCCATGGCATTGCAGCCGGCATCTTTGCAGATATCTGATGAAAATCGGCATATATACGCTATACCTATCATTTTCAGGATCACGTCTATATATGAAATATTCACCGACACGTACGCAGTCAGCCTGTCTATGTACGAAGCTATAAGTCTGAACCTGCTCACAACAAAATACATGAGCATCACACACCCGGCTATGGACAACACGATCCCGTACCCGGAATCCAGTTCTTTTATCTTCACCGCTATCAGAACCACGATCACCGCAGCCAGAGAAACCGCCATGAGATTCATCATTTACCCCCACATCTACTCTCATTTATTGTCCTATATTTACAATATCCATGATCTCGTTGAACAGGTCACTTATGTACGGGATAACCCAGGAAAGCACAATGATGAGTCCCGCCAGATTGAGCAGATAGGCGTGCTCCTCCTTGCCTGAATGTTTTAGTATCTGGTTGAGCAGTGCCACCAGAATTCCCACTGCACCTATTTTTAGAAGTATCTGGATCGTCATCGTCTCTCCCTCTTAACCTACATGAGCAATATAACTATGAATACGCCTCCAAGCAGCCCAAGTGAATTGGCAAGCCTCTTTATCCCGGAACTTCTGGCGCGTTCCCGCTGGTATCTGTCCGTAATTATATCTTCCACAAGATTTATCCTTGAGAGCTGTGCCTCAACGTCCATATCTCCCATTATCTTTCCAAGCCTGTCCACATCCGCCAGCACCTCCAAGCTCAGGGCACTGTCCCGCCTCAGCATCGCCAGTGAGTCTGTCCACAATTCTGCAAATGGCCTGTCCCTGTTCTTCTCAGACATCTCCGCCAGACCGTTCACCCATTTACCAACATTTCCCTTGAGACGCTTTGCACTGTCGGCGAGTATCTCCGGGAGCTCCGATCCGGCATACATGATCTGCCCCTTGAACAGTTGTATGAAGAGCAGCATTTCCTCCATCTCCTTCACCATGCACCCATGCAACTGCCCTATGGCATGTCCCACCATAAATGAGGCATATACGATCAGACAGCCTCCTATCGCCTTAACCATGTCCTGCCTCCCATCTAATCGTACCAGCACAGCCGGTTGCCCTGGCCGTCAAATATATCAGAGATCTGTCCTGCCTTATCGCCTCCAAGCACAACATACCTCTCAAAAACCCTGTTCTCCACAAGACGCCTTATCCCTGCCCTGTCTCTCACATCATCCATGGAATAGCCATGTGCAGTTGCAAGCAGACGGCAGCCGCAGTTTATCACGCCGAAAATGGCATCGACATCCTGCTGCCCTCCTATCTCATCGACCGCTATGAGATCAGGCGCCATGGTTCGAACCAGCATCATCATTCCTGAAGCTTTTGGACAGCAGTCAAGAACATCAGTCCTCATTCCGACATCATTCTGCGGAACACCCTTGTAGCACGCCGCTATCTCCGATCTCTCATCAACCACACCAACTGTCATTCCTCCGTCAGACACTACTCTTATGATGTCCCTGAGCAGTGTGGTCTTGCCGTGACACGGAGCGGACACTATGAGCGTGTTCATCAGCTTGCCGTCACTGTATATGTATGGCAGGACATCACCGCTGCATCCCTTGATCTCATGTGCCACCCTGATATTAAGAAATGATATGTGTCTGATGCATTTGATCCTTGTTCCATCGAGTATGATCTTGCCCGCAACTCCTACCCTGTGTCCACCGCACACGGTGATAAAGCCCTGACGTATCTCATCCTCATAGGCATACAGGGAATGATTGCAGATACATTCCAGAGTGTCGTTCACATCCCTGGCAGTCACTATGTACGCATCCTTCATATTACAGGTTCTTGATCCGCAGGAATCAACATATATCTCCGAGTCCTCGTATCTAAGTATAAAGGGACTATTCACCCTCAGACGTATCTCCCACAGTCTCCCATAATCAAGCCTCAGCTTCTCAACCATGCACCTGATCCTGATGGGAAGCAGATGCAATATATCTTCTCCACACATATGTATCGTCCTTCTTCTATATAACACTGTCTGTACAGCTACATAAAAAGTATATTCAGAGGGTGGAGAGGTTAGAACCTTGGGTTGCTTACAGCACAAAAAAGTCCCGGCGATTCAAATATCCTGAATCACCGGGACTCTTATTCTTCTTATATGTTATCGTAGGTAGTTATATCCTAATGCTGGTAACAATTATTATACTCTTGAAAGATACTCGCCAGTACGTGTATCGATCTTGATCGTGTCACCCTCGTTAACGAAGAGAGGTACTGATACCTGTGCGCCTGTCTCAACTGTACATGGCTTTGTTGCACCTGTAGCTGTATCACCCTTAACACCTGGCTCGCACTCTGTGATAACAAGCTCAACGAAGAGAGGTGGCTCTACAGCAAATACGTTGCCATTGTGTGAACAAATCTTACACATCTCGTTCTCCTTAACGAACTTAAGTGAATCACCTATAGCTGCTGAGCTGATAGGAATCTGATCATATGTCTCTGGATCCATGAAGTAATAAAGATCTCCGTCATTGTACAGATACTGCATGTCCTTTCTCTCGATGTGTGCCTTCTCACACTTCTCTGTTGGACGGAATGACTTCTCTACAACACCGCCACTCTTGATGTTCTTAAGCTTTGTTCTAACGAAAGCTGCACCCTTTCCTGGCTTAACGTGCTGGAACTCTATAATCTGATAAATATTTCCTTCGAATTCGATTGTAACGCCGTTTCTAAAATCGCCTGCTGAGATCATCTCTGCCATAACTATCTTATCCTCCTTAAAGATATAAACTTCTTGTCACATTTTATAATATATGAAATAAATTTTCAACTATTTTTTACCATACCATCAACCTTTATCAGGTAAGTCTACGTTTCTGCGCTTTCTACTGTCGTATATACACAGCAATACAAACGCACATACTCCCACGGCACTCATGATGGCTCCCGGTATAAGACCTGCGGTATGATACCTGAGTTCTATATCGTGATAGCCTGCCACTACTAAATCTCTATCAGCTTCTTATCTGATCCGGTAAGATTCCTGTAACCATCCTCCGTCACAACAACCAGATCCTCTATCCTGACACCAAACTGTCCAGGAATATAGATTCCCGGTTCAACTGTTATGACCATGCCAGGTTTCAATATGTCATCACACTTAGGTGAAAATCTCGGATTCTCGTGTATAAACAATCCCACCGAATGTCCAAGTCCATGTCCAAAGCAATCTCCATATCCGGCATCGGCTATTATACGTCTAGCAACAGCATCAACATCGTTACATCTTACTCCTGGTTTTATCATGTTCATAGACTCCGTCTGAGCCTTGAGTACCGTATCATACACATATTTCATTGAATCAGATGCCTTTCCTATTGCTACGGTTCTGGTCATATCTGAACAATATCCCTCATATATACAGCCAAAATCCATAGTGAGGAAGTCCCCCTTATTCAGAGTCTTATCCGTAGGAATAGCATGCGGCATGGATGAATTCATTCCAGATGCAGCTATGGTGTCAAAACTCAAGCCTTCCGCACCATTTTTCTTCATATGATACTCCAGTTCAAGCGCAACATCCTTCTCTGTAATGCCAGGTCTGAGATATTCCAGTATATGTGAAAACGCCTTGTCTCCTATTGACTCCGCTGTACGGATATTCTCGATCTCCTCATCTGTCTTTATCTCTCTTAAGGAATCCAGCTTACCATCAAGACTTATCCATTCCACACCGGATATTCCTGTCGAATATTCCGAATACTCTCTATAGCTGATGCTAAGATCCTCAAATCCAACTCTCAGATTCCCAGAATTTTTTCTCTGTCCATCAAGAATAGATGAAATACACGCAACATATCCTTTTCCAGCAATATCCGCACATTCATATCCTTCACACTCGCGCTGAACCTGCTCTGTATATCTTGAATCCGTTATGACTGTCTTACCTGATCCTGCCAGAACTATAATGCCCTCGCCGCGGTACGATGCTATATATCTCATGTTGTACCTGTCAGTGATCAATATCGCATCAAGATTCATCTCATCTATTATCCTTCTGACCTTTTCATAAGCAATTGCTGTGTCCATAACCATCATCTCCCACCTTCTATATAAGAACTTATTTCCTGTACTATCTCATCTATTTCAATTCCTGTAACCGGAACTATGATATCAGCGGCAGCTTCATACACCGGTCCTCGCTGTCCCATAAGTTCCCTCACTCTCTGATCTACATTTTCTCCCTGCAGAAGAGGTCTGGTCGTATCTCCCGCCAGTCGTCTGACTACCTCCTCAGGCTTAACATCCAGATATATTATTCTTCCCATTCGCCTGAGTTCATCCACATTCGCCTGTCTCATAGGAAGCCCGCCTCCAGTGGATATAACCGTATGTGACAGCCGGCTGTTCAATTCCTTAAGAGTATCTGTCTCAAGCTGTCTGAAATACTCTTCCCCCTTGTCGGCAAATATCTGCTTTATGCTGCAACCAGCCTTGTCCTCTATATAAGAATCCACATCCAGCAGATCAAAGTTCAGCTTTCTCGCAAGAGCTTCCCCGACAGTTGTCTTACCACATCCCATAAATCCTATGAGGATCACATTTTCTCTGATTGACTGCAACAACCTGTCGTACACAATATCAGCAACATCCTCTGATATAGATATATCATTCCAGAGCTCATATGCAATTATTCCCTGATAAAGGAGCATACGCAAACCATTGTACGCCAATGCTCCAGCCTGTCTGCAAAGCTTCATAAACTTTGTCTCAAACGGATTATATATGAGATCGATTCCCACACTGACTCTGTCGTAAAAATGTGGATCATCGATGACTGCCGCCCCATTGTTCGGTGCCAGACCTATCGATGTGGACTGGAATACCACGAACTTATCATCTACATTCTCCTGCAGTAACTGTCCATAATTACCAAGTCTCATGGCAGTCATTGTCTCTCTGCCAAAATGACCATTCATGTCCTCTGCTATCGTCTGTGCCTTCTCGATCGTTCTGTTAAGGATATATACCTTATCCGCACCCTTATTCATGCACATATATGCTACAGCTCTCGCTGCACCGCCTGCGCCAAGTATGATAACACTCTTACTGTCCAGTTCCACTCCGTAGGACTCAAGTTCTCTGGACAGCCCCATCATATCTGTGTTATATCCCTTATAACCGTTTGCAGTCCTGACAAGAGTGTTGACCGCACCTATTGCCGCTGCCCCCTCATCTATATCCACAAGTGAAGCCATTATCTCATTCTTGTGAGGTACAGTTGCGTTCATTCCCAATATATTCAGTTCAAACGCTCCCTTTACAGCATCC
>ENA-ORNY01002126-ORNY01002126.1-human-gut-metagenome-genome-assembly--contig:-NODE-2126-length-10333-cov-3.173088_pt1 | contig 10333 bp, 10 predicted proteins | sample MGYA00242122_ERZ509036 | MGnify/ENA primary metagenome ERZ509036 (study PRJEB26280, sample SAMEA2338696) | human gut metagenome | biome: human gut; feature: human-associated habitat; material: faeces...
AATTTTTTTCTTCATAATTGCCCCTTCTCTATGCATCGGCACGGCGGAAGTTTCTCCGAGGACCGTCCGCTGGGGTGGGACCCTGTTGCCGCAGGCAATAGGGCGGGAGCTGGAAGCCCCGAATTTCGCGGGGAAAGCTCCCCGGTGAACCACCCACTCCGCATCTGAACAAGAGAACTGCCGCGTCGGCCTGCCCTAAAAGGCTGGGCTGGTGCGGCTTTTTATAGGATCGCGTTATGAAAAATACAACCTCTTCTCTGCGCCGGGTACGGCTGCCCCGCACCCCCGCCGACTGGCTGGAAGCGGTGATGAATTTCATCTTCTTCCTGTGCGGCATGCTGGCGGTGGGCTGCGTGGTGCTCATCACGGTGTACATGGTCCTCTCCGGCGTGCCGGCCATCCACAAGATCGGCCTGTTCCGGTTCCTGCTTGGCACCGAGTGGGCCTCCACCGCCGCCGACCCGAAGTTCGGCATCCTGCCCTTTATCCTGTCCAGTGTGTACGGTACGCTGGGTGCCACCCTCATCGGTGTGCCCATCGGCCTGCTCACGGCGGTGTTCCTGTCCAAGGCGGCCGGCCCAAAGGTGCGCACGGTGGTGGTCACGGCCATTGAGCTGCTGAGCGGCATCCCCAGCGTGGTGTTCGGCCTGCTGGGCATGCAGGTGCTGGTGCCCGCCGTGGCAAAAGCTTTCGGCAAGGCCTCCGGTGCCTGCCTGCTGAGCGCCATCGTGGTGCTGGCGGTGATGATCCTGCCCAGCATCGTGTCCGTGTCGGTCACGGCTCTCAACGCCGTGCCGCCGGAGTATGAGCAGGGCAGCCTGGCCCTGGGTGCCACCGACACCGAGACCTGGTTCAAGATCAGCGTGCCCGCTGCCAAAAGCGGCATTGCCGCCGGCATCGTGCTGGGCATCGGCCGCGCCATCGGCGAAACCGCGGTGGTGCTCTACACCATGGGCCAGGCCATCAATCTACCTATTTCGCCGCTCGATTCCGGCCGCCCCATGACGGTCCATCTGTACCTGCTTGCCAACGACGGCATCAACATGAACGCAGCCTACGGCACCGCGCTCTTGCTGATGGTGATCATTTTGGCCTTCAACCTGTTTGCGCGTTTCCTGTCGCGCAAGCGCCGCTAGTTAAGGAGTCCCATGTCCGTTTATCAGTCCGCTCCCACGTTGGAGCAAGCGGCCATTACGGCCAAGGATTTCAACTTTTGGTACGGTGACTTTCATGCGCTGACGGGGCTTGACCTCAACATTGCCAAAAACGCCATCACCTCCTTCATTGGCCCTTCGGGCTGCGGCAAATCGACGTTTCTGCGCTGCATCAACCGCATGAATGACCTGATCGAGGGTACGCGCGTCGAGGGCACCATGACGCTCGACGGCAATGATATCTATGCCGAGGGCGTCGACCCGGTCGATCTCCGTCGCCGCGTGGGCATGATCTTTCAGCAGCCCAATCCGTTTCCCAAATCCATCTACGAGAATGTCGCTTTTGGCCCTCGTCTGCAGGGCGTGACTAGCAAAAGTGACCTCGATGACATCGTGGAAGAATCGCTCAAGCGCGCCAACCTCTGGAAAGAGGTATCCAATCAGCTCAACAAGGATGGTTTGGCGCTCTCGGGCGGTCAGCAGCAGCGTCTGTGCATCGCGCGCGTGCTTGCGGTGCAACCCGATGTCCTCCTGATGGACGAGCCCTGCTCCGCCATCGACCCCACGTCTGTCTCTAAGGTCGAGGATCTGATGGCCGAGCTGGCGCCCGAGATGACGATCATCATCGTCACGCATTCAATGCAGCAGGCAGCTCGTATTAGCGACTACACCGCATTTTTCTTGCAGGAAGTTGCCGGCGAGCCCGCCACGCTCATCGAGTATGGTCAAACCGACGCGATCTTCACCAGTCCGGTGGACTCGCGGACGGAAGACTATATCACCGGCCGCTTTGGCTGATCGGTGCGACTAGTCCCAAGCCGATCGGATCTGGTCCGGTGCGTATTCACTGTGCGGGCGGCATGACCGCACCCAACTGATTGGAGTGAACCATGCGTAAACTGTTTTCCCGTCAGCTCATCGAGGCCCGCCACGAGATGCTGAGCATCTACGAGGCCGTCGATCTGGCCCTCCACGATGCCGTTAAGGCCTATGTGACCGACGACCGCAAGCTCGCCACCAAGACCAAGAAGCGCACGCTTTCGATTGACGCGCGCTGCGCTAACTTGGAGGCCGTGTGCTACAACCTGATCGCCACGCAGTCACCGGTCGCCTCCGACTTCCGCCTGCTTCAGACGATCATCTACGTCGACTTTAACCTGCAGCGCATGACCGATAAGGTCCGTCAGATCTGCCGCGCCACGCGTCATATGATCAAGGCCGACATCTCGCTGCCCAAGGAGCTTGTCGGCACGGTTGAGGCCGAGGCTGAGGCTGTCTACCAGGTGCTGGGCTCTTCGCTTTCCGCGCTCGTCACGAATGATATGTCCATCATCTGCAACTTGGCCGTCGAGGACGAGCCAGTGCACGCCGCCTACGAGAAGTTTTTCCGCACCTTTAACCGCATGGACACGGGCGATTTTATGGACGACGACAGCAACTATGACGACCTGCGCCGCGCCATCATGGTTTCGCGCTACCTCGATCGCATCGCCTCGATTTCCATCGATGCCGCCTGCCGTCTGACCTTCCTGTTGACCGGACAGCGTATGACTGCCGGTGATATCGCCTGCACTGATGAGGATGAGCTCGAGAGCATGCGTGTGCCTTCGGGCGAGGGTGTTATCATGAGGCCCGCCGTCGACGCGCGCTACGTTGCCAAGGTGCCCGTTAACGAGGTCAGCGAGGGTCTTCGCTATCTGCTCGATCATCTTGAGGACGAGGACGATGGCGAGGACGACGAGGAGTAAGTAACCCCGTTCGTCGAAAGATTGTAAATACCTAAGTGAGCGCGGCCTTGCACATGCGGGGCCGCGCTCTTGCGTTAGCATGGGACTACTTGTTTGGCTGTCAGCGGAGGCGATTAGCAATGGATAACTATTTGGACTTGATGCGCGCTCGCCGCGAGCAGATTCTGGAACGTTTTTATGCGGCGCTCGATCGCGCAGGCCGTCCCCACGACGCCGCGCGCCTCATTGCCGTGTCCAAGACCGTTGGTGTCGATGAGACCGTTGCCGCCATCCAGGCGGGGTATCGCCATTTTGCCGAGAATCGCCCGCAGGAGCTGGTTCGCAAGCTCACGGGTCTGGCGGAGCATCCGGAGCTGCCCGAGGTGCGCTTCGATATGATCGGCAACCTGCAGACCAATAAGATCAATGCGGTGCTGGGCTCAGCCGAGCTGATTCACTCGGTGGGTTCGCTGCATCTGGCGCAGGCGATCTCGAGCCGTGCTGTCCGCAAGATTGAGGCAGGCGAGCTCGCCGGCCCCCAGCGTGTGCTCATTGAGGTCAATGTGAGTGGTGAGGAGTCGAAGGGAGGCTTTTCGCCCGATGAGATTCGCGCCGCCGCGGGTGAGCTTGCGGAACTTGAGGGAATTTGCGTGCAGGGGCTTATGACTATGGCGCCCCGGGGGAATAAGGATGTGGCACGCCGCACCTTTGCGGGGCTTCGTGAGCTGAGGGATGAGCTGGAGGCGGCGCATCCCGATTTGAACCTGCCTGAGCTTTCCTGCGGCATGAGCGAGGACTTTGAGTCTGCCCTTGAGGAGGGCTCTACGCTCGTTCGCCTGGGCAGGGTAGTATTTAGCCCGGAGTTTGCAGTAAAATAAGGCTCTGAAGTGCGCACTGATTATCGGGGCGCCTGCACTAAACCGCGAGAGGACACAACCATGGGCTTCCTTGACGAGATTAAAAATAAGATGCACCTGGGCGGCCAGCAGGGTTACGACCAGGGTTATGGCCAGGACGACGACTACGGCTACGATGACGGCTATGACGATAGTTATCAGGGCAACGGCTACAGCGGTGCTTCGGGCGAGGGCTTCTACACCCAAGACGAGCCGAGCAACGGCCTGCTTGGTCAGACGCGCCGCGGTGAAGCTGAGTCGGTTGCCGTGTATACGCGCTCCGGTCAGCTGGTCGGCGATGACTCCCGCCATGCCACGACGTATAACCCGCCTTCGCGCTCGCAGGACAGTGTTGCGAGCGGTTATCGTCCTGGTGCTTATGACACGCCGTCGAGCTACGCCGAGAACACCCGCGCCCGTGCCGCCGCTGCGCCCGCGCCTGCACCGAGCGATGCCTCGGCCTATGCGAGCAATATCATCAACGCCACACCGCAGCTGCCGGCCTATGTCCTGCGCCCCGAGAGCTATGACGACGTGGAGACCGTGGTGCGCCGCGTTCGCACCAAGCAGCCTGTCGCACTGATTTTTGTGGGCGTACGCACCGAAGTTGCCAAGCGCGTCTTGGACTTCTCTTACGGCTTTGCCTGCGGTCTGGGTGCCACGGTCAAGGAGGTGGGCGACCGCGTGTTCATGGTGCTGCCCGCCGGTTGCGAGGTCAAAGATTCCGATCTCAAGAAGCTTCGTGCCGACGGCTACCTCAAGTAAAGACAAGACGAGGAGATTCCCATCAACATCTACACTATCGTCCAGCTGGTCAACACGCTGTTCAACTTCTATTCCACGCTCATTATCGTCTACTGCTTTATGACGTGGATTCCCATGAAGCAGGGTGGTTTGCTTCAGGATATTGCCGCGGTGCTTGATAGCGTGTGCGGTCCGTGGCTTAACCTGTTCCGTCGTTTCATCCCGCCGATGGGCGGTATCGATTTTTCGCCGGTCGTTGCGATTATTGCGTTGCAGTTGGTGCAGAGGCTGGTTCTGCAGCTTCTTATAGGTATACTCGTGTAGAACTGACTTAGTAACTTACGTCGGGCGTGTAGCGCCGAGGCGATGAAAAAGGAGACTTGTTATGGCTATTACCCCTGCAGACATCCAGGCTCAGACTTTCTCTGAGGCCAAGCGTGGCTACGATCCTGCTGAGGTCGACGTCTTCTTGGAGACGCTGTCCTCCGAGGTTGACGCTATGCTCGCTAAGATCGTCGACCTTAAGGGTCGTCTGACTGCTACCGAGCAGCAGCTTGCCGATGCGCAGGCTCAGCTTGCCCAGGCTCAGGATGCCCCCGCCCAGGCCGCTCCTGCCGCCCCCGTGGCTGCTCCCGCCCCTGACTTCTCCGCTCAGGAGCGCCAGATTTCCGCTGCCTTGATCGCTGCCCAGCAGACCGCTGAGACCATCGTCAACGATGCCAACGAGAACGCTGAGCGTATCCGCAACGAGGCTGACGCCAAGGCCCGCGAGGTTATCCGCCAGGCTCTGACTGAGAAGCAGGCCGAGCTCGAGGAGATCGATCGTCTCAAGGCTTCCCGTGAGGAGTTCAAGGCCGAGTATCTCAAGCTCATCCAGCACTTCATGGACGATGCCCAGAACTCCTTCCCGGCCGATCTCATGGCCTCCACACCGGTCGGTTCTGCCGCTTCTCCCGCGGAGCCGCTGCCCGTCGCTGACCCGGTTGTCCCTGTGGCCGATCCCTTCGCCCCGATCGACAACTTCGCTGCCGACGACCTGGACTAGCGCCAGAGCTACAATCTCGTGTCCTTAAGAGGAGCTCGCACCTGCGGGCTCCTCTTTTGTGGCTGCATACGGGTTGGGAAACAAAACGCCGAGCTCTGCGTGTGATAGGGCAGAACTCGGCAAAGGGCGCGTGGTAAAAAGTAGATTTTAGGGCATGTGCCAAAAACTACTTGAGGAGGAAGTCGGAGAGGGGAATGGTACGGGCCTCGCGGTGCTCTGGGTCGGCGATGCGGTCGGCAGGATAGCCGCAGACGAGCATGTGATAGGGATAAACGCCCTCGGGCAGGTTGAATTGCTCACGGGCTAACTCGGGCTTAAAATGGCACACCCAGCACGTTCCCAGACCCTGCTCCTCGGCCTCCATCATCATATGATCGCAAACAATCGAGGTGTCGATAGCGCTGGAGTTCATCTGGTCATAGGGGCGAACCCAAGCGTCGTCGGTAACGCTGCAAATGAGGAAGATGAGCGGAGCGCCAAAGATGGACCCATCACGAGCAAACCGAGGCTGACAAGCAGCCGCCTTCTCCAAAAGCTCGGGCGTATCTAACACCATCACACGGGTTGGATGATTATTACAAGCAGAAGGAGCAATACGCCCAGCCTCAACAATGGCATCCACCACAGCCTGCTCCACAGAACGATCCTCAAACAAACGACAAGAATACCGACCCCGAGCCAGATCCAAATACCCCATAACCAAACCCTCCAAAGCTAATAAAACAACCCAAAACTAAGCAAAAGGGTACCCAAAGCCCCATCCAGCCAAACGTTTAAGGCGGTCCCAAAGTTTCCAATCGGTCCCCAAGGTCCTGCCAACAAAAGCCTCATCGCTTTCAAAGTATCAGCCAAAGTTTCCAATGGTGGTACGTAAGGGAGCGGGCCCGACCGCCGGGACACGTACCCCCAATTAACTGTTCTTCATGACAATCGAATCCACGACATCAGCCACATTCTCGCAGCAGTCGGCGCAGTACTCCAGGAAAGCGTAGACGTCACGCCAGGCGATGACCTCGAGCGGGTCCTTGCCATTGACGTGCAGGTTGCGCATAGCGTTGATGTAGAGCTCATCGGCCTCGGACTCAATGGTGTTGATCTGGATGACCAGCTCGCGCAGGGTCTTGGACTTGCGGTAATTAGGCAGCTCGACCATAAGATCCTTCATGGCGCGGCAGGCGTCGGTCACCTTGTGGGCGATGACAATGGCATCGGGGTGGATGCTCTGGATGTTGGTGAAGTAGACGCGCTGCACGACGCCCTCGATACGGTCAAGCACAGTGTCGAGCGAGCAACTCATCAGGTCCAGATCCTCGCGCTCAAGCGGGGTGATAAAGGCAGTGAGCAGGGCATCCTCGAGCTCATGGTGCTTCTTGTCGGCCGCATGCTCAATCGCATGCATCTTATTGAGCATGTCGTGGATATGCGCGGGATCAAAGTTCTCAAAAATCTTGATGAGCAACTCTGCGGCCTGGACAGCAAGGTCGGCGCAGGCGACGTAGTTGTCAAAGTAGAACGAATCGGGTTTCTTTGCCATGAGTGGGTCCTTTCGAGGCGAAGACGGGTGGGCGAGGTATTGCGGTCCGGATGGACGTTCGGTTTGACTAGATGAACATCATGAACAGCTTGGCCATGACAAAGCTGATAAGTCCGCAGGCGGGGAAGGTGAAGAACCAGGTGAACATCATGTCCTTGACGACACCGAAGTTGATCGCCGAGAGGCGCTTGACGGCACCGACACCCATAATGGCGCAGGTCTTGATGTGCGTGGAGGACACGGGGATGCCGGTAAGGGTGGCAAGCAGCAGGTTCGCGGCGCCTGCGAGGTCGGCAGAGAAGCCCTGATACTTCTCGAGCTTAACCATGCTCTGGCCGACAGACTTGATGATGCGCTCACCGCCCACGCTGGTGCCGATGCCCATGGTGGCCGAGCACAGCAGCATGATCCAGATGGGGATGCCGGCGTCGCCGACGCTCGTCTGTCCGCTGGCAAAGGCGACACCTAAAAAGAGCACGCCGATAAACTTTTGTCCATCTTGCGCGCCGTGCATAAAGCTCATGGCCGCGGCACTTGCGATCTGAGCATATTTAAAGAAGACATTGGCACGTCGCCTGTTGGCGGCGGCAAACAGAATCGAGACGAGTTTGCACAGGATCCAGCCCATGACAAAGCCCAGACCGATGGAGAGCGCCAGGCCGTAGATGACCTTCATCCACTCGTGGACGTTGACGCTGCTCGCACCGCCGAGGGCGATGGCGGCACCGGTCAGGCCGGCGATAAGGCTGTGGCTTTGCGAGGTGGGGATACCAAAACGCGACGCTGTGGCGCCGTAGACGACGATGGAGAACAGCGCCGCGCATAGGCAGGCGAGCGCCATGGTGCTGTTTCCGCCAAAGTCGACGATATGTGAGATGGTGTTGGCGACGCTCGCGTTAAAGTGCGTCATGATGAGCACGCCGAGGAAGTTGAATGCGGCGCTCATGAGAATGGCGGCGCGGGCGGGCATGCAACGCGTAGTGACGCAGGTCGCGATGGCGTTGGGCGCGTCGGTCCATCCATTGACGAAGATGGCGCCCAACGCGAGGATCACGGTGACGGCAAGGACTGGGTTCGACACAATTTGGCCGAGGAAGGTTGAGAACGTTACGTCCATATATGGGCTTTCTCGAAGTTTGCAGACACGTTACAAAAACATGATAAATCGTATCACCTCCTGCGGGTCTCTTTACCGAGTTCTGATGGGAGAAGTGAACTTTTTGGCACTAAAATTGAATATTAGCCCTGTTGACCGCGGGTGTTCTTTTTGCTAACACGCCATGCGGACACGTGCGATTACTACGACACTCCAAAACCACAGTCTGTTCGCTTTACAACATGCAAACATGCGTTCGATAATAGGAGGCATGGAATATCGACAGACAGATGGCAAAACTCGACGCGTGCACAAGCAGTATGTGGACGTTGTAGCTCGCATCCTCGCGGGCGGACAAGTCGTGCCGGTCACCGTCTGCTGGGTCGACGGACGTTGTTTTACAATCGATGAAATTATCTCGACCACCGGGTTTGGCCTGACGGTCCACGGCATCCGTACGGCGACCTATAAGGTGCGTTTTGGCGGGCACGCGACCGAGTTGTATCTGGAGGACCAGACGCGCGAACGACCAGATGGCTCGCAGGCCCATCTGATACGTTGGTGGGTCTGGGCCTTTGATCGTACGCTCGAGGGCGAGCGCCGTGGGTAAGGACATATGGCATTCGGGTACAATGACAGGAATCTTGTCATCTGCTGCGCCGTCTTTCACGGCGCTTTGTGAAAGGACGAAGTATGAACGATATCCAGGGCTATCAGAACGGCCCCATCGAAACTGGCGCAAGCCGTGCCAAGGAGATGTCGCCGCGTGCGTACAATCTTTCCATGTCTGCCCTCATCTTCTTGGGCTTTTGTGCCATGGGCGCTGGTGCTTACTTTACGAGCACCATGGCGTTTGCCCGCATGATGATGAGCGGCGCCGCTTTGCCGCTGGTCTTTGGCTCATTTATTTTGACTATCGTCGGCATGGTCATGATGTCGGCTGCTGCCAGCAAACAGTCCGTGGGCCTGTCGCTCGTGGGTTACGTGATCTTTGCGAGCACCTTTGGCCTGACCGCGTCGTTTGGCCTTGCCAACTATGACCTGCCCACCATCAACACCGCCTTTATCGCCACCGCTGCCATCACCTTTGTCTTTGGCGCCTTGGGCGTGACGTTCCCCAAGTTTTTCCAGCGCGTGTATGGCATCGGTTTTGGCATTCTGCTCGCCACTACTCTGGTTGAGATCGTGCTGATGTTCATGGGCGTCTCGCAGACCATCACCGATCTGATCGTGATCGTGGTGTTCGCTGGCTTCATCGGCTACGACACCTATGTGGCAACGACGGTGCCGCCCACGCTGCCCAACGCCGTGCTCATGGCGTCCAATCTGTTCGTGGACATTATCAACGTGTTCCTGCGCATCCTGAACATCCTTGGCCGTCGCGACTAGTGGCGAATTGCGGCGGTGCTTGCCGTGCGTGTAAATCGATGCGAAAGGCGGTCCTTCGGGGCCGTCTTTTTTGTACGCGGCGGGGTATCATGGATGGGAAAAGCCGATAGCGGCAGCGACAGGAAAGGTGGCCACGTATGGCAGACGTCGACAACAGGAACCGTAACCGCAGGTCCAACCGAGCGGATCAGCCCAATCCCAAGCGCGAGGCCCGTGCCAAGGCCGCCGAGCGTCACGCGGCAACTGTGTCCGAAGCGTGCGCCAAGGATATCGAGCGTTCGCTTGCCGGCGTGTGCGAGTTCGATGGTATGCCTGCCGGTTTTGTCGCGGCGATGAAGGCCAAGGTTCAGAGTGCTGTGGCCACCGAAGAACAGGTTGCCGAGGACGTCGAGGGCGATGCACTGTCCACCCTGCTCGTCAACCGTCTGCGCGGCAGCTTCAACTGCGTCTGCGTCAAGGCGCCCGGCTTCGGCGATCGTCGCAAGGAAATGCTCCGCGATATCGCCATCCTGACCGGCGGCACCTACTTTGCAAGCGAGCTGAACATGAACCTGCAGGAGGCTCAGCTTTCTGACCTCGGCCGTGCCCGCCAGATCAAGGTCAACAAGGACACCACCGTTATCGTCGACGGCTGCGGCAATTCCGAGGAGATCCAGAACCGCATCCACGAGATCAAGGCCGCCATCGGCGTGACCACGTCCGAGTACGACCGTGAGAAGCTGCAGGAGCGTCTTGCCAAGCTGTCCGG
>ENA-ORNY01002127-ORNY01002127.1-human-gut-metagenome-genome-assembly--contig:-NODE-2127-length-10330-cov-2.645450_pt1 | contig 10330 bp, 8 predicted proteins | sample MGYA00242122_ERZ509036 | MGnify/ENA primary metagenome ERZ509036 (study PRJEB26280, sample SAMEA2338696) | human gut metagenome | biome: human gut; feature: human-associated habitat; material: faeces...
GGCTACGCGCCAGGCTGTCGCCAACCCCGACCGCACGGTCATCTCCATTTCCCACAGAACCGGCGCGCAAACCGGGCGCGTCATCCCCATCGAACCGGCGCATTAAAAGCAAAAATGCCGCCAGGCTGATCTTTTGATCAATCTGGCGGCGTTCTTTCGTTTTTCATTCTCCCATTTGAGCAACGATATAATCCATATACAGGCGCACGATATCCAGCTTGGTATATTGATACAGCATGCGCGTGCCCACCGCGTCCTCGGCCTCATTGAAAAGCAGCCGGCCATGATCGTAAATGAAATCCACCCCGATCAGCGCCGAACGCAGCTCCTCCGCCACAGCGCAGGCCACGCGGCGCGCCTCAGGGGGAATCTCCACCGGCTGCGCGCAGTGATGCAGCCCGAAATTGCTGCGAAAATCCGCGCTGTCTGATTGCCGCAGCATGGCCTGCACGCAGGCGGTGCCCAGCATGTATACGCGCAGATCGCGCCCCGGCGTATCGCACAGCGGCTGCGCGACAGCCTGGAAGGAAAACTCCCGAATCGCCGCGCGGTAGGCGGCCTCATCGCTGCACAACCGCACCTGCCGCCCGCCGCAGCCCCCCGCCGCCTTGACCACCACAGGATAATCAAAGGGACAAGGCGCATCGCCGGTGATATAGGCGGTATCCATCATGGGCGACAGATGGCTGAACAGCGCGTGCGTGCGGCGCTTATCATTGAGGATTTCGCTGGTATAGGCATTGTTGAACACGCGCACGCCCATCCGCTCCAGGTGGCGGGATAAAAGCGGCTGCTTCATGCGCATCACCGCAAAGTCAGGGTGCGCATCCTGCCCGCCGATGCGCAGATAGGGCGCGTTATCACGCAGGCCAAAGCTCGTTTCCTCCAGCCGTGCCAGGGTAAGCGCAATGCCGCGCCGCGCGCTTTCGCGCAGCCACAGGTCGATAAACCCCTGATTGCGGGCGATTTCATGGCTTTCGTAGCAGATTATTCCTCGCATACGGTTCTCCGAATATACTGCATGATATGGTCGGCGGGGTTTACGCCCGTGGCGGATAACAGCCCTGCAAAGTGCGCGTTGCTGTTCACCTCGCACACCATAGACCCGTCCTCAGCCTCCAGCAGATCCACCCCGCCAAAGTCCAGCCCCAGGGCGCGGCAGGCGGCCAGTGCCAGCGCGCTTTCCTGCGCCGTGGGGAAATATGCGCTCGCCACGCCGCCATGCTCGATATTGGCGCGGAAATCCCCATGCTCGTTGCGGCGCTCGATGGCGGCGATGACCCGGTCGCCCGCCGGTCGCGCCCGGCGCTATAGGCGATAAAGCGCTGAAAGAGCGCTGGCTTTGCGCCGATGCGATGCAGGATATCGCGCGCCTGCGCCTCATCCTGCGCCAGGTAGACCTGCTCGCCAAAGGAGCCGCAGCCCTCTTTGATCACCATGGGCCAGCTCAGCGCTGCGCCCACGCCCTGCAAAAAATCCATATCGCCGTAGCCCAGCCCAGGAAAGGTCTGCGGGCACAGCACGGTATCGGGCTGGCGCACGCCCGCGCGTTGCAAGGCCAGATAGGTCAGCGTTTTGTCATCGCACAGCGCGATGGCCTTTGCGCCGTTGAACACCGGCAGTCCCATCGCTTCCAGGCGCGCGGCCAGGCGGATATCCTTGTCATAGAACAGCACAAAGTCCACCTTCAGGTGGGCACTTGGAGGCATGAGCATAAAATCCGTGTTCACGCGCGGGATCAGGCTGATACCCGCCCGCTGCGCCGCCTGTTCAAACAGCTCACGCATACGCGCAAAGCTGCCCTGCCGCATAAATGCGTTGGTAATCAATATGCCTTTCATGGTTGTATCACCCCGCGTCATTTTTCATGCTTATGGATCTTGGCCTCGTGCCCCTGATCGGAAGGGTGATAGTATTCATGATTCTTGATTTCATCGGGCATATATTGCTGCTTAACCCAGTGGCCGGGGTAGTCGTGGGGATACAGATAGCCCCCGCCCGCGCCCAGCCTGTCCGCGCCCTTATAATGCGTATCGCGCAGTGGCGGCGGCACCTGACCGCGCGCCGATTCGGCGTCGGCCATGGCTGCGTCAATGGCGCAGACCACACTGTTGCTCTTGGGACTTTCGCAGATGGCGATGATGGCCTGCGACAGGGGCAGCCTGGCCTCGGGCATGCCGATCAATTCCAGCGCCTGCCCGGCTGCCACAGCCTGCAGCATGGCGATGGGATTGGCCAGGCCCACATCCTCACTGGCATGAGCAATGATGCGCCGCGCCAGCATGCGCGGATCGGCTCCGGCATACAGCAGCCGGCTGAACCAGAAAAGCGCCGCATCGCTGTCCGAGCCGCGCAGGCTTTTGCAAAAGGCGGACAGCATATTGTAAAACTGTTCGTCGTCCACATTGACAACCTTTTTCTGCACCGATTCGGCAGCAACGGCTGCGTCAATATGTATGCAGCCCTCCTCGTCCGGCGCGGTCGTAAGCGCGGCAAGCTCCAGCGCGTTGAGCGCGCTCCTCGCGTCCCCGTTTGCGGTGGCGGCAATGTGTTCAAACGCATCGTCGTCTATTTTTATGTTCAGCGTGCCAAGGCCGCGTTCCTTGTCCGCCAACGCGGCGCGCATTGCCTTTTCAACATCCTGTATGGTAAGCGGATAAAACTGAAACAGCCTGCACCGCGACACAACGGCCCCCGTCATGGATACCATGGGGTTTTCCGTTGTGGAGCCTATAAAACGCACTATTCCGCTTTCAAGAGCGGGCAAAATGGAGTCGCTCTGCGTTTTTGACCAGCGGTGGCATTCATCAAGCAGCAGATACGTCGGCGTGCCGTACAGCTTCAAATCCTTCTCCGCCTGCTCGATAACGGCGCGCACCTCCTTAACGCCCGCCGTAACGGCGTTGAGCTTTGCTATCTTTGCGCCCGTATGCGCGGCGATAACGCTTGCAAGCGTAGTCTTTCCGCAGCCCGGGGGGCCGAAGAATATGCTGCTTGTGAGCGTATCCGTTTCAATGGCGCGCCTTAAAAGCCTCCCCTTGCCAACTATGTGCTCCTGCCCTATGAATTCATCAAGCGTCCGCGGGCGCATCCTGTCCGCAAGCGGTGCGCGGCGGCTTGCCTGCGCCGAAAAAAGGTCCATACCGAACCGTCCTTTCCATATATGTGCATATAAATTATACTCTAAAACCGCTCTTTACACAATCGGTATGGCGGGAGTATAATCTTAATCGGCTAACTATGAATTGGCCTTTGCTGTAAGGAGGGTGAATGCTGTCATGAAACAGCAGCAGATAGACATAACAAGCTCGGCGCACAGCCCGGGCAAAATAATATGGAAGCTGGCGTGGCCGGTAATGCTGGAGCAGATACTTATAATGATGGTGCAGTATGTGGACACGGCAATGGTGGGCGCGATAGGCCCTAACGCCACGGCTGCCGTGGCGCTTACCAGCAGCACAAACTGGCTCATGAACGGTATAATCGGCGGCGCGGCGGTCGGCTTCAGCGTGCCGATAGGCAATTTTATAGGCGCAAAGCTGTATGATAAGGCGCGCGATGTTGTGCGCCAAAGCGTTATTGCAATATTCATAATAGGCGCCGTGCTCACGGGCATAATGCTTGCCGTTGCGCCGCATCTTCCGCATTGGCTGGGCGGCGATCCCGAAATATGCGCGGATGCTACAAGCTATATTTCAATAGTGTGCCTTGCATACATTGCAAGCACATCTATACAGATATGCTCAAGCATACTCCGCTGCACCGGGGACACGGCCACTCCGCTCGTTTTCAACGTATCCACAAACCTTATAAACATGGTGCTGAACTTCCTGCTTATATATGCCCCGCGCGATATAAGCGTGCTCGGCGTAACATTCCATATGTGGGGCGCGGGCCTTGGCGTATCCGGCGCGGCGATAGCCACCGCCATTGCCAACGTGGTCTCCGGCGTGATGCTGCTACGCGCAATGTTCCTGAAGAAATTCCCCTGCAACGTGAGCGTAAAGGATAAGTTCCGCTTCGATAAGGCCATCTGGGCGGACATGGTGCGCGTAGGCACGCCTGTAACGTTCGACAGGGTATGCGTATCGTTGGGCCAGATACTTATGACCGCCATGGTAACTTCACTCGGCACGGCGTCGCTTGCGGCGCACTCGCTGGGCATAACGGCGGAATCAATAACCTATATGCCGGGCTTTGGCTTCAGCGCGGCGGCTACAACGCTCGTTGCCCAAAGCCTCGGCGCGGGGCGCAAGGATTTGGCAAAGCGGTTTTCCAATATTTGCATAATAGGCTGCGTGATTATGATGAGCGCGTTGGGCGTTGTGCTGTTCTTCTTCGGCGGGAGCATAATTTCCCTGTTTACGCCCAGTGCCGAGGTCGTTGCCCTGGGCGCTGCCGCGCTTAAGGTGGAAGCGCTTGCGCAGCCGTTCTTCGCCCTTGCCAACTCCATTTCCGGTTCGTTCCGCGGCGCGCGCAAAACAAAGTGGCTGTTCCTTTTCGGGCTGCTCGGCATGTGGCTCGTGCGGCTGCCCGTGTGCTTTATAATGACGCACTACACAACCCTTGGCCTTACCGGCGCATGGATAGGCATGGCCGGCGACCTTACCGTGCGCGGCCTTGTTTCGCTGATAGTTTACCGCACGGGGCATTGGCTTGAGGTGCCCATGAACATAGCCTACGTTAAGCCGAAGGAAGGCGGCGAGGAATAAGCCTTCCCGCGCTAAGGCTGAACTCTCAGCCGCGGCGCACCAAAGCAATATAACATATCCGCTAACCTATCCTGCGCGCGCCCTATGCTTACAACGGCAAAACGGGCGCGCGTTTTTTCGCGTATATGCACAAACGGGCTTATGTAGCGCCCTTCTTCCCGCCCGCACAGCCGTGCGCAGGCTTGAGCGGCACGCCGCTCATACGGCCCCGCGTCGCTCTCCCCCGCGGTTATCAGCACTATTGTGTTTTCGCCCGCGCCTTCATCCTGCAATTTTACTGCCGCCCTTGCTATGGCGTCCGCCCTATCCCGCACGGCGGGGCAATATGCTTCGTCTATCGCGGCGTAAAGCTCGCCCCGCTCCGCCGCATCCGCCGTGTTCAGCAGCCGCGTGTCAGCGCGCTCATCCCCCGTTGCGCTTATCACAACAATGGCTATTTTGGCGTAGCCTGCGGCGATAAGCTCATCCGCCGTACGCTTTGCCCATTGCCGCGCCGCGCCATCCGCAAATATGCAACCGCTTTCTTCGCCCTGCTCAATGCGCCAATACGCCCCGTTCCGCTTTTCGTAATGGTTAAGCCACGGCTTCCATTTCATCGCCGCCTTGTCCGCCATGAAGCGCGAGTTGAGCGCATAGCCTATAAGCGTATCCGGCTCGCCGTTTTCCATAGGGCGGAAATAATAATGCTCCGCGTTCATGCATGGCTGCATCAGCCATGGTTCCTCCGCCGCTTCGGCGGGGCAGCCCGCCGCGTCCAGTATTATCACCGCCGCCTTTTCGCCCCCCTCCGCCTGCACGGGCGCGGGAATAAATGCCATCATCAGCGCGCATGCGGCGCATATCATCCGTTTCATTTGCAATGCCCTCCTTTTGCCGCGTTTGGTACATATTGCATCAAAACGGAGCCCTTTGCATTACTTTCGCCAATAAAACAGGGTATTTTACAAACGTAGTGCTTCTTTGCAAGAATATATAATCGTTATACCGCCGCAATTTAATGCAGCGTATCCTGCACAAGAATTAAACGTTTATAAATTGTCAATAGCAGTAATGCGCCGCGCCGTCTGTATTTGTTGGCGAATTGTGCCGCATTTAGGCCATAATTAGGCTGCACAACGGTAAAAATTGCTATGCAAATTGTATAACGCCAGCTTATGGCAGGCTTTTCCGGTGGCAAAAAAGGCAATCCCCGCCTTGTTTAAGGCACAAAATTTTGCTATAATACAAAGGAATTTTGCATAAGGGGGTCAGAGCATAATGCTTGGACTTGGAGGCAACGAACAGATACGAATCTTCGGCGGCAGCGCCAGCACCAAATTTGTCAAAAAAATGTGCGATTACATTGGATGCCCCGTGGGAGACAATACCACGCTGGTATTTTCCGAAGGCAACACATTCGTGCGCATAAATGAAAGCGTGCGCGATAAGGATGTTTATCTGGTGCAGACCATCGGCCTTAACCCCAACAACGAATTCATGGAGCTGGTATTCTATATAGACGCACTGAAGCGCGCCAGCGCCAACAGCGTAACCGTAATAATGCCGTACTTCAGCTATGCCAAGGGCGATAAGAAGGACGAACCCCGCGTATCCATCCGCGGCCGCGTATGCGCGGACATGCTGGAAAAAGCGGGCGCCGACCGCGTGCTTACAATGGACCTTCACGCGGCGCAGGTGCAGGGCTTCTTCTCAAAGCCCGTTGACCATCTTTATGCTCAGCCGCTGCTTGCGGCCTACGCGCGCCACGCGGGCATAGTTACGCCGGAGCGGATTGACGATATAGTCGTCGTTTCGCCCGATGCGGGCAGCGCAAAGCGTGCGCGCGCCATGGCGGACGAGCTGGGCTGCGCCGTTGCAATAGGCGACAAGATGCGCGTGGGGCACGACGAAAACGCCAAGGTGCTTGAAATAATCGGCGACGTCAAGGGCAAGGACTGCATAGTTGTTGACGATTTCACCATTTCCGGCGGCACGCTTATAGACGTTGCGCATGGCCTTAAGGACAAGGGCGCGAACAGGATATACGCCTTCCTTTCCCACGTTGTGCTGCAGGAAAAGGGCGTGAAGCGCATAGACGAAAGCCCGATAGAGCTGCTCGTTTCCACCGATACCGTGGACTGCCCCGCGGTTGCCAACAGCAAAAAGATACGCATAATCTCCGCCGCGCCGCTGTTTGCGGAGGCCGTCCGCGCCATACACGACCGCGTGAGCGTAAGCAATCTGTTTGAATATACTCCCAGAAGGATGCTTGATACCAGCTTTGCCCGCCAGATGAGCCTGAAGGACATGAGATAAGCATCCAAACTAACTAAGCTATATATTGCGGCGTGCTGTAGCCTTTGTCTCGGTACGCCGTTTTATTATGCGCCGATATATAAAAGCGGAGCGGCATTTCTGCCGCTCCGTATGCGCTTTGGCCTTATTCGGTTACTTCCGCCGTGTCCGCCGCGGCAATGGCCTCGGCTTCGGCTTCAAGTTCGTTCTGCTCAATGGCTTCTTCGGCCTTGGCCGCGGCCATCTTGTTCAGCTCCTCCTGCTCCAGCACGCGGTAGGCCACCTTGCCGACCAGCGTTTTGGGCAGATCCTGACGGAACTCGATATCATAAGGCATGGCGTATTTTGCAACGTGCTTGGAGCAGTATTCAAGCAGCTGCTTCTTCATGGCCTCGCCCGCTTCAAAGCCGGGCTTGAGCACCACAAACGCCTTTATCTTCTGTATCTTATAAGGATCGGGCACGCCTATAACGCAGCTCATGTGCACGGCCTCGTGCGCATCGAATATGTTTTCCATCTGGGAAGGATAAACATTGTAGCCGCTGGTTATTATCATGCGCTTTATCCTTTGGCGGAAATAGATGAAGCCATCCTCGTCCATCACGCCAAGGTCGCCAGTGTGCACATATGTGCGCCCGTCGTCATGCACGCGCATGGTTTGGGCGGTTTCCTCGGGGTGGTTGCAGTATTCAAGCATTACCGTGGGGCCGGCAAGGCAGATTTCGCCTTCTTCGCCATAGGGCAGCTCCTCGGTGGTACCGACCTTGACTATTTTATAGAACGTATCCGGGAACGGTATGCCTATGCTGCCTTCGCGGCTCATGTTATACGGCGTTAAGCAGCTTGCGGTAACGCATTCGGTAGTGCCGTAGCCTTCGCGCACCTCTATGGTGGCGTTATGCTCCTTGAGGAACCTGTCTATGCGCTTTTTCAGCTCCACGCTCAGGCTGTCCCCCCCGGAGAACATGCCCTTCAGGCAGGAAAGGTCAAGATCGTCTATATTGTCCAGCCTGAGCAGCGCCTCGTAAAGCGTGGGTACGCCGGCAATAAAGTTTGGCTTGTGCTTTTTGAGCAGCTCCGCATATGTCTTTGGCGTGAAGCGCGGCACCAGTATGCAGCGGCCGCCGTTGACCAGCATGGAATGTATGCTCACGCCCAGGCCGAAGCCGTGGAACATGGGCATGATGGCAAGCATCTTATCGCCCGGCTTGAACATTGGGTTAGTGGCAATTATCTGCATGCCGAGCGCGTTGAAATTGAGGTTTGAAAGCAGAATGCCCTTTGTGGTGCCGGTGGTGCCGCCGCTGTAAAGTATGGCTGCGCCCTGCGTGGGCCTGCGCGGCACGCGGTAATCGATTACGCCTTCGCCGTTCTTTATGAACTGCTTCCAGCTTATAACCCAATCCACATCGGGAACCTTGGCTATCTTTTTGCCCTCCGTCAGCTTATAGCCAAGCTTCATAACGGGGCTGAGCGCATCGGCGACCGATGCTATTATCAGCTTTTTAAGGCCTGTTTTTGCCTTTATGGCTTCAAACTTGGGATAGAACTGGTCAAGCGTTATGGCTACCTTTGAATCGGAATCGTTAAGGTAAAACGCTATCTCGTTTTCGCTCGAAAGCGGATGTATCATGTTCGCTATCGCACCGACCATATTGGCTGCATAGAACATGGATACGGTCTGCGGAGTGTTGGGCATGCATATTGTGACCCTGTCCTCCTCCTTTACGCCAAGTGCTTTGAGCGCCTTTGCCGCGGCAATTATGTCCTTAACGGCGTTTGCGTAGGTGGTCTTTTTGCCCATGAAGTCATAGGCAATGTAGTCCGGGTATTTCTTTGCCACGTTTTCAACGGCTTCCGCCATTGTGCAGTCCGGATAATCAAGCGTTTCCGGCACGCAGCCATAGAACTTAAACCACGGCTTTTTAACTTCCTCCATCTTTTAACCTCCGAATGATTGCATATGATGCGTTAATAAAATATATCGGCACGGCGAAAAAAGCATCGCCGGAATGCCCTTTACTTGATGTACATTTTGCCTACTATAAAGTTCTGAAGCCTTATCGGCAGCACCTTGCCAAGGAAGCAGAAGAACTTATATTGAAGCCCAACGGTACTCAACACCTTGGGGTGTTTTTTCAGCGAAAGCGCAACGAACCTTTTGGCTATCATCTCCGGCCCCATGCCGTTCTGCTCGTCGTGCTCCATAACGGCAACGCTCTTTTCAACGCTCTGGCCGTAATTGTCGTCGCGGGCAGCCTTCACGCGCGCGCCGGTGAAACCGGTTTTAACATCGCCCGGCATTATTGCCGCCACGCGGATATTGAACGGCTTAAGCTCGTTGGCAAGGGCTAATACAAGCGCGTTCACGGCGAACTTGCTCGCCGAATAGAACGCCTGGAACGGGATTGCAAACACGGCCGCGACGGAGCTTGTGGCCAGTATCGTGCCGCCGTGGGCGCGCATAAGCGGCACGGCAGCGCGCACGCATGCATGCAGACCGAAGAAATTTACGTCAAGCTGGCGCTTTGCATCCTGCATTGTGGTGCATTCCGCCGCGCCCGATACGCCTATGCCCGCGTTGCTCAAAAGCACGTCTATGCGCCCTTCGGCCTTGCCTATGGCGCCAAACGCGGCGTTCACGCTCGCTTCGTCCGTAACGTCGGTATGTATGAACGTTATGCCCGGCTCCTTGGGGTCGGTACGGCTGAGACAGTATACTTTATCTCCGCGGTCGCGAAAAAGGCGGGCGGCGGCAAGGCCAATGCCGCTGCTCGCGCCGGTCACGGCAACTATTCTGCCCGTATCAGTCATCAAGAACCACCCTTGCAATTATGTCCATGGCCTCGTCCAGCACGCTTTCCGTATGCGTTGCCATAAGGCTGGTGCGCAGCAGGCACTCCGTGGGAGCGGTTGCGGGCGGCAGAACGGGATTGACGTACACGCCTTCTTCAAACAGTTTTTTGCTTATAAGCAGCGTGCGCTCAGCGTCATAAGTATATATGGGTATTATGGGTATGCGCTTATTTTCCGCCTTAACGGTGGGTACGCCGCGCGCAGCAAGGCCATCGCGGTAATATTCAGCCAAGTCGCCCAGGCGTTCCACTATTTCGGGATGCTCGCGTATAACCTTCAGCGCGGCGCGCGCGGTGGCGCAGCTTGCGGGGGTAAGCGATGCGCTGAATATGAACGGGCGGGAATTGTGCCTTACGTATTCGCAGACCTTTGCGCTGGCCACCATGTAGCCGCCAAGGCTTGCAAGGGACTTTGAGAACGTGCCCATTGTTATGTCCACTTCTTTTTCAAGGCCGAAATAGCTTGCCGTGCCGCGGCCGCCCTCGCCG
>ENA-ORNY01002140-ORNY01002140.1-human-gut-metagenome-genome-assembly--contig:-NODE-2140-length-10292-cov-3.884048_pt1 | contig 10292 bp, 9 predicted proteins | sample MGYA00242122_ERZ509036 | MGnify/ENA primary metagenome ERZ509036 (study PRJEB26280, sample SAMEA2338696) | human gut metagenome | biome: human gut; feature: human-associated habitat; material: faeces...
GAATGAATTGAATATCCCAGAAGGAGGAATCTTGATGATCCGTATGAATACAGACGCCGGCCAGATCACGGTCGACAGCGCTGTCTATACCAACATCGCGGGCTTTGCGGCGACCAACTGCTTTGGCGTCAAGGGCATGGCCGTGCGATCCATGACGGACGGGCTGGTCCATCTGCTGCGCAAGGAGGCAATGGGCAAGGGTGTCAAGGTCACGTTCAGCCCCGATAATTCCATATCCATCGACCTGCACATCATGGTCGACAAAAGCGTCAATCTCAGCGCAATCGCGTCCTCCATCATCAGCGAGGTCCGCTATTTCGTCACCAAGTCCACGGGCACCGAGGTGCGTGCCGTGAACGTATTCGTCGACTCCATTTCCGTCGACTGATATCGATTTCAATTCACGCGCGCATACAAGGGCGCTCACGGAGGTAAACCATGATCAAAACCATTGACGGCGCGGCGTTCAGCCGGATGATGCTCTCCGCCGCTGCCGAGATCGACCTGAACAAGCAGAAGGTCAACGAGCTGAACGTCTTCCCCGTCCCGGACGGAGACACCGGCACGAATATGAGCATGACGCTCTCTGCCGCCAGCACAGAGCTGCGCAAGGCGGACGGCATTACACTCACCAAGGCCGCCGACAAGACGGCCTCCGCGCTCCTGCGCGGCGCAAGAGGCAACTCGGGCGTGATCCTGTCCCTGCTGTTCCGCGGCTTTTCCAAGTCGCTCAAGGGCAAGCTCGAGGCCGACGGCAAGGATTTTGCCGCCGCACTCACTGCGGGCGTGGAGGCCGCGTATAAGGCGGTCATGAAGCCCGCCGAGGGCACGATCCTGACCGTCTCCCGCCTCACGGCAGACGCCGCGCGCGATTTGGCCGTGGAAAACAACGAGATCGAGTATGTGCTGCAGCACTGCCTCGACACGGCGCACGCCGCGCTGGACAACACCGTCAACCAGAATCCGGTTCTCAAAAAGGCCGGCGTCGTCGACGCGGGCGGCATGGGCTTCTGCCTCATTCTGCGCGGGATGCTCGAAAGCCTGCGCGGCAACGACATCGTCTGCGAGGATACCGGTGCGGTAAACGAAGAGGCCGATTTCGGCATTTTCGACTCCGAGGATATCTCCTTCGCCTTCGACACGGTCTTCATCGTGCGCAAGCGCGAGGATATCACCTCGCTCGACCCGCTGCGCGAATATCTCGGCAGCATCGGCGACAGTCTCGTCATCGGCGAGGACGACGAGGCGTTCAAGGTCCACGTACATACGAACATTCCGGGCGACGCGCTGAGCGAGGCCCAGAAGTACGGCACGCTGGAGCTTGCGAAGATCGAGAATATGCGCCTGCAGCACGACGATCTGACGGCAGGCCGCAAGGCCCGGTCGACCGACGATCTGGAGGCCGTGGAAAAGGAGCTGGAAAACCAGCCCGCGAAGCAGGAAGCTCCGGCGGAGCCTGAAAAGCGCTACGGCAGCGTCGCCGTGTGCGCGGGTGCGGGTCTGGCAGGCGTGTTCCGCGATCTCGGCGTCGACGAGATCATTGAGGGCGGCCAGACGATGAACCCCAGCACAGAGGACATTGTCGAAGCCGTTCTTGCCACCCCGGCAAAGACGGTTTTTGTACTGCCGAACAACAAAAACATCATCCTTGCGGCAGAACAGGCCGTGCCGCTCGTCACCGACCGCAAGATTATCGTCGTACCGACCCGCACCATTCCGCAGGGTCTCTCCGCTCTTCTGAGCTTTGACCCGGATGCTTCCGCAGACGAAAACGCTTCTGCCATGCTTTCCGCAGCGGAAAACGTCGCGACCGGCACGGTCACGTTCGCCGCACGCGATTCCGAATTCGGCGGCTTCAAAATCAAAGAGGGCGACACCATGGGCATGACGAACGGCAAGCTCGAGTTTGTCGGCGACACGCCGGTGCGTTCCGTCTACAAGGTCGCAAAGGCGCTGATGAATAAGCACACCTCGTTTATCACGCTCATTTACGGCGAAGGCATCACCGAGGAGTAGCAGCCGGCTTGTATGCTGGATGCTTGGCAAAAATCCTGAAAAGTCATAAAAGTTAAGGAATAAAGGCTATAGATATGGCAAAAAAGCGCATTGTGGTGATGTACGGCGGCAAGGCCGACGAGCATTCGATCTCCTGCATCTCCGCTGCGAGTGCGCTGCGCGCGCTGGACACGGACAAGTTCGAAGCCATTCCGGTGGGCATCACCAAGGACGGCAAGTGGATCGTCAACGGTGAGAATCCGCTCGGATGGAGCCTGGACGAAGGCCTGCCGACCGTGGAGAAAACCCCAGGCGCCAAGGACGTGGTGCTTGAAGTGGCTCTCGGACAGGACGGCTTCTTCGCCCGCGAGGATGACGGTACGCTGACCCCGTTCGGCCATGTGGACGCGGTGTTCCCCGTGCTGCACGGGCCGTACGGCGAGGACGGCACCATCCAGGGTCTGTTCGAAATGATGGGCGTGCCGTACGTGGGGTGCGGCGTGCTCGCCTCCGCGGCCTGCATGGACAAGCATTACACGAAGGTGCTGCTTGCGGCCGCCGGCATTCCCGTCGCGCCCGGCATCACGCTCGACGCGCGTTCCTTCGACAAGGCTTCCGAATTCAAGGCCAACGCCGATGCGATCATGGCGCAGGTTAGCGAAGCCGGCTTGCAGTATCCGCTGTTCGTCAAGCCGTCCCGCGCCGGCTCCAGCTTCGGTGTGACCAAGGTGGAGCATGAGGGCGATGCGGCCGAACTCGCGGCCGCCGTGTACGAGGCGTCCCACCACGATTGGCGCATCCTCGTGGAACAGGGCATCGACGCGCGCGAAATCGAATGCGCGGTATTGTGTCCGAAGGCCGGCGAAGCGCCGCAGGCCAGCTGGCCGGGCGAAATCGTGCTCGACAAGCGCGCCGAAGGCGACGACCAGTTCTACGACTTCGACAGCAAGTACATGGACGCCGCCGCAAGCCACGTGGAAGTGCCCGCCAACCTGCCGGAAGAGACGCTGAACCTCGTGCGCGAAACCGCCAAGAAGGCGTTCGTCGCCGTGGACGGTGCCGGTCTGAGCCGCGTGGACACCTTCGTGACCAAGGACGGCAAGGTGATGGTCAACGAAATCAACACCATGCCGGGATTCACGTCCATCTCCATGTACCCCAAGGCATGGGAGGCCACCGGCGTGCGCTACACCGACCTGATCACCATGCTCATCGAAGGCGTGCTGCGCTGAATCCTGAATCTCAGCCGAACTGAGCCGAAGCCGTGCCGTATTCCAAGCTGAAAAGCGCAAAGAAAGCAACACGAAGCAACACGAAAAAGGCCAGTTCATCGTAAGTTTGCCGAAGCGAAACGGGAATATTCCTAAAAATCGCTTCGGCTTTACTTATTCTTTGACACTACGTTAGGTAACGCCATTACGTTTCCATGTTGTCGATTCCAAGAACAACAAAACAACAAGGGAAACGAAAACGATGAACGCTTTGCGCAAGATCGCCGTCGGCTCGCTCGCCGCCGTGCTCGCATGCTCCATGGCCGCCTGCGGATCAGGCAACGCCAATTCCACCGATAGCGCCTCCAACACCGGTAAAACCGTGAAAGTGGACGAAAAGTCCGCAAAGGCCACTTCGATCTCCGATTTCGGCGGCATGGACGGCCTCGTGGCCGCTGCCGAAAAGGAAGGCGCGCTCAACGTGATCGCGCTGCCGCACGACTGGTCCAACTACGGTGACGTGATCAGCGGCTTCAAGAAGAAGTATCCGAAGATCAAGATCAACGAGCAGAACCCGAACGCCTCCTCCAAGGAGGAAGTGGACGCCGGCAAGACCAACAAGGGCACCGACGCCGCTCCGGACGTGTACGACCTCGGCCTGGCCGTGGCCTCCACCAGCACCGACAACTTCGCCTCGTACAAGGTGCAGGCCTGGGACAAGATCCCGGATTCCGTCAAGGATAAGGACGGCAAGTACTACGCCGACTACACCGGCATCATGTCCATCGGCTGGAACGCCGACAAGTACGGCGACATCAAGTCCATCAACGACCTGACCGACCCGAAGTTCGCCGGAACCGTGGCACTCAACGGCAAGCCGGCCGAAGCCGGTGCCGCGTTCAACGGCTACCTGATGATCAACCAGCTGGCCGGCGGCGACATCAAGAACCTGCAGCCGGGCCTCGACTTCTTCAAGAAACTCAAGGACTGCGGCAACCTCACCACCGTCGACGTGACCGACGGCACCATCGACTCCGGCCAGACCGGCGTGGTGATGGACTGGACCTACAACCAGGCCTCCTACCAGAAGAGCCTCAAGGCCAAGGGCGTGAACTGGAAGTTCAAGACCTTCAAGAACGCCCAGGTGGTCAGCTACTACAACCAGGCCATCAACGTGGACGCCCCGCACCCGGCCGCAGCCCGCCTGTGGGAGGAATACCTGTACAGCGCCGACGCCCAGAACGACTGGTTCAAGGGCGGCGCGAACCCGGTACTGCTCGACTCCATGAAGAAGGACGGCACCGTCGACCAGACCACCCTCAAGAACGCCATCACCATCGACGGCGATCCGGTGAGCTACACCAACGAGGATTCCACCCGCATCACCACATGGCTCCAGGACAACTGGGACAAGACCATCGGCAACTGACATGACCGCAGTGCTTACCTCAGGAGCTCACGCCAAGCGCGCGGGCTCCTCCGCCATCTCGTTTGCCGCGCATAGGCGGGAACTCGGCACCATCGCCGTGTCCATCCCGTTCTTCGCCTACACCGCGTGCTTCCTGCTCGCCCCGACGATCATCGTCATCGTGGGCGCCTTCCAATCCGCCGACGGCAGCTTCACCGTGGCGAACTTTAACAAACTTTTCGAAGCGAACACCATCGCCGCATTCGGCACGTCGATACTCGTATCGGTCGCATCCGCGGTCATCGGCGCCATCGTGGGCGCGCTCGCCAGCTACGCCCTCGTCATCGGCTCCAAGCCGAACGGCCTGCTGCGCCGCATGATTTCGGCCATCTCGTCGGTACTCGCCCAATTCGGCGGCGTGATGCTGGCGTTCGCGTTCATCGCCACCATCGGCATCAACGGCGTGGGCACCATGCTCATCAAACAGCTGACCGGCTACGTGGTGAATCCGAACTGGCTCAGCTCGCTGCCGGGCCTGATCACCATCTACTGCTACTTCCAGATTCCGCTGATGATCATCATCTTCCTGCCCGCGGTCGATTCGATCCGTCCACAGTGGCGCGAGGCATGCGAATCCCTCGGTGGCAACACGTTCCAATACTGGACGCGCGTGGCCGGCCCGATTCTGGCGCCGCGATTCATCTCCGCGTTCCTGCTGCTGTTCGCGTCCGCGTTCTCCGCATACGCCACGGCCGCCGCGCTGTTCTCCCAGCGTTCGATCCTCGTGCCGCTGATGATCCAAGGCGCGATGCGCAACGAAATGGACCCGAACCAGCAAGGCTTCGCGCAGGTGCTCGCCTTCGCCATGATCGTCGTCGTGGCGGTCGTCATGCTGTTGAGCCACGCCGTGGAAAAGAGGGCCGGACGATGGCAGTGAACGCAAATACGCAAACCGTAAGCGCGCAATCGGAGGAAAAGCAGAACATGCAGGAATCGCAAACCATGCCGCCGCAGCTGCGTGCGGCCAGACTCGGCAAGCAACGCATCGTCAAAACCATCATTCTCACGGTGACGCTGCTGTTCCTGTTCGTGCCGCTGGTGTCCATGTTCCTGTTCACCATCCGACACCCGTTGTCCGGAAAATGGAGCTTCGACCCGTGGATCGCCATCTTCACCGGCGACGGCAGCGCGCTCGGCGCCGACCTGAGCACCCTGTGGAGCGGCCTCGGCGCTTCGCTCGCGCTGTGCGTGGTGACCGTGCTGATCATGCTCGTGCTGCTCGTGCCCACCATGGTGATCGTGCACATCCGCTCGCGCAGACTGGAACGCGCCATCGAATGGGTGGCCACGCTGCCGCTGACCATTCCGGCCATCGTGCTGGTGGTTGGCCTGGGACCGATCTACCGCTGGCTGTCCGCCGACGTGCTGAGCACCAACCCGATCTGGCTGTGCTTCGCCTACGTGGTGCTGGTCATGCCGTTTGCCTTCCGCGCGCTTGCGGTGGGACTCAATTCCATCGACGTGAAGACGTTATGCGAGGCCTCACGGTCCCTCGGCGCTTCATGGCCGCGCGTATTCTTCCGCGTACTCATTCCGAACCTGTGGCAGTCGATCCTGTCCGCATCGTTCATCTCCATAGCCGTGGTGCTGGGCGAATACACCGTCGCCTCACTGCTCGGCCGTATGAACCTACAGGTCGCGCTGTACCAGCTCGGCCAATCCAATTCGCAAATCTCCACCGCAATGTCGCTGCTGGCACTGCTATTCGGCGTGATTCTGCTGGTGGCTCTCGATCTGATTTCCGGCGCGATGCGTCGGAACAAGGAAGGTGACAACTCATGACTCTCGCCGAACAGAAGGCGGTGGTTGCCCATACCTCGGAAGCGTTCTCCGATACCGAACCCAACGTGGTGACCGAAGCGGCGAAGGCCGTGCTCAAGGATTCCGAAGCGCGCGGCGGCGGTGTGCAGATGCTTGGTGTAGACAAGATCTACCCCGGTTCGACCGTCAAGGCGTTGGACGATTTCAACCTGGAAATCAATCCGGGCGAAATGGTGGTGCTGCTGGGCGGCTCCGGCTGCGGCAAATCCACCGCGCTGCGCTCCCTGGCCGGGCTGGAAGACATTCAGGCCGGACGCATCCTCGTCGGCGGCCAGGACGTGACCGGCGTGCCCGTCAACAAGCGTGACATGGCCATGGTGTTCCAGGCCTACTCGCTGTTCCCGCACATGACCGCGTTGCAGAACGTGGAATTCGGCCTTGAAATCCGAGGCGTGGACCGTGCGGAACGCCGCCGCCAGGCCATGGAGAAACTGGAACTGGTCGGACTTGCCGACCAGGCGAAAAAGTACACGCAGCAGATGTCCGGCGGCCAGCAGCAGCGCGTGGCCCTGGCCCGTGCGCTGGCCGTGAACCCGCGTGTGCTGCTGCTCGACGAGCCGCTGTCCGCATTGGACGCCAAAGTGCGCGTGCAGCTGCGAGACGAAATCCGCCGCATCCAACTCGAAGCCGGCACCACCACCGTGTTCGTGACCCACGACCAGGAAGAAGCCCTTGCCGTGGCCGACCGCATCGGCGTGATGAACCACGGCCGCATCGAGCAGATCGCCGACCCGCAGACGCTGTACCGCCGCCCCGGCACGGAATACGTGGCCACCTTCATCGGCCTGACCAACCGTCTGCCGGGAATCGCCAACGGTGAGGAGGCCGTGGTGTTCGGCCAGCGCGTCCCGCTGCTGGACGGTTCCGCCACCGACGCCTCCACGGTGCTGGTGGGCCCCGAGAACATGACGATCGAACTGACCAACGATGCCGATGCCGTCCACGGAGCCGGCGAACTTGGCCGCGTGGAGATGGTGCATTTCCTCGGCGCGCTGGCCCGCGTGGACGTGCGCGTAGCCTGCGCAGGCATGGGTGGCACGATTCGCGTCACCGTGCAGCTGCCGGCCAACGAGCTGCCCGCAGGACTTGCGATCGGAGCGCAGGTCGTGGTCGCGCCTCGGCCGATTCCGGCGCTCGCCGTCTGACGATTGGTTGCTGCGCGCGATCGTTGCGTACCGTCATTGCGTGCGATCGCCGTGCGTGATTATTGCGTACGGTCGCCCATCGCGTGAGCCGAGCCATTCGCAGGGCTGAGATTCCAAGCTGATATTCAGAGAACTGGTAGTACAGTGCTGGATATCAGCTTTTTTATTTGCTTGCCGTAAGTTCGTAAGGTGACCATGACGTTTCCGCAACAACCGCAACAGCCGCAGTACCCCCAGTATCCGCAGGGACCGGCACAGCAATATCCGCAATCGCAATTCCCGCCGCAGCCGCTGCAGTATTCGCAGCAGTTTCCGCAGCCGAATCGCAATCCGTTCTTCGAATGGCTTCAGCGGGCGAAACGCGACTTTTCGCGCATCGGCGCAAGCCTGTGCCTGATGGTGATCATCTGGTACGCGGGCGTCTTCCTGCTCAAAGGCGTGGTGCGCGCGGTCGCGGGCGGTGTAGGCGCCGGCGGCGATATGCCGAATTGGATGACGTTCCTCATTTCCGACGTGCCGCTGTATCTGATCGCCATGCCGGTCGCGGTGGCGCTCATGGGCAAATCGACCGTCATCGAAACCCGCAAATTCAACATGAAACCGGGCATGTTCTTCAAGCTGCTGCTCATGTGCCTGCCGATGATGTGGGTCGGCAGCATGGTCGGCAGTATGCTGTCGCTGGCGCTTTCCGACGGTGAAGCCACGAACCGCGTAGCCGATCTTGCCATGCAGACGAACATCTGGAATGTCGTGTTCTTGGTGATTCTTGGCCCGATTTTCGAAGAATGGATGTTCCGCAAGCAGCTCATCGACCACACTCGCAAATACGGAGAGAAAACGGCGATTCTGCTGTCCGGCCTTGCGTTCGGACTGTTCCACATGAACCTGTTCCAGTTCTTCTATGCGTTCCTGCTGGGAGTCATGTTCGGCTACATCTACATGCGCACCAGCAAACTGCGCTATTCGACGGCCATGCACATGATCATCAACTTCAACGGCGGCGTGCTCGCGCCGTGGATTCTGACGCGCGTCGACCTGGACCAGCTGGACAAGGTGTCTCAGGCCGCGGAAAACGGCAATGTGGCGGCGATGGAACAGTGGGCGTCGCAGAACGCCACCGGGCTGGCGATCATGCTCGTCTATTTCCTGCTGTACGGTGCCATGATTCTCGCCGGATTCGTGCTGCTGATCCGTAACTTCAGGAAAGCCGAATTCTACATCGCGCCGGAGGAGCTGCCGAGGGTGAAGGACCGTTTTTACAAAGGAAAATCCTCCCGCCGCGGTTCCGGCATAGGGCTGGCGGTGGCGGATGAGATCATCAATATGCACGGCGGCAGCCTGAAGCTTACTTCCCGCAAGGGAGAGGGCACCACCGTGACCATTACCCTGCCGCTGGCAAGGGGCTGAGAAAGGAAATAAACATACCCATATGGCAAACGAGAAGAAGAAAACTTCCATAGGCGGACAGGCCCTGATTGAGGGCATTATGATGCGGGGACCGTTCCTGACGAGTATGGCCACCCGGCTGCCGGACGGCAGCATAGATGTGGAGACCTGGAACACCCACAAGGGGGGGCAAAAGGCGCACTGGACCCGCCGGGTGCCCTTTCTGCGGGGCATCTTCAACATGGTGGATTCGATGGTGGTGGGCTACGGCTGCCTGATGAAGAGCGCCGAAAAGGCCGGCGTGGAGGAGGAGCCCACCAAATTTGACAAGTGGCTGGAGGAAAAGCTGGGCGATAACCTGATGAAGGTACTGGGCGGTGTGGCCGTGGTGCTGGGGGTGGCCCTGGCGGCGGTGCTGTTTATCTTTATCCCCACCGGGCTTTCTTCCCTGCTGAAGCCGCTGCTGGGCGCCGGCATTGGGCTTTCGCTCATTGAGGGTCTCATCAAGGTCATCATCCTGGTGGGATACATGTGGCTGAGCAGCCGCATGAAGGAGATCCACCGGGTCTTTGAGTACCACGGGGCGGAGCATAAATCCATCGCCTGCTACGAGGCCGGACTGCCCCTGACGGTGGAAAATATCCGGCCGCAGCGGCGGTTCCACCCCAGATGCGGCACCAGCTTTTTGTTCCTGGTGGTGTTTATCTCCATCATTGTGGGCTCCTTTATCAGTTGGGATAACCCGGCCATCCGGATGCTGCTGAAGCTGGCGCTTATCCCGGTGGTGGTGGGCATCAGCTATGAGCTCATCAAGCTGGCGGGCCGCTCCGACGGGATTCTGACCCGCATCATCTCGGCACCCGGCATGTGGCTGCAGCGCATTACCACCTGCGAACCGGACGACAGCCAGATAGAGTGCGCCATTGCCGCCCTGGAGGCGGTGATACCGGAGGACGAAAATGCCGACCGCTGGTAAAGGCACCTATCGGGAGCTGCTGCGGCAAGGGGAGCATCTGCTGCGGCGGCGGGTGCGCCCGGCCCCCTGCGACGATGCCGCGACGGACGCATTCCTGCTGCTGGAAAAGGTGAGCGGGCTGAACCGCACCAACTACCCCCTGAAAAAGGATGAGCACTATCCGCAGGCCGAACGCGTCATTCTCGGCGATTATCTGGACATCGGCGCACATCTGACGCTTACGGAAAATGATTATGTCTGCATCATGACCCCCGGCCATCAGGCCGACCGCGAGGTGCTGCTGCAGGCGA
>ENA-ORNY01002141-ORNY01002141.1-human-gut-metagenome-genome-assembly--contig:-NODE-2141-length-10271-cov-7.349550_pt1 | contig 10271 bp, 7 predicted proteins | sample MGYA00242122_ERZ509036 | MGnify/ENA primary metagenome ERZ509036 (study PRJEB26280, sample SAMEA2338696) | human gut metagenome | biome: human gut; feature: human-associated habitat; material: faeces...
GTCCGCCATGACCTACGGCAGGCTCAACAAGCTTGCGCTGCATCATATGGACTACCGCGTCTGCGTTTCCGACAGTATGCGTCAGACGCTCATCGATCGCGGCTTTGACCCGAACGATCTGCTGACGATATATAACGGCGTTGACTTTTCGCACCCGGCGCCGAGCATCACGCGGCGAGAGTGGTTTGGCAAGATCGGCTGTGATTTTCCCGACGACAGCATAGTTCTCGGCATCGCGGCTCGCTTTGATGCGGTCAAAGACGTTGCTACCACCATACGCGGCTTTGCCGGAGCGGCGGAGAAAAACGAGCGGCTGCGCCTGCTCATTGCCGGCGACGGCATGGAGCGCGAAATGCTCGAGGAGCTGTGCGTGCAGCTCGGCGTGCGCGACAAGGTGTTTTTCGCAGGCTGGATAAGCGACGGCATGGACGGATACTATGCCAGCATCGACATAAACGCCATAAGCTCCCTGTCGGAAACCTTCCCCTACGCCGTGACCGAGGCCGCGCGCGCCGGTAAGCCGACCGTTGCGTCCCGAGTCGGCGGCCTGCCGAGGCTCATAACAAACGGCGAGACCGGCATGCTGTTTTCACCGCGCGATCACGAGACCATGGCGCGCTGCATCCTCGCCCTTGCAAACGACGAGGAGCTTCGCAAAAGGCTCGGACAGGCGGTGTACGAAAAGGCAAAGCGTGAATTTTCAACGGAAAGCACCTGCCGCAGGCAGCTTAAAATATATAAAACCGTTCTCGAGCGCTATTCCCGGCCGCGCAGCGGCGCGGTGATCTGCGGCGCATACGGCCACGGAAACGCAGGCGACGAGGCTCTGCTTACGGCCATTGCCGCCCAGCTGAGGACGATAGATCCCGACATGCGCATAACGATCGTTTCCAAAAATCCGAAGCACACTAAATCCGTGCACGCACTCAGTGCCATAAGGCGCGGCCAGTTTATCCGGCTGCGCCGCGAGCTGAAGCGCTCGAAGCTGTTCATAAGCGGCGGCGGCAGCCTTATTCAGGACGTCACGAGCCGGCGCAGCCTGTGGTTTTATCTGCACACGATATCGCTTGCGAAAAAATGCGGCTGCAAGGTGCAGATGTACGGCTGCGGCATGGGGCCGCTCAATTATGATTACGACCGCCGGCGCGCGGCAAAAACGATAAACCGCTGCGTTGACGCGATTACCCTGCGCGATCCGCTGAGTCTTGAGCTTACGCGCGAGATCGGCGTTACCGTGCAGGAGGTGCTCGTCACCGGCGACCCGGTGCTGAACATGCATTGCAGAAGCGACGCCGACGCCGCGGCATTCATGCGCAGCCACGATATCGACCCCGACGGGCGCTATATCTGCCTCGGTCTGCGCTCATGGCCGGGCTTTGACGAAAAGTGCGGCGAGATACGCAAGGCGCTCAGGGCCTGCTATGATAAGCACGGGCTTACGCCGCTGTTCATGCCGATGAACTACGATCTGGATCTTCCCGTGTCCGAGCAGATAGCCGACGGCCTTGGCATTCCGTTTAAGATAATGCCGAAAACAGAGGACGCGGAGCTTGAGATCGCGATCATGCGGCAGATGAAAATGTGCGTTGCGATGCGGCTGCACAGCCTGCTGTACGCGGCCTGCGGCGAGGTGCCGTCGGTCGGCCTGAGCTATGATCCGAAGGTCTCGGGCTGTGCGCAGTATCTGGGCATATCCTGCGTGGATTTTGACAAGGTCACGGCGCAGGGACTTATTGATGAGATCGACGCGGCGCTGTCCGAAACAGGTGCGGACATGATAAGCCGGCGATTTGAATATATCAAAAACGTTGAAAAGATGAACATTGAAACGGCAAAGCGCCTTCTCGGCGAATAAGGGGGAAATTATATGATAAGGGCGGCGGCACTCGTCTCCGGCGACGGAGCACTGCTACAGACGGTTCTTGATTCTATGTACTTCGGTGAGATCCCGAATTTTGAGCTTACCGCGGTAATATGCACGGAGTCGGACGCTTATGCGCTGCGCCGTGCGCGCAATTCCGGCGTTGAGGCCTTCGTGGTCGAGCCATCGCTTTTCCCCACCAAGCTCAGCTACAGCATGGCCATATCCAACAAGCTGCGCGATATGGACATTGACCTTGTGATCCTCGCAGGGTACAATATGCCGCTCGGCGTTATATCAACGCAGTTTCGCAAGCGCATAATCGGAGTGTACCCCTCGCTCATCCCGGCGTTTGTCAACTGCGACGATGCTCCCGAACGCGCCGCGCTCGAACGCGGCTGCCGCGTGACCGGCGCGACCGCGTTTTTCGCGGATATCGACGGCAACATCGGCGCGATAATCGCCCAGCAGGCCGTTGACATTCTCCCGAACGACACGCCCGAGAGCCTGTCGCGCCGCATCCTCGAGGACGCGGAGTGGAAGCTCCTGCCCCAGGCCATAAGCCTGTATTGCCAAGGCCGGCTCGAGATCCACGGCGACAGAGTCGTGATAAAATAAATTAATAGTGAATAATGAATAATTGCGGTGTGCCTGCGGCACGGATTTTAATAGCGCCTTTAAGCTGACACCGATACGGTTATGTTAGCGCCCGGTATCGAAACTACCGACAAAACCGTGGCTGCCTCGCGTAACGCAAGTGAATGCTGAGTTTTACACCGCACCCTCGTAGGGAACAGGCTTGCCTGTTCCGCATGTACCGGTTTGGTCTGCACCGAAAACAGCGTTGTAGGGAACGGATTTATCCGTTCCGCCTGTCATGGTTTAGTCGGCGGCTCCAGGTCGGGACACCGCAATAAACATATCGGCACAATATAAAAGCGCCTCTAAAAAAGCGCCTCTAAAAAATGTGTTTGCCTGACGGCAATGATTTAATAACACCTCATCCGTCACCGAAGGTGACACCTTCCCCTCAAGCTACGCAGGGGAAGGCAAAAAGGGACGGTCCATGACCGCCCCAATGAATAATGAATGATGAATAATTAATAGTGAATAATTGCCGATACAGTTGTTGCGTCAGTGCGACCGGAAACTGCCGACCAAACCGCAACAAACGGAACGGATAAATCCGTTCCCTACAAGGGTGCAGGGGAAGGCAATGGGGTGCAGACGAGATTTTGCACTAAAATAGCACAATCTCTCGGGATGCGAGGCACCGCACGGTTTCCTCCGCACCCTCGAACCGGGTCCACGCAATCACCGTATTCGTAAAATTTTAATGCGCCTCTAAAAAAAACTTGTATGGAAACGTACAAGTTTTGCCCGGAAACAAGGGTATATATGAAGAGGCTTTTTCAAAAGCAGAGCAAATTACAATGAAAGGCGATAGAAAATGTCGGATATTAACGAGAAGATAACGCAGGAATATGACGCATCGAAGATCCAGGTGCTCGAAGGGCTTGAGGCGGTCAGAAAGCGCCCGGGCATGTACATCGGCTCGACGTCGTCGTCGGGTCTGCACCACCTTGTGTACGAGATCGTCGATAACTCCATCGACGAGGCGCTGGCCGGATACTGCGACCGCATCGAGGTCATCATCGAGCCGGGCGACGTTATCTGCGTGCGCGACAACGGCCGCGGCATCCCCGTGGATATCCAGGAGCAGACCGGCAAGAGCGCGCTCGAGGTCGTTTTCACCGTGCTGCACGCCGGCGGCAAGTTCGGCGGCGGAGGCTACAAGGTATCCGGCGGCCTGCACGGCGTCGGCGCATCGGTCGTCAACGCAATGAGCGAGTGGCTCGTCGTCCACGTCCACAAAAACGGCAAGATCTACGAGATGAAGTTCTCGCGCGGCAACATCACGCAGGAAATGCGCATCGTCGGCGACACCGACCGCACCGGCACGACCGTCCGCTTCAAGCCCGACCCCGAGATGTTCGACGACACGGTCTACGACTACGACACGCTGCACACGCGCATGCGCGAGCAGGCCTTCCTCAACGGCGGCCTTTACATCTCCACCGAGGACAAGCGCGAGGGCAAGGAGCAGAAGGACGAGATGTGCTACGCCGGCGGCATCCGCGAATTTGTTTCGTTTATAAACCAGAACAAAACGCCGCTGCACAACGAGGTCATCTACATGAAGGGCGAAAGATCCGACTCCGAGGCCGAGATCGCCCTGCAATACAACGACAGCTATAACGAGGTCATAGTCTCGTTTGCGAATAACATCCACACGCCCGAGGGCGGCATGCACGAAACCGGCTTCCGCACGGCGCTCACGCGAGTGTTAAACGCCTACGGCACCAAGGTCGGCATATTGAAAAACGACGATAAGCTCTCCGGCGAGGACTGCCGCGAGGGCATGACCGCGATCATCTCCGTCAAGCTCACCGAGCCGCAGTTTGAGGGACAGACCAAGGCAAAGCTCGGCAACAGCGAGATGCGAACATTGGTAGACAGTGTGGTATCCGATAAGCTCGAGCAGTTTTTGGAGGAAAACCCCGCCGTCGGCAAGGCAATACTCGACAAGGCGATGACCGCCTCCCGTGCGCGCGAGGCTGCGCGCAAGGCGCGCGAATCGGTGCGCAGAAAGACGGGGCTTGAGTCCGGCCAGATGCCGGACAAGCTGCGCGACTGCAACGAGCGCGACGCGTCGCTGACAGAGCTGTACATCGTCGAGGGCGACTCGGCAGGCGGCTCGGCCACCCAGGGCCGCGACTCGCGTTATCAGGCGATCCTGCCGCTTTGGGGCAAGATGCTCAACGTCGAAAAGGCGCGCGCGGACAAGGTCTATGGCAACGATAAGCTCGCACCGGTCATAACCGCGCTGGGCGCAGGCATCGGCGACGAGTTCGACGTAAACAAGCTAAGATACCACAAGATAGTCATCATGGCTGATGCCGACGTTGACGGTGCGCACATCCGCACCCTTATGCTGACCTTCTTCTTCCGCTTCATGCGTCCGCTCATTGAGCAGGGCTATGTGTATTCCGCAGTGCCGCCGCTGTATAAGCTCTCGCGCGGCAAGACCACGCGCGTGGCTTTCTCCGACGAGGAGCGCGACCGCGTCTCCGCCGAGCTGCGCGGCGATAACCCGAACGCAAAGGTCGATATTTCGCGCTTCAAGGGCCTCGGCGAGATGGATCCGCACGAGCTGTGGGAGACGACCATGAACCCCGAAACGCGCACCCTGCGCCGCATCTGTCTTGAGGACGCGGTCAAGGCCGACGAGATATTCACCATCCTCATGGGTGAGCAGGTCGAGCCGCGCAAGGCCTTCATCGAGGAAAACGCCAAATACGCGGTTAATCTCGATTTTTAAAGGCGAATTGACGCAGTCACGGATACGGTGATTTCCGGTGTCCCGGTTCGGGACAATTGAAAAAACCATGGCGTTTCGCACTAAATTAGTGCAAAAAAAGCTTTATTGCCCGGTGTCGAAGCTACCGACCAAACCGTAAAACTGCCGCGCTACATTAGTGCGATGCTGATTTTTGCCGCACTCCATTGGCTCTCCTGTCAAGGGGAGCAGGCAGCTTTGCTGCCGAGGGGTTGAATTAAAACCTATTAACTATCAGCTATTAGCTATCCGCTGCGGCCAAAGGTCGCTCGTAGGGAACGGATTTATCCGTTCCGCTTGTAACGGTTTCATCGGCAGTTTCCGGTCGGGATACAGCAAAAACCGTATCGGTACATTGTAAAGGTACCTCTAAAAAATGTAGCGCCTACGGCGCAGATTTAATGACACCTCATCCGTCGCCAAGGCGACACCTTCCCCTCAAGCTACGCAGGGGAAGGCAAAAGGGACGGTCCATGACCGCCCCAATGAATAATGAATAATTAATAGTGAATAATTGCCGATACACATACTGCGTCAGCACGACCGGTGGGTGCCGGCAAAACTGATACACACGGGCGATCAATGATCGCCCCTACGAGCGACCTTTGGCCGCAGTGAAGAGGTAATAGCTGATAGTTAATAGGTGTTGTGTGCGCTATAATTCAACCCCTCGTCAGCAAAGCCGCCTGCTCCCCTTAACAGGGGAACCAATGGGGTGCGCGCAAAATTCAGCAGCGCACTGATGTAGCGCGAGAGTTTTGTGGTTTCGTCGGTAACTTCGATACCGGGTTCACGCAATAACTGTATCCGTAGGTGCACCAAAGCGCCTCTAAAAAAAGGAGAAAGTGATGAATAACGACAACAGAAGAGATCAGAAGCCCGATGGCAGTCCGGTAAAGCTGGTTATTGCCGTTATTGTTGCGCTGTTAGTGCTCTCCGATGCGGTGGGCATCGGCGGCGGCACGGTGCTTTTCATTGTTTTGATGATAGGCGCGGTCGTTTTGGCGGTGATAGCAATGAAAAAAGCGCAGGCAGATGCTGCGGATAAAAACTCCGAGTCCGATGCCGCACAGCCGGCGCGCACAGAGCCTGCAAAGCGCGAGTTCAAGCCGGAGCACTTTGACGTGTCGAAATTTGTCGGCAAGGGCGAGAGCATCAGCAAGCGTCTGACGGAGAAGATGCTCGACGACCTCACGCGCTGCGACGATGACCACGAGCACGTCGAGCCGGACTATCACGGCACAGATGAGGAAAAGCGCGCATCCCAGCTCAAGGAGCTGCTGCGCAACGGCCTCATTGAGAAGGACGAATACAACATACTCATGCGGAAATACGGTCTGAAATGATGAAAAAAACGGTTACGATATACACCGACGGCGCGTGCTCCGGCAACCCGGGTCCGGGTGGCTGGGGCGCGATTTTGTGCTATGGCGGCGCGAAAAAGGAGATGTCCGGCGGCGAAAAGCAGACGACAAACAACCGCATGGAGCTAACCGGCGTGATCTCGGCGCTGCGTGCGCTCAAGGAGCCGTGCATCGTGGAGCTGTACTCGGATTCAAAGTACGTCATTGATGCGCTCAGCAAGGGCTGGGCGGTGTCTTGGCGGCGCAACGGGTGGAAAAAGGCCGATAAAAAGCCGGCGCTCAACTCCGACCTCTGGGCAGAGCTTCTGGAGCTGTGCGATACGCATGAGGTCCGCTGCCACTGGGTCAAGGGCCACGCCGAGAACGAATTCAATAACCGCTGCGATGAGCTTGCCGTCGCGGCCTCGCAGACCATGTCCGCACGGTGAGTGCGCGAAAGCGATAGAATCGGGCGGCCGTCGGCCGCAGTGAAGAGGTAATAGTGAATAGGTATTGTGTGCGCAAGCGCACGGATATAAATTCATTCGCCCTCTGGGCGAATACCGCACTTCTTCACTCTTACCTCTTACTTATTACTTCGCAGACGTAGTCTGCGCTGCCGGGCTACCAGAAATAAATGTATTAGTAAAATTTTAATGCGCCACTAAAATGTGTTGCCTGACGGCAAAGATTTAATCACACCTCATCCGTCACCAAGGTGACACCTTCCCCTCAAGCTACGCAGGGGAAGGCAATTAGAGGCGCCTTTACGCAGATATTGATACATTTATTGCGTCAGCCCGACCGGAGATTGCCGACGAAACCATAACACGCGGAACGGATAAATCCGTTCCCTACGAGGTGCGGCAAAAGATTTGACATTGCACTAACGGGTTGCGAGGCAGCCACGGTTTAGTCGGTAACTTCGATACCGGGTTCACGCAATATATGTATCGGTAGGTGCGTCAATGCGCCTCTAAAAAAGGAGATAGTATGGGAAAATTAAAATTTCTGCTTGCGCGCATAGCAGGGCTGAACTGGAAGCAGATGTTCCGGAAGATAGACGAGGTCCACGAGAAGTCCGGACGCAGCAAGCTGTTCATATTTTTTGACATGGTCTGGTGCGGACTGCGATATCAGGCAGGGTACATGGACTATTGGCTGTTCGAGATGTACGACCTCAACGCCGCGCAGCGCAAAACAGTGCTCACGCGAGGCATAAATAACGGCTTCATCAAGGCGTATAACGACCCGGCGTACATGCCAGAGATCGAGAATAAGCTCAAATTCGCGCACAACTTCTCCGAGTTTCTGCACCGCGACTGGCTCGACTACTCCACAGCGAGCGACGCCGAGCTTGACGCATTTATCGAAAAGCACCCCGTGTTCATGGTAAAGCCCGTTGACGGGCAATGCGGACGCGGCATTGAGAAGCTCGACGTGCGCGAGCTGACCGAGCCTGTGCGCGAGCACCTGGACGGAGCGGGCAAGGTGCTGCTGGAGGAGTGCGTCGTGCAGCATCGCGACCTCATGGCGCTGCACCCCTGCTCGGTCAACACCTGCCGCGTCATAAGCTTCACCCACGGCAAAAAAACGCGCGTCGTCGCCGCGTACCTGCGCATCGGCAACGGCAAGTATGTCGATAACTTCAATAACGGCGGCATGGTCGTGCCCATAGAGGAGGACAGGGGCGAGATAATCTACCCTGCGCTGGATAAGTCCGGGCATCTGTACGACGTGCATCCCCTGACCGGTGTGCCCATAAAGGGCTTCAAGATCCCGCTTTGGGACGAGGTCATCGCGCTTGTCGAGCGCGCGGGTCAGGTCGTGCGCCGCGTCGCCGGGGGAATAGGGCTTGCGCAGCGGCTCGGCGCGGAAGGAGCGGACGGTCTGCGCGGCCTGACGGATGAAAGCGTCCCGGTTCTGCGCGAAGCGGCGATCCGCCTGCGAGAGCCAGACGTACAGCCGCGACGGATCGAGCGCAAAGCCCGCCGGGGGCAGCGGCGCGGCGAGAAACACGCGCGCGTCTTCGAGCATCAGCGCGCACAGGGGCAGCGCGCCCTCGCCGGAAAACAGCGCGCCCGCGCGCTGACAGAGCAGCTCCACATCCGGCCGCATGCCGGGGTAGAGCCAGACGGGCACGGTGCGCTCGAATATCTGCATATTCAGCGCCGCGTCCGCAAACGACGGCGGCGCGTCGCAGATGAAGAGCAATACCGGCACGTCGCGCAGGCGCGCCTGATCGAACGCCTGCGCGGAAAACGGCAGAAACGCCGCCGGGGCGGGCGGCGCGCAGGGAGCCTGCGGCGGCACGGCCTGCGGCGCAATCGGCGGGATGAACGGAACATTGGAAAAAGAAGAAACGCGCATGCGGCTTATCCTCCGAAAACGGTGATAAGCACAGCATGCGCGTTTTTTTGAAAAAGATGCGCCGCGCCGCTTATTTTGCCCTGCGGAACGGCCAGCTCGCCTCTTCGATGGCGATGTCGCGGTGGGTGACGCTGACGGTCTGCCCCAGCGCGCGCAGATGCGCGCCGAGCGCCTCGCTGATGGCCACGGAGCGATGCGCGCCACCGGTGCAGCCCACGGCGATCATCAGCCGCCGTTTCCCCTCGCGCTGATACAGCGGCAGAAGGTAATCGACCAGCTCGTACAGGTGCCCCAAGAACTCGCGGGTCTCCTCCTTGCCGAGCACGTAATCGCGAACCGGCGCTTCCAGACCGGTGTAGGCGCGGATATCCTTGATATAATACGGGTTGGGCAGGAAGCGCACGTCGAACACCAGATCGCTTTCGCGCGGGATGCCGCGCTTATAGCCGAAGGACATGATTTCCGTGCGCAGGGCGCGCTGATTCTCGTTGCCGGAGAGCAGGTCGTCCACGCGCGCGCAAAGCTCCCTGGCGCGCAGCCCGCCGGTGGAGAGCACGTAATTGGCGCGCTCGCGCAGGGGCTGGAGCATTTCGCGCTCCTTGGCGATGGCCTGCTCGAGCGTCATGCCGCCGCGCATGAGCGGGTGGTCGCGCCGCGTCTCCTTATAGCGGTCGATGAGCGTTTCGGTGTCCGCCTCCAGAAAGAGGATGGAGATTTCGTGGCTGTCGCCGCCCTGATCGATGGCGCTGCAAACCGCGTCCGCGTCGAACAACGCGCCGCTGCGGGAATCCACGCCGAGGGCGACGGGCGTATCCAGCTCCACCTTTTCGCAGAGGGTGAACGCGGGCGCGAGCAGCAGCGGCGGAATGTTGTCCATGCATTGATAGCCGCTGTCCTCCAGATGGCGCAGGACGCTCGTTTTGCCCGCGCCGGACAGGCCGGTGACGATCAGAAATTTCATGCTTGCCTCTTCCTTCTTTTGTTCAGTCTTCGCCCAGAATACGAACCTCCGGCTCGAGCTGCACGCCGGTCTGCTCAAAGACGCGCTGCTCCACCTGCCGCATCAATTCGAGCATGTCGCGCGCCGTCGCGCCGCCGATGTTGACGATAAAGCCCGCGTGCTTCTCGCTGACCTGCGCGCCGCCGACGGTGAGGCCGCGCAGGCCGCAGTCGTCGATGAGCTTGGCGGCGAAATGCCCCTCCGGGCGCTTAAACGTGCTGCCCGCGCTGGGCAGGTTCAGGGGCTGCTTGTGGCGGCGCCGGTTGCCGAAATCGTCCATCAGCACGGTAAATCCGT
>ENA-ORNY01002145-ORNY01002145.1-human-gut-metagenome-genome-assembly--contig:-NODE-2145-length-10254-cov-3.737327_pt1 | contig 10254 bp, 9 predicted proteins | sample MGYA00242122_ERZ509036 | MGnify/ENA primary metagenome ERZ509036 (study PRJEB26280, sample SAMEA2338696) | human gut metagenome | biome: human gut; feature: human-associated habitat; material: faeces...
TATGCGAGGCTCTATGAAATTCAAAGCTGCTGGTATCGTGACGATTACAAGGGAGGTGCGGAGGCATGACGCTGCGGGAACATATTTCGATCGCACGCCGCTCGTGGCGGCTGCTGTATTCCATGAGCCGCCGGTTTTTTGCCGCAATTCTGGCATACAGCGTCGTGACGGCACTGCTGCCCTACATCCCGGTCTGGTTTTCTGCACGGCTGATCGACGCGCTGGCCGCGGGCGCCGGGGTGCAGGTGCTGATCCGCTATGCCGCGCTGACCGTCGGTCTGACCGCGCTCGGAACGCTTCTCAGCGCAGTGCTGAACGCGCAGAAGGAGATCGGCTTTCAGGAGGCCAATTGCAGCTACGAGTGGATGCACGCGGAAAAGGCGATGGCGCTTGCGTATGCCTCGATCGAGGATCGCAAGGTCTCGCTGCTGCGCGAGCGCATCCAGACCGAAACGCGGATGGGATGGAACGTATTCTATTTGGACTCCTGCATCGAGCGGTTCGTGCGCTTCGGCGTGCAGATCTTCGCCTCCATCGCGCTGACCGCCTCGTTCTTTACGCTGCACGCAATTGCGCCCGCAGCCAAACTCGCCTTTGTCGGCGGCATTCTCGTCTCCCTCACGGTGGCCGTGCTGACGAGCGCGCGATCCTCCGCGATCAACATGGAATTTTTCAAGGACAGCGTGACGGAGAATATCACGCTGGATAAGTACAGCACCTATATCCGCAACTACTCCAAGGAATCGAACCAGGCTTCGTTCTTCAGCCTGGAAGAGTACGAATCGGGAGCGATGACCGCATCGCTCGAAGCCGCAGAGGTGAGGTTCAATCCCGAAACCAAGCGGTGGTCGGCCCGACGATATACCACCCGCACGTTCGATTCGCTCGGTGTGGAAACTTTCACGCAACACCGCAATCTGGACACACTCATTAATCTGGATGTCAATGAATTGGGACGCACTGACCAGTTGATAAAAACAATGAATATAGTGGAACTGAACCAGTTCCTCGAACAGCAGCGAAGCAAGGGTTCCGACTCGATCAACATCATTCAGGTCGAACAACACGCCCGTTACGCCTATCCTGTCGGTACGTTCATTCTGACACTCATCGGTGTTTCGCTCTCCTCGCGCAAGGTGCGGGGCGGCACGGGACTCCACATCGGCATCGGCATTGCCCTTTGCTTCTCGTATATCCTCTTCATCCGCTTCTTCGAGGAGTTTGCCAAGAGCGGTACGCTGCCGCCCTGGATCGCTGTCTGGATACCGAACATACTTTACCTCTGTATCGCTGTTTATCTTTATCGCAAAGCACCGAAATAATGTCCCCGCAACTCGAAGATATCGTCCGCAAGGTCCGCTCCGACGAGCGGATCGCCCCTGCCGAAGCCCTCGTGCTCTGGCACGAAGCTCCGCTTTGGCTGTTGGGCGAGCTGGCCGCCCGGCGCAAGGAGCGCGTGAGCGGCGACAAGGTCTATTTCAACCGCAATTTCCACATCGAACCCACGAACCTGTGCGTGTTCAACTGTAATTTTTGTTCCTACCGCCGTCCGAAGGGAAGTCCCGAGGCGTGGGATTACTCCCTGGAAGAGGTCGAACGGATCGCCCGCGACCACGCCGGACAGGGCGTAACCGAAGTGCATATCGTCGGAGGCGTGCATCCCGAGCACGATTTGTACTATTACGTCGAGATGATCCGCCGCGTGAAGGCGATCCTGCCCGAAGCGACCGTCAAGGCCTTCACCGCCATCGAGCTCTCCTACATGATCCGCAAAGCGGGGCTGACTATCGACGAAGGGTTGCGTCTGCTCCGCAGCGCCGGGATGGAGGCGATACCGGGCGGGGGTGCCGAAATTTTCGACGAGGAGCTGCGTGCCCGCATCTGTCCCGATAAGGGCTCGACTGCGGAGTGGTTCGAGGTGCATGCCGCCGCACACCGGCTGGGGATCCCGACCAACGCTACGATCCTCTACGGCCATATCGAGTGCGTCGAACACCGCATCGACCACCTCGACCGGCTGCGCAGCCAGCAGGATCTGACGGGCGGCTTCAACGCCTTCATCCCGCTCAAATACCGCAATTTCGGCAACCGCATGTCGGAAATCGGCGAGGTTTCCGTGACCGAGGACCTGCGGATGCTGGCCATGAGCCGCATCTACCTGGACAACATTCCCCACATCAAGGCTTACTGGGTGATGTACGGCAAAGCGACTACGGAGCTGGCTCTGGCTTTCGGTGCGGACGACATCGACGGCACGATCGACGATACGACCAAAATCTACTCGATGGCCGGAGCCGACGATCAGCGTCCGGCGATGACCACGGAGGAGATGCGCCGCATCGTCGCGGCAGCCGGCTACCGGGCCGTCGAACGCGACACCTTTTACCGCGAGATCGGATAACGAGATACCCTGAAACAGACGAAACGGATCGGTACGTACCGTTGCCAGGCAGTTCCGATCCCCGAACAAAAACGACAGAACAATACCATGCTGGAACAACTGAAAAAATATTGGGCGAAAGTCGGTGAGCATCCTTTTCTGAAACACCTTTTCATCATCGTCTGCGTGCTGCTCGTGCTGGGCGTCGCAACTCACCTGCTGCTGTTGCTGGGCACGCGCCACAGTGCGCACCGTACGGTCCCCGACCTGACAGGCATTCCGCTCGAGGAGGCTCTCGGGGAGGCCCGCCGTCAGGGGTTGGAAATCATCGTCAACGACTCGCTGTATGTGCCTGCCTACGACGGGGGCGTGGTGCTGGACCAACTCCCGGAAAAGGGCGTCGGGGTGAAACCCGGCCGGAAGGTCTATGTCACGATCAACTCCTATCGGCAGAAGATGGTGACGGTGCCCTATGTCGCCGGCCGTTCGCTGCGCCAGGCCAAGAATATGCTCGAAGTGGCCGGCCTGGGGATCGAACAGATCGTCTATCGTCCCGACCTGGCGACCAATTACGTGCTCGAAGAGTACGCCGACGGCAAGCGAGTCTCGGAGAAAAGCCGCGTACAGCTCGAAGCGGGCAGCGGCGTCACCCTTTACGTCGGGGAGAGCGGTTCCGTTTCGACACTCGTGCCGAAGACCGTGGGGCTTCACCTCCAACAGGCCAAAAGCCGTTTGTGGGAGCTGGGGCTCAACATCGGCAAGATCTCCTTCGACGAGGGAATCAACCTGCTGAACCAGCGGGAAGCCCGGGTTTATCTGCAGACGCCTTCCGCCAGCCGTGCCCGGCTGGGTGCGAAGGTCGATCTGAAGCTGACCCTCGATGCTGCCAAAGTCACCGCCCAGAGCGCTGCGGCCGATAAGGAGATGATAAAAGCCGCCGAAGAGCTGCGCCGCCTCGACGCTGAAACGGCCGATTCGCTGGCCCGTGTTCGTCTGGACAGTCTGGCCAACCGTCCCGTCGAAGCGGAGCCGGTCATCGACGACGGGCTTTTCCCGGACGAAGAGACAGCGGAAGACGAATTTTTCCAATAACGCACACGTCCGATGAGCGAATCGCAATACATACCCGATCCGGACGAACTCGAGGACGACGCTGCCGGCGAGCAGGACGAGCTGTACGAACATTACAGCATCACGGCCGACCGGGGGCAAAGCCCGCTGCGGTTGGACAAGTTCCTGACGATCCACATGGAGCGTTGTTCGCGCAACCGCATCCAGACGGCTGCCGACGCAGGCAATATCCTGGTCAATGGCAAACCCGCGAAGTCGAGCTACAAGGTCAAACCCGGCGACCGTATCTCGCTGGTGATGCCCTATCCCAAGCGCGAAATCGAGATCATTCCCGAAAACATCCCGCTCGAAATTCCCTACGAGGACGACGACCTGCTGCTGGTCAACAAGCCTGCGGGCATGGTCGTCCATCCCGGTCACGGCAACTACTCCGCAACGCTCGTGAACGCCCTTACATACCATTTGCAGAATCTGCCCCTGTTCCAGGAGGGCGATATGCGGGCCGGACTGGTGCACCGCATCGACAAGAACACCTCGGGGCTGCTGGTGATCGCCAAAAACGAGCGGGCGCACGCTCGGCTCGCCAAACAGTTCTTCGACCATACGATCACGCGGCGGTATGTGGCGCTGGTGTGGGGAAATTTCGAGGAGGACGAAGGCACCATTACCGGCAACATCGGCCGCAGCCCCAAAGACCGGCAGAAGATGTGGGTCTTCGAAGACGGCTCGGACGGCAAGCACGCCGTGACCCACTACCGGGTGCTGAAGCGCTACGGTTACGTAACCCTCATTGAATGTCGCCTCGAAACGGGCCGCACACACCAGATCCGCGTCCACATGCAGTGGAAGGGACACCCCCTGTTCGGCGACGAACGGTACGGCGGCGACCGTATCCTCAAAGGTACGACCTTCAACAAATACAAACAGTTTATCGAAAATTGCTTCGCCGCGATGCCCCGGCAGGCACTCCATGCCAAAAGCCTCGGCTTCCAGCATCCTACTACGGGCGAACAGGTCTATTTCGAAAGCGAACTGCCGGAAGATTTCCGTACCGTGTTGGCTAAGTGGGACGCCTATGCCGCTGCGGGGCTTGCGGAAGAATAAAAATCGAGATTGAAATGTTTCTGCCCACTACCCTCAAGGAAGTCCGCGCACGCGGCTGGGATCAACTCGACGTGATCCTCTTCACGGGCGATGCCTACATCGACCACCCGTCGTTCGGCGCGGCCGTCGTGGGCCGTCTGCTCGAAGCCGAAGGGTATCGTGTGGCGATTGTGCCCCAGCCCAACTGGCGGGACGACCTGCGGGATTTCACCAAGCTCGGCACTCCGCGCCTCTTCTTCGGCGTGACGGCCGGGGCGATGGATTCGATGGTGAACCACTATACCGCCAACATCCGGTTGCGCAGCAACGATGCCTACACGCCCGGCGGGAAAGCAGGATTCCGCCCCGACTATGCGGTCAAAACCTATACGCAGATTCTCAAGCGGCTCTTTCCGCGTACGCCGGTGGTCATCGGCGGTATCGAGGCTTCATTGCGCCGCCTGACCCACTACGACTACTGGAGCGATTCGCTCCATCCCTCGATCCTCGCCGACAGCGGGGCCGACCTTTTGATCTACGGCATGGGCGAGCGGGTGATTCAACAGGTGGCGCGGGCGATGAACAACGGATTCAACGCCAAGTTGTTGCGAAATATCCGACAGGTGGGATTCATGGCCGACCGCAGCTATGTGGAGCGGCTCGATCCCACCCGAACGATCCGCCTGCACTCCTACGAGGAGTGCGTGGCCGACAAGCGGGCCTTTGGGAAGAACTTCACCCGCATCGAAACCTTGAGCAACCTGATGGAACCGGACGAAACGCTCGTCGAAGGTGTCGGCGACCGCTATGCGGTCATCACGCCGCCCAACGCGACGCTTACGACCGAGGAGCTGGATCATTCGTTCGATCTGCCGTACGAGCGGGCGCCGCACCCCCGCTACCGGGGTCGTGGCGACATTCCGGCCTGGGAGATGATCAAGCACTCGGTCAATATCCATCGGGGTTGTTTCGGCGGCTGCTCCTTCTGCACCATATCGGCCCACCAGGGCAAGTTCATCACTTCGCGCAGCGAAAAATCCATCCTTCGCGAAGTAGAGCGGGTGACCCGCATGCCCGATTTCCGGGGTTACCTTTCGGACATCGGAGCGCCTTCGGCCAACATGTACCGCATGGGCGGCCGCGACCGGGAGCTGTGCAGCAAATGCCGCCGTCCGTCGTGCCTGCATCCGAAGATGTGCCCCAACCTCGATAACGACCATCGTCCGTTGCTCGATCTCTATGCCAAAGTGCGGGCGGTCAAGGGGGTCAAGAAGGCTTTTATCGGCAGCGTTATCCGCTACGACCTGTTCGACGGCAGCGATTACCTCGATACGGTCATCCGTCATCATACGTCGGGCCGCCTCAAAGTGGCGCCGGAACATACCGAGGATGCCGTGCTGAAACTGATGCGCAAGCCGCCGTTCGTGATGTTCGAACGGCTCAACGCCGATTTCAACCGGATCTGCCGCCGCGAAGGGCTGCCGTACCAGCTGATTCCCTATTTCATCTCCTCGCACCCGGGATGCACGGAGCGCGACATGCGCTCGCTGGCGGACAAGGTGTTGGGCAAACTCCACTTCGACCTGGAGCAGGTGCAGGATCTGACCCCTACACCGATGACCTTTTCGTCGGTGATGTTCTACACGGGCGAAAACCCCTATACGGGCGAAAAGGTCTATGTCGCCCGCTCGCAGGAGGAGAAACGCAGGCAGAAAAGCTACTTCTTCCGCCGCAAACGATAGCCCGGCAACGAAATCGGCACTCCCAAAAGAGTGCCGATTGCTGTACCTTTCGGATTCCCCGATCCTAATTCAGATAGGGTTTCAGTACGCCGAACAACAGGTAGGCCACGATCAGCGTGACTACGATGTTGAACATCTGGGCCGTCATGAAAGCCCAGAACGTGCGGCGGTTTTCCTTCGAGAAAATATCCCGGAAACGGGTTTCGAGGCCGATGCAGACGAACGCGATGTTGAAGAGCGTATTGCTGAACATCTTGGCCGAAGTGCGGGCCGGCGCGGCTTCGTTGCCGGCGAAGAAGAGGCTGAAGAGGAGCGATACCGCGACGAAACCCACCACGAATTTCGGGAAGCGCTCCCAGATCACCCGCACGCTGGGGCGCTGACGTTTCTTCTGTCCCTTGTAAGACCAATACAGCGAAATGACGAACGCCGCGATACCCAGCAGGACGTTCTGCGACGACTTGACGATGATGGCCGTCTGTTCGGCCGTTTCACCCAGCAGAGCACCCGACGCTACGACCGCACCCGTCGTATCGATCGTTCCGCCCATCCAGGCGCCTGCGACTTCCTGCACGGTTTCGGGGTTCGCCACCACAGTCGGCAGCAGCAGACCGGCCAGCCAGGGCATCAGGTACATCATCGGTACGGCGCAGACCAGCACCAGCGAAATGATGTAGGAGAGTTTCTTGTTGTCGCCCCGGATTACGCCGCAGGTGGCGATGGCGGCCGAAACGCCGCAGATGCTGACCGAGCTGGCGAGCATCGTCGAGGTTTCCTCGTCCACACGCATCCGCCGGGCCAGCCAGAAGGCGAAGTACCACACCGTAAAGACGACGATGAAAGCCTGGATCAGCGCGTAAACGCCCGATTGGAGCACTTCGCCGAAGAGGATCGTCGCACCCAGGCAGACGATACCGATCTTGATGTAAAACTCGCTCTGGATCGCCGGTTTCAACCACTCGGGCACCCGGAAAAAGTTACTGATGACCAGGCCGAAGATCACCGAAAAGAAAACCGCCTCGAAGCCCAGTCGTTTAATTGCGGGGATCGAAGCCACGGCTTGCGACAGCAGAGCCACGCCGAAAATGGCGAGCAGCGAAACGGCGAAACGACGCAGCGGACGGCCCAATATCCGCTGACAGACACCCGTCAAAACCAGCAGGAAGAGGAACATCGCTCCGGCGCTCATCCAATTTCCGGCGGAGGAGAGGTCTTTGGGCATCGCAGGCATCCAGCGGGGAAACAGCAGGGCGAGCAGGAGAATCGCTGCGCCGGCCCCGACGATCACCCAGTCTTCGCTTTTAAGTTGTCGAATCAAACTTTTCTTCATAAACTACACATTAACAAGTGTGCAAAGAAGCGATTTTTTTGCCGGAATCCGTTACGCATAAATACCCAAATTTGCGGATGCGGGAGTCGGAAACGAAAATTTCCCGGAGCAAATTCGCTCCGGGAAACGGAATGTCGGTTTGAAAATCGGTACGGTCGTCCTCGATGACCAGCCGCACAACGCAAGATCGGGGTCGTTACCGTGGTACGGGAAACGAGAGGGTCCGGGCGTCGAGATGCCCGTCCAGATAGGGACTCCAGTTCTGGGCCTGGCCGTTGGAAATCGAGAACCAGCCGCTGCGCACTTTATAGGGAACGATATCTATGCGGCGCAACGCGTATTTGGTCCGGATCTCCATGAGCGAACTCATCGAAATCACCGGCGTCATGGTGGTCGAAGGGCTGAAATAGTCCGCCGGATAGAGGGAGGGTGCTTTGAGCTACATCGAATCCGGAAGCATCTTCGACAGATAATACTCCTCGATCCGTTCGGCCGCTTTCCGGTCCGGAGTTTTGATTTCGGGCGGATTCTGACTTGCAGCCGTCCATACGGTGCCTGCGAAAAGCAGGCTGTAGAAAATTCGTTTCATAACATTGAACTGTTTTCTTTCGTTTTTCAGTACCCGGCAAAACTTCCGGTTCGCCTTTGCTTCCGCACCCGGTACACCGGAGAAGCGCTCTGCGTCGTCGCCTGCCGGAAAAGTCCGTTGTCCTCTGATGTCGGTTTCCCGGTCAGAACACCTCTTGCAGAATACGGACCGACTGCACGGCGTGGATCGCGTCCAGGTGGTAACCGTAGTAGGCCAGCAAAGCCTCCAGAAAAGCGCTCCGCTGTGTACGGTTGAGTCCTATTTCGGCCAGGCAACGTACGTCGCACTCCACGAAGTCGTTCATTAGACGAGCGTTCTCCGGGGTCATTACCGTCGCATGCGGCGGCTTTTGCACGGTGTACGATCCTTCGCAGGCATCGAACCAGGCGCCGGGCATATATTCGTTTCCCGGATAAAATCCCAGGAAACGGCTCAGATTCACCAGAAACCAGAGGTGGAAATTGGCCACGCCCTCTTCCATACTGTCCAGCGCCCCGATACTCTCCCACACGAAATCGAACAACTGGCTGTCAGGCTCGCTCTCCTTGACAAGACGGCACAAAACCTCTGCCATGAACAGGGCGATCGTCGAGCGCCTCACGTCGAAAGGCATTCGTTGCAGGACGATTCCGCTCTGCACCTCCCGAAAACGGTGCATCTGCTGCCGCGAAGAGGTCAGCCCTTCGAATTCGAGGGCGAACATCGGCTGGAACAACGCCAGTTTCGAACCCCGTCCCCGACTGCTGCGGACACCCTGCACCATGTAACTCTGACGCCCCAACGCGTCGGTCAGCAGGTGCACGACCATCGCGCTGTCGCCGTACTTGAGCGAATTGAGCACGATTCCCCGCGCCTTGTATGTCTTGAGCGTTCCCGGCACCTCACGCTTTCTTTACGTGCACCATCGCCCAGCCATCGCGCATACGCACTTCGATCGGATCCAGGCCGCAGGCCCGAGCCCGTGCTTCGATGACCGGTACATCCTCCTCCAGGAATCCGCTCATCAGCAGATCGCCGCCCGTATCGAGCGCCTCGGCATAGGCCGGCATGTCCATCGTGAGGATATTGCGGTTGATGTTGGCCGCGATGAAATCGTACTTCCGGCCCGCGATGCGGCTTACATCGCCCAGCATCGGAGCGATCCGCTCCGCCAGTCCGTTCGCCGCCGCGTTTTCGCGGCAGTTGGCCTCGGCCCACTCGTCGATATCGACGGCATCGACCGTCGCGGCACCCCGTTTGGCGGCCACGATGGCCAGTACGCCCGTACCGCAGCCCATGTCGAGTCCGCGTTTTCCTGTCAGCGAAAGATCGCAGAGCGCCGACGCGACCAGGCAGGTCGTTGCGTGGTGTCCCGAGCCGAAAGCCATGCGGGGCATGACGACCACTTCCAGTTCGTATCCGGGTTGCGATGCGTGGAACGGCGCCCGGATCAGGATGCGTCCATCGACATCGACCGGCGTGAAATTCTGTTCCCACAAGGCGTTCCAGTTCTGGGACTCGATGGCGATATAACGCCGGTCGGCGATGCCGTAGCGGGCCAGCAGGTCGTCGGTTTGCTGCATGCAGTCCGCCAGCCGCTCGCGGGGGGTGTAGGCTTTCAGCACCTCGCCCTCCGTCTGGAAGCTCTCATAGGGCAGCTCGGCTAATTCGGCCGTCAGAATTTCGGCCAACTCGGGATCCGTGACCCGGACGTTCAACTCCACATAATCCATATCGGTATATCGTTTTTCGGTCGAAAGAACCGGCAAAAAGTCTTTCGAAATAATATTATGTAAAATTTTTTTGTATCTTCGCCTCTGAGAAGACAATTGGGCCGGGCGCAGTGCCGAATTTATGCGGACTTTGCCGGGGCGAAGTTTATCTTCTGCAAAGATAATGATAGGCAAGCGGCAAGCCAAACTTAACTTTCTGTTTCCCTCCTCCTTGCAGGCAGAGTTCACAAGTGTCCTCTGCGTATGCTTCGGGCGTCGGTCGTTCGAGCTTGTCCGAGCTGCGTCTTATCTTTGAAAGCCGAGAAGAAAACGGGAGCTTGCTCGCAGTTTTCCGAGGCGTATCCTAT
>ENA-ORNY01002149-ORNY01002149.1-human-gut-metagenome-genome-assembly--contig:-NODE-2149-length-10230-cov-7.625946_pt1 | contig 10230 bp, 7 predicted proteins | sample MGYA00242122_ERZ509036 | MGnify/ENA primary metagenome ERZ509036 (study PRJEB26280, sample SAMEA2338696) | human gut metagenome | biome: human gut; feature: human-associated habitat; material: faeces...
TTTGAAGTTTCCAGCGCAACGGTTGAACTTGCGGCACAAGCTGTCGGAGTGGAAGGTGCAAGAATCTGCAAAACGCTTTCTTTCAAAGATCACGAAGACGGCTGCATCCTGATTCAGACTGCGGGGGACACCAAGATTGACAACAGAAAATTCAAAGATACATTCGGCTTTAAAGCAAAGATGCTGTCGCCGGAGGAAGTTGTGGAATACACGGGTCATGCCATCGGGGGTGTATGCGCTTTTGCGATTGAGGTGAAGGTGTACTGCGACGAATCGATGAAACGATTTGACACCGTTTTTCCGGCATGCGGAAGCTCGAACAGTGCAATTGAATTCAACATGGAAGAGCTCTTCCGATATTCGAAGGCGGACGGATGGGTAGACGTGTGTAAGATTCCGCAAGAAGAGGCATAGAATAGGAAGGCGGAGAGGAAAAAGATGAAGCTTGAGAGCAAGAGTAGAGTAAAAAATGAAATTATAATGTTCCTGAGTCTGACCATCGCTTCGGCGATTATCGCTTTTAACCTGAAAAGCTTCGTGCGGACGGGCGGACTCTTTCCGGGCGGATTCAGCGGACTGGCACTGCTTGTTCAGCAGATTTTAAGTGAATTTTTCAATGTAACCGTGCCATATTCAGCAATTTACATGCCGGTCAATCTGATACCGGCGTACATCGGTTTTAAATACATAGGAAAGAGATTTACCATTTACTCTTTCTATCTAGTGTTTTTATCGAGTTTTCTGACGGACGTGTTTCCGGCGGTTACGATTACATATGACATCCTGCTGATTTCGATTTTCGGAGGGATTATCCAAGGGGCGGCGATCAGCATAGCACTCATCAGCGGCGCAAGCGGCGGCGGAACGGATTTCATCGCCATTTATTTTTCCGAGAAAAAAGGGGTGGACGTATGGAATTATGTGCTGCTGGGAAATGCGATTATTTTGACGACTGCGGGAATCCTGTTCGGATTTGACAAAGCCTTGTACTCGATTATTTTCCAGTACACGACAACACAAGTCATATCCATCATGTTTAAGCGGTATCAGAAGGATACTTTGTTCATAATCACGGATCAGCCGATGGCTGTATACGGCAAAATACGCGAGCTCACGCATCACGATGCGACGCTGATTGAAGGGAACGGCTGCTACGAGGGTGCGGAGAGGCATATCCTGTATTCAGTGGTTGGCAGAGAGCAGGTCGACAAGGTAATTGCGGCAATCAAAGAAATCGACGAGCACGCGTTCATAAACGTAATAAAGACGGATCAGGTAAACGGCCGGTTCTATCGGACGCCGACAAAGTAAAGGACGGTAGAAAACTTTTGGAAAGAATTGATAAAATCATTGCCTCGCAAGGGCAGTATTCGAGGAAAGAGGTTAAGGCTCTGATTGCAAAAAGGCGCATCGCTGTGGACGGCAGGATTGTATCTTCCTCGTCGGAAAAAGCCGATCCGATGACCATGCTGCTTACGGTCGACGGAAAACCTTTGGAATTTAAACGAAATCTATATTTGGTATTGAATAAGCCGAAGGGCTATGTGTCGGAGACTGAGGACAGAGAACATCCGACTGTTCTGGAGCTGGTGCCGCAGGAATACCGCGGGCGGGATCTTTTTCCGGCAGGCAGGCTGGATCGTGATACAACAGGTCTGATGATTATTACAGATGACGGAGTGCTGGCACATAATATTCTGGCACCGAAAAAACATGTACCGAAGCGTTATCATGTCGAGCTTGACATTCCGGTCACGGAGGAGATGCGTGAAAGATTTTTGGCGGGTGTCGTGCTGCAAGACGGTATCTGTAAGGCAGCAGACTTGATCAAAATTGATACCCGTATCGCGCTGGTCACGCTGCGCGAGGGGCGTTATCATCAAATTAAGCGGATGTTCGGATGCTGCGGGGCTGAGGTTGTTGCCTTGAAGCGTTTGGGTATGGGAAAACTTCATTTGCCGGAAGATCTGGCGGAGGGAGAATGCCGCGAGTTGACCGCGGAGGAACTCGCGCTGCTGCGCACATTAGGAGAATCTCTGAATTGACGTTTTCTGTCGAATATGATACTTTATAGATAACTGGGAAAAGGAGAATCGCGTATGAACGAACATCGAGACAAGCCATACGTCAAATGGGGTCTGACGGCGCTGGTCGTGATCTTTGTCAGCATTCTGCTCGTCGTGATCTTTACGGATCTGCCGGGTTTCTTCGGTGTGCTGACGGCGCTGGAGATGATTCTGGAGCCGCTGATCTTCGGCGTGGTGATCGCGTTCCTTCTGAACCCGATCGTGCGCTTCGTCGACAGCCGCCTGCTGCCGCTGCTGGAACAGAAGACAAAGTGGAAGCCCGCGTTCATCCGCAATCTGAGCCGTGCGGCGGGCATCTTCGTCAGCGTTGTTGTGGCAGTCCTGATTTTATACGCGTTCTTCTCCATGCTGCTGCCGCAGCTATATGAGAGCGTCGTCGGGATCGTGGACAACGCGGAGACGTATTATACCAGCATCGACCGCTGGGTCACGAACATCCTCGAGGACAACCCCGAGATCCAGAGCTATGTCGACTCGGCGCTCGGCAAGATCTATGATTTCATCAACAACTGGATCACCACGACGTTTTTGCAGGACGTGCAGAAGCTCCTGACCACGCTCACAAGCTCCGTAGTCGCCTTTGTCAAGGGCTTTATGAACTTCCTCATCGGCTTCGTCGCGTCGATCTATATCCTGTGGTCGAAGGAGACGTTTCAGGCGCAGAGCAAGAAGATCATCGTCGCGCTGCTCTCGCCGAAGGGCGCGGATCACGTGTTCTATCTCGGCCGCAATATCTACCGCGTGTTCAACGGCTTCGTCATCGGCAAGATCGTCGACTCGGCCATCATCGGCGTTCTTTGCTATATCGGCATTCTGATCCTCAAGATGCCGTATCCGGCCCTGATCGCCACGGTCATCGGCGTGACGAACGTCATCCCGTTCTTCGGGCCGATCATCGGTCTTGTGCCGTGCGCGTTCCTCATTCTGCTGGTGAACCCGCTGCAGGCGTTCTATTTCGTCATCTTCATTCTGGTCCTGCAGCAGGTGGACGGCAATGTCATCGGGCCGAAGATCCTCGGCAACACCGTCGGCATCTCGGGCTTCTGGGTGCTTGCGTCCATCACCATCGCGGCCAGCCTCTTCGGCTTCGCAGGCATGATCCTGGGCGTGCCGGTGTTTGCGATCATTTACCTGCTCATTTCCGATTCCGTCAACAATAAGCTTCGCAAAAAGAACCTGACTACCGACACGACGGCCTACGGCCCGATCAGCGAGGTCGCCGAGCTTCCGGAGCAGGACAGAACCGCCGCACCGTAACCGCCCGTACATGGAGAATTTCTCATGCAGGATGCACTGACTACGTTTTTTTCACAATTTGAGCCCGTTCCGTGGCTGTGCTATCTGTTCCCGGTGCTTGCGCTGGGGATCCTGATCCGCTGCGCGGTGAGCCTGCTGACGTTCCGGCCGGAGCCGGAGGTCTGGGCATGGCTGACCACGCCGGACGGCGCGCACATCCCTGTCACGCACTGGGAAAGCCTTATCGGCCGCGGTGCAGGCTGTGATGTACAGCTTGGCTACCCAACCGTCTCGCGCACGCACGCAGTCTTAACGCGCTACGACGACGGCAGCTGGACGATCTCGGACGCGCACTCCAAATCCGGCGTGTTCGTCAACGGGAGGCAGACGGCGCTGTCCGCGCTGCGCTTCGGCGACGTCATTACGATGGGCGGCGTGAATTTCACGCTCATCCCCCTGACAAAGGAACAGGAGCGCATTCAGGCCGGGACCCGCACGCGGGCCGGCCATGCCGTGCATCAGGTGCCGACGCTGCTGCTCCTGACGCTGTTCCAGCTGCTGACAGCCATTCAGCTCATCCTCGGCGGCTGTGAGCCCGCGCTGGAGCTGACCGCCTTCGGCGGACTGATCGGACTGGAATGGGCGCTGTATCTTGCCTTGCGCGCGTTCCGCAGAACGGGCTTCGAGGCGGAGACGCTGGCGTTTTTCCTGTGCACGATGGGCCTTGCCGTCGTGTCAAGCTCCGCGCCGGAAAGTCTGATCAAGGAGCTGCTTGCTATCGTCGCGGGTGTGTGCGTGTTCCTCGTCGTCTGCTGGTCGCTGCGCGATCTGGAGCGGGCAAAGGCTGTGCGGTATCTGGCCGCCGTAGCAGGTATCGGACTGCTGGCATTTAATCTACTCTTCGGCGTGGAAAAATTCGGCGCGCGCAACTGGATCCAGCTGGGCGGCGTGTCGTTCCAGCCGTCGGAGTTTGTCAAGGTCTGCTTTATCTATGTCGGCGCGTCCACGCTCTCGCGGCTGATGGCAAAGCGCAATATCGTGCTGTTCATTGCCTATTCCGCTGTGATCTGCGCGTGTCTGGCGCTCATGAAGGATTTCGGAACCGCGATCATTTTCTTTGTCGCGTTCCTTGTCATCGCGTTCCTGCGCTCCGGCAACTTTGCGACCATCGCGCTGGCCATCGCCGCGACGGGCTTCGCGGGCGTTCTGGTACTGCGCTTTCTGCCCTACGCGCGCAACCGCTTTGAGGCGTGGGGCCATGTGTGGGACTATGCGCTCACGACCGGGTATTCCCAGACGCGCTCGATGATGTGCATCGCCTCGGGCGGCCTGTTCGGCCTCGGGCCAGGGAAGGGCTGGCTCAAATACGTCGCGGCGTCAGACACCGATCTGGTCTTCGCCTTCGTCTCGGAGGAATGGGGGCTTATTATGGCGGTTCTGATGGTCGCATGTATTGTGATTCTCGCCTGCTTCGTCGTGCGTTCCGCGCCTGCGGGCAGAAGCTGCTTTTATACCATCGGCGCCTGCGCGGCTGTGACGGTCATGGTCACGCAGACGATCCTGAACGTGTTCGGCATGGCGGATTTCCTGCCGCTCACGGGCGTGACGTTCCCGTTCGTGTCGAACGGCGGGTCGAGCATGGTCTGTGTCTGGGGCCTGCTGGCCTTTATCAAGGCAGCCGATACCCGGCAGAACGCCTCCGTCGCCATCCGCGTCCCGCACGGCGTCACGCCGCTGCCGGAGGAGCCTGACGCACAGGAGGCTGCTGAGGAACCTGCGGCGGAGGACCCTGACGCCGTCTGGCAGCGTCCTGCCGGAAAGGAGGCGCGCGGATGAAAAAGGTATCGCGCCGCGCGCTGTTCGCGCTGGCTCTGGCCGTTGTGCTTGCCGTGGGGACGCTGGCCTTCTGCGTCAAATACGCGGCAAACGCCGAAAAATGGGTCACGTTTTCCGGCAGTCCGCACGTCTATACCGGCACGAATCTCACCGGCGGCAAAATTTACGACCGCTCCGGCGTGCGCATTCTGAATACAACGGATGGCCGCGTGTACAGTGCCGATGAAGCCGTGCGCGAGGCGACCGTCCATCTGCTGGGCGACCGCTACGGCTATATCAGCGCGCCGCTGCTGGGCAATTTCGCCGAGCAGATGATCGGCTACGATAAAATTACCGGCCTGAACGAAGCATCCAAGGGCACGGCCAGCGCAAGGCTCACCATCAGTGCCGAGGTGCAGAAAGCAGCCTTGCAGGCGCTCGGCAGCTATCACGGCGCAGTGGGCGTCTATAACTACAAAACCGGCGAAATTTTGTGCGCCGTGACCAGTCCCAGCTACGACCCCGACAACATCCCCGATATCGCGGGCGACGAGACAGGCGCGTATGACGGCGTGTATCTCAACCGCTTCTTTGACGCGGCCTATACGCCCGGCTCCATTTTTAAACTCGTGACCAGCGCCGCAGCGCTGGAAAAAAGCGCGTCTGCGCAGGCCGGGACCCATACCTGCACCGGGAAAACCATCATCGGCGGACAGGAAATCATCTGTATGTCCAGCCATGGGACGCTTGCCATGCCGGAGGCGCTGGCGCATTCGTGCAACGTCTATTACGGTGAGCTGGCCTCGGCCCTCGGTAAGGACGCTTTGCAGGCGGCCTGCGATAAGCTCGGCCTCAACGGAACGCTCACCTGCGACGGCTATACCGCCCGGTCGACCGTCGATCTGTCAGACGCGGACGACGGCAGCGTCGCCTGGGCCGGGATCGGCCAGTATACCGACCAGATCACGGCGATCCAGTTCCTGCGCTTTATGGGCGTGATCGCGAACGGCGGAGAGGCGGCGGAGCCGTATCTCATGCAGAAAATTTCCCGCGCGGGCCAGACGGTCTATGAAGCGGAAACGAAGACGACCGGGCGGCTGCTGTCCGAAGAAACAGCCGAAGCGCTCGGAAAGATGATGCGCGGCGCGGTCGTGAACCAGTACGGCGCGTGGCAGTTCGGCTCTTTGACGGTCTGCGCCAAGTCCGGCACGGCGGAGCGCGAAAACGGCCCGGCAGACGCGATGTTCGCGGGCTTCGTGGAGGATAAGGCATATCCGCTCGCGTTCGTCGTCTTTGCCGAGCGCGGCGGCTCCGGCAGCCAGACGGCCGCGCCCATCGCCGCAAAGGTCTTAAACGCCTGCAAGACCGTGCTGGATGCGCCGAACCCGAACGGTTGAGCGCTTGGACAGCCGGCAGGCGCGAAAAGCAGTCGTCCGCCGGCAAATCCATGCAGCCACATAAAGTATAAACGTAGGAGAATCCCACTATGACTGATTTCCACACGCTGATCGACAGCTATCAGAACTGCGCCTGCGGGCAGGCGCATGAATGTGCCATCCGGGATATCGAGATTGGCAGCGGGCTTGTGTCCGAGACCGGCGAGATCCTGAAGAAAAACGGCTTTGGCCCCCGGCTCCTGCTGGCGGCGGACGAGCAGACGCTTGCCGCTGCGGACGGCATTGAAGCCTCTTTGTCCGGCTTTACCGTCCTGCGCCATATCTGGCCGTCCATCCGCGTGGCGACCATGCAGGACGTGGAGAAGATCGAGGGCTATTTTGACCGCGTGGACGGCGTGCTTGCCGTCGGTACGGGGTCTGTCCATGACCCGTGCAGGCTTGCCTGTGCGCGGCATGACGTGCCGCTGTGCCTGTTTGCGACCGCGCCCTCCATGGACGGCTTCGCGTCCTATTCCGCGCCGATTGTAAACGGCAATTTCAAGATCACCTATCCCGCCAAATGCCCGGAGGTCATCATCGGCGACACAAAAATTCTCGCAGACGCTCCGGCGGAGCTCAAGTCTGCGGGCTTCGGCGACATGATCTCGAAATATATCGCGCTTATCGACTGGCAGGTATCGAATCTGCTGACCGGGGAATCCTATTGTGAGCGCGTCGCTGCCCTGACGCGGCAGGCGACCGACCAGATCTTCGCCATGGCCGGGAGCGTCACGAAGCGCGACGAAAAAACAGCGGCGGCGATCTTCGAATCGCTGCTTCTGACCGGCATCGCGATGAGCTTCACCAAAACCTCCCGCCCCGGCAGCGGCACGGAGCATATCATGGCCCATTTCTGGGAGTGCATGGAGCTGCTGGACGGCAAAACGCCCAATTACCACGGTGAGGACGTCGGCGTGACGACGCTCATCATGCTCCGGTATTACGAAGCACTCTCCCGTCTGCCGCAGGTCACGGCCCATCCGGAGGTCTGCAATTGGGATGAGATCTACCGCATCTACGGCCCATTGGCCCCGGATGTCCAGAAGCTCAACACCCCGGACACCATCACAGACGGCATCGCCCCCCGCCGCATCGAAGCCTGCTGGCCCCAGATCCGCCGGATCGTGCAGTCCGTGCCGTCCTATGACGCCTGCCTTGCCGCCATGCGGCAGGCCGGGTGCAAAACAACGATCGGGGAGGTCGGCAAAGCGCCGGACTTCGTCGAGATCAGCTTCCGCTTCCACCCGTATATGCGCCGCAGGCTGTCATTGAAGCGTGTGAGCCATATGCTGGATCTGCCGGAACCGCTTTTCTGAACAGACACGCCGAAAAGGAGCGCAGAACCATGGAAAATTACGATGAAAAGATGAACTACAGCTTTGAACCCGCGCCCGAGGAGCCGTCCCGGCCGCCGCTGGAGCAGGCCAAGGAGGAGATCCGGCACAGCGGCAAGCACACCGGACTCAAGATCGCGGCGCTGCTGGCCGCGCTGGCGATCGTTGCGGCTGTCGGCGGCTCCGTGCTGACGAAGACCATCGACGCCATCGGGCAGAAAAACTTCGCCGAGCAGGAAAAGAACGCCGTGGCCAGCGCCATGGCCGAGCAGTCCGTCGAGCAGGAGCAGTCCGCAGCGCAGCAGCCGCAGACCGGCGCCTCCTACCGGCTCGAACGGACGCCCCTGCCGGAAACGCTCAAGTCCAACGAGGGCGACAAGACGCTTACACCGGCGCAGGTCTATAAGATGAACATCGGCGCGGTCTGCGGCATTTCCACACAGGTCACAGCCGACCTCTGGGGCGTGGAAACGACCGGCATATGCACGGGCAGCGGCTTCGTCCTGACGGAGGACGGCTATATCGTCACCAATCACCACGTCGTCACGGATGCGGACGAGGGGACCGTCGTCGTGCAGTTCTATTCGGGCGAGGAATACCCTGCCGCCATCGTCGGCACGGACAGCATGAACGACGTTGCGCTTCTGAAGATCGAGGCAGAGGGCCTGCAGACCGTCACGGTCGGCGATTCCGACGAGGTCGAGGTCGGCGAGACAGTCGAGGCCATCGGAAATCCGCTGGGCGATCTGACGTTCACCATGACCGCCGGTTACATCAGCGCGCTTGACCGCGAGATCGACACCGACGGAACGGTCATCAATATGCTGCAGACCGACGCGGCTATCAACTCCGGCAACTCCGGCGGGCCGCTGTTCGATATGAACGGCAATATCATCGGCGTTACGACCGCGAAGGTATCCGGAACGACGGAGACGGGCGTGACCATCGAAGGCCTCGGCTTCGCCATTCCCATCAACGACGTGCTGCGCGTGGTGTATGACCTGCAGCAGTATGGCCGCGTCCGCGGCCGGGCCTATCTCGGCGTCACGCTGCAAAATCTCGACGCAGAGGTTGCGGAAATTTACGGCCTGCCCTCCGGACCGCAGGTCGTGACCGTGACGGAAGGCAGCTGCTCGGAAAAGGCCGGTTTGCAGCCGCACGATATCATTCTGGAATTTGACGGCCGCGAGATCAACGCGTATTCCGATCTCGTCTCCGCACTTTCCAAGCACCGGGCGGGCGACACCGTCAAGCTGAAGCTCTACCGCGCGGGCGCGGAGATCGAGGTCACGCTCACGCTCGACGAGCGGCCTGGCGAGGAGGAGATCAACGAGGCCGAGCAGCAGGCGCAGAACGAGCTGGAAGGCCAGTCCGGGCAGGAGGAAGAATTCACCGTCCCTGACTTTGACGGCTACGGCTACGATTACGGCGGATAAAAGGCATATCCCCCTGTCCATCGCATAAGGATGGACAGGGGTGATGTTTTATGAAGCGATTTTTCCGGCAGTACGGCAGACTGACGCTGGCGCTGGCGGCGGTGCTGGCGTTCTGCGCCGTTCTGCCGCTGCTGTTTCAGCAGAGCCGGTCGATCGAAACCGGGTCGTGGGGCCTGAGCTTCCGGACGGAGGGCCAGCCGCCCGTCGGCAACGCGTCAAAGGAGGCGCTGCGGCGCTATGACGCGGTCTATCTCGGCGATGAGACACAGAAGAAGCTCTATCTGACCTTTGACGCAGGCTATGAAAACGGCTGCACGGAGCCGATTCTGGAGGCGCTGGCGAAGCACAACGTCAAGGCGGCGTTCTTCGTCGTGGGCAACTACATCGAGCAGAACCCGGAGCTTGTGCGCCGGATGCTGCGCGAGGGGCATATCGTGGGCAACCACACCTATCACCACTATGATATGTCGAAGCTTTCAGACGAAGCCGCCTTCAATCAGGAGCTGACGAGCCTCGAAACGCTCTACCGGGAGACGACCGGCGAGGACCTGCCGCGCTATTACCGCCCGCCGCAGGGCATCTACAGCGAAAAAAATCTTGAGATGGCGCAGAAGCTCGGCTACCGGACGGTATTCTGGTCGCTGGCCTACGTTGACTGGTATCAGGACAACCAGCCGACCGACGAGCAGGCGTTTTCCAAGCTCCTGCCGCGCATCCATCCGGGCGCGGTCGTGCTGCTGCACTCCACGTCGCAGACGAACGCGCGGATCTTGGACACGCTGCTGAGCAAATGGGAGGAGATGGGCTATTCCTTCGGAACGCTCGACGAGCTGTTCGCGTAGCCGTCACCATTTTCGGACCTCTGCATAACATGGAATGAGCGAGC
>ENA-ORNY01002153-ORNY01002153.1-human-gut-metagenome-genome-assembly--contig:-NODE-2153-length-10208-cov-2.300305_pt1 | contig 10208 bp, 10 predicted proteins | sample MGYA00242122_ERZ509036 | MGnify/ENA primary metagenome ERZ509036 (study PRJEB26280, sample SAMEA2338696) | human gut metagenome | biome: human gut; feature: human-associated habitat; material: faeces...
GCGTTTCGCCGTAGGTCTGGTTCGTGGTTTCTGTTTTGCCGGTACCAAGATCCCATGTGATCTTGTATTCTGCCGGGGTAAACTGCGCGTAGAATGTCCGCGCGGTCGTAATGGTGACCGTGTTGTACAGTGTGCCGCCTGCCTTTTCCGTGTACCAGCCGGAGAACGTGTGACCGATCTTGACCGGCGTGTAACCGGGAGCAACGGCGGTCTGGTTGGGCGCGACGGAGGTCGTCACGCTGTTCTTGCCGCCAACCGTGCCGCCGTTGGACGAGGCGTCCCACGTCACGATCAGCGCGACATTTGCGCCACAATCATCACAGATACCCATACTGTACGAGAAACGCGGATGGTGCTCCGTGGGAATTTGCAATATATCCAGCGAGATATCGGCTACATCGAGAAGATGGTAGCCCACGGCGTGTCCTTATCGCTGCTGGGGGATGACCTTTACAGGAAGCTGCTGGTAATCCAGGAACTCTGCCGCCAACAGTGGGACATGTATGTGCGGAAGAGTCATCAGATAGAAGACCGCATCGTCAGCATCGATCAGCCGCACGTTCGCCCCATTGTGCGCGGGAAAGCAGGTTGTCCAACTGAGTTTGGTGCCAAGGTCATAGTAGGTCTTGTGGGTGGTTATGCTTTCCTGATGAAGGCGGACTGGAACAACTACTCTGAGAGCAGAAGTCTGAAGCGGGTCGTTGAGGAATACAAGGAGACCTTTGGCTTCTATCCAAAGACGATTCTGGCAGACCGGGCTTATCCCGGCAGAGAAAATCGGCTTTGGTGCACCTCGCTGGGGATCCGCCTTTCAGGCCCCAGGCTGGGGCGGAAGTCGGCAGAAGAGGAGCAGGCGGAAAGCAAACAGATCTACCAGGATAGCTGCGACCGCGTCGTGATTGAGGGAACATTTGGTGTTGTCAAGCGCCGATACAGCTTGGACCGGGTCATGGCTCGTTTGCCCGACACTTCCATGACCTCAATTTCGATGGGCTTCTTTGCCGCAAATATGGAGCGCAAACTGCGTCTCCTTTTTGCGCCTGAATGCGGTTGGGCTCTGGACTACGATTTTGACCTCGGCGAACTGGTCATTTTTCCGAGATTTCCAGATGTTCCAGCCATTCAGTAGACCCGAATTAGTAATAAAAGTGACGTTGGAAGCAAGCGTTGGAATATGGGCCTATCATAGCGAACAGCCTTTTCTCCTGGATTTGGATAAAATGACGAAATTATGATTGAATATTTGACAAATATCAAAAAAACACTTGAGAATAAAGGGAAAATACTGTGGGCAACACTACCAGCACACCAGTATTTCCTAACAGAAAAATGACGAAAATACATCATATTTGACTGTTTTCTGTTCAAATCTTCATCATTTACACCCCCCAAATATCCATATATAATTGTTTTACGAATATGAAAGAGAGGACAAACTATGAAAGGATTCTCGGCAGAATCGCGGAAAATGCAAAGGTTACGTGATAGAGCACAGAGAAACAAATTGATGAAGAGGAACTGGGTGCTGTACCTGTTAATACTCTTTCTGCGAGAAAAGGATTCCAAGATCTTGGTTTTGAAAAGGGATATATTCAGGGAATCAGTGCAGCAACAGATGACTCCATCTTTGTCTATGAATGCTCTGGCATGGGCGGCATCGTAAAATTTGAAGGTATTACCGGGAACGGTCGGTACACAGTTTCGTATGAGGGCGGAATCGTATCGGGTGACTGCTGATCCTATAAAAAGGGACTAACCCAACGTCAAATCGTAAAATCGAGTTACCAGGTTTCAACGGCCAAACAGCCGTATTCTTTACGATACGTTGCAGTCTGATGCAATTCTAGGGCAACACCGCACAAATGACCTTTTTCGTACAAAAAGAAATCCCGACCATAAAAAATGATCGGAATAACTCTCTCAAATGTCCACATATGCGCACTGACTCAAGCTGCCAGGCAGGGCCTGTCAGCCAGAATCAGATTCGCAAGTGCGAATAACATGTTCAATTTTGCGGTCTGTTTTCGCAGACCCCGGTATCGTGTTTTTCGGAAGCGCAGCTGCTGTTTTACAACAGCAAAGACATGTTCCACTTTGGCTCGGACGGAAGATTTCTCGCGCTCTCTGCGCTTGATCTGTGCTCTGGATCGATTGGAGTTGTGCTTGCTCTAAGATGGACGACGATTGATTTTGTAACGAATTCGCTTTCCGGCCTTATTACGGGTAATGCCCTCGGAGCGTTTCTCTGCTCCGAGATAGCCGCTGTCTCCGTAGACAACCTGCTCCTCTCCGGTCAGAAGTTCTGCCGTCATGCATACATCGTGTTTGTTGGCGGATGTCACTTCCAGTGCGTGCACAATGCCAGTTTCGTGGTCAACTCCTACATGGGCCTTGTACCCGAAGTGCCATGTGTTGCCCTTTTTAGCAGAATGCGCCTCCGGGTCACGCTTCTTATCCTTGTTTTTAGTGGAAGATGGAGCTTCGATGAAGGTTGAGTCCACAATCGTACCCTTCTTGAGAATCAGTCCACGCTTTGTAAGAAGCTCGACAACTTGTGCGAAGAGTTTTTCCTGAAGTCCGTTCTTTATCAGCAAATTGCGGAATCGCCTTTTCTTTTTCAAGCTCATTTTAAGTCCATCCGCTACGATTTTTAAGATACCTGGCATAACAGGGCAAGGAGGTATAGCAGATGATTCAGGTTTCGCACCTAACCAAGTATTACGGCGATTTTCTGGCGGTGAATGATCTATCCTTTGAAATTCAGGACGGTCATGTCTACGGCTTTCTGGGGCCAAACGGCGCGGGGAAATCAACCACGATGAACATTATGACGGGATGCCTTTCCCCGACAGACGGCACCGTGAAGATCGGCGGCTTTGACATTCTGGAGCAGCCGGAGGCGGCCAAAAAGCTGATCGGCTATCTCCCAGAGCAGCCGCCGCTGTATCCAAACGAGACACCGCAGGAGTATCTGACCTTTGTAGGCGAGGCAAAGGGGCTGCGCGGAAAAGAGCTTCGGGAGGAGATCGACAGCGCCGTGCAGAGCGCGGGCATTGAGAATGTGCGTGATCGGCTGATTGGCACGCTCTCCAAGGGTTATCGCCAGCGAGTCGGGATCGCACAGGCACTTCTGGGAAAGCCACAGGTCATCATTCTGGACGAACCCACCGTCGGTCTTGACCCGATCCAGATCATTGAAATACGCGATTTCATTAAAGAACTGGGTAAAACCCATACGATCATCCTCAGCTCCCATATTCTTTCCGAGGTGCAGGCGGTCTGCGAGCAGGTGCTCATTATCTCCAAGGGCAGGCTCGTTGCGTTCGACACGCCGGAGAATCTCGAAAAGCTGCTGACGGCGTCGAGCGGAATTACATTTCAGGTTGAAGCTGGAAAAGAACCAGCCGAAGAAATTCTCGCGCAGCTCGATGGCTTGTCCGGTTGGGACATTTCCGAAACGGGCGGCATTTGCAGCGTGACGGCAAATCTTGTAGAAGGACAAGATGCCAAGGCTGTCTGCGGAAAGCTGACGCTGGCCTTTGCGGTGCAGGGGCTTCCTGTCATTGAAATGCGGATGAAAAAGGCAAATCTTGAGGACGTGTTCCTCGAACTCACGGAGTCCGGCGCGGCGGAAGAAGCGGAAGCGCCGGGGGAATCTGAAACGGAAAGCGAGGCGGCAGAACAATGATTGCAGTTCTCAAGCACGAGCCGCGCAGCGCGTTCAACTCGCTGACGGTGTATTTATTCTGCGCGGCGCTTCTCTGCATTGTCGGCGTGGGCGCGATGATCTACAACATTCAGGCATCGGTGGCAAATTTTGAGTATGCGCTTAACTACATTTCCGTCATTCTGGTGGTCATTATCCCGGTGCTCACCATGCGCTCGTTTGCAGAAGAGCGCAAGCAGAAGACCGACCAGCTGTTATACTCCCTGCCGCTCACTACCTGGCAGATCGTGGGCGGAAAGTATCTGTCTCTTCTTGCGATGTTCTTCCTGCCGATGGCAATTATCGCTGTCTACCCGATGATTTTTGCGCAGTACGGCGAGGTGTATCTGCCGGGCGCGTATGGTTCCATTTTTGCGTTCTTTGTGATGGGCGCGGCGCTCATTGCGATTGGAATGTTCATTTCGTCGCTGACCGACAATCAGGGCTTCGCGGCGGGTATTGCCATCGTGCTGTGTTTGTTCAACTACTTCAGCGTGTCTTTGGCAGAACAGGTGTCTTCGCCCAGCCTCGGTTCTGCCGTCGCGCTGTGCGTGCTGGCGGCACTTGTCGGCGTGATCGTGAAGGTGCTGACGAAAAACAACGCGATTTCTTTCGGCGTGGGTGCCGGTTTGATTGTGGTCGTGCTGGGCTGCTATTATTTCCTCGGCGACAGCTTTGAAAATCTGCTGCCGAAGCTCATGCAGAAGCTCTCGCTCTTTGACCGCTTCACGACGTTCGTGAACGGCGTGTTTGATCTGACGGCGCTGGTCTTCTATGCGTCCGTCATCGCGCTCGGCCTGTTTTTGACCGTGCAGTCTCTGGAGAAACGGAGGTACAACTGATGAAGCACCAAAAGCTGCAGCGCCGCATCGCGGCTAAGGGCGGCTCGTATGCCTTAGCCGTGACCGCCGTTGTGCTGGCGATCTTGATCGCGGTGAATATTCTTGCCTCGGTTCTTCCCACGGCGCTCACGAAGCTGGACATCAGCTCGACCAAGCTCTACTCCATCACAAGCAGCACAAAGGTCGTGGTCAATAATCTTGAGAAAGACGTTACGATTTATTGGGTCGTGCAGTCCGATAAAGAGGACGAGGTGATCGAGAATCTGCTCGGCAAATACGAAAGCCTGTCCTCGCACATTACCGTGACCAAAAAGAATCCGGACGTCTATCCGACATTCACCGCACAATATACCGACGAAGATGTACCGAACAACAGCCTTATCGTCGAGTGCGGCGAGAAAAGCCGGTATATTTCCTACAACGACATTTATCTGACAGATGTGGACTATACGACATATTCCTATGTCTACTCCTTTGACGGCGAGGGCGCGATCACGTCGGCCATCGACTATGTGATCTCCGATGAGCTACCGAAGCTCTATTTGCTCGATGGACACGGCGAGGCGAAGCTGCCCTCGGAGTTCCAGACGCAGATCGAGAAGGAAAACATGAATCTAGAAAGCTTCTCTCTGCTCAATACCGATGAAATTCCGGAGGACGCGGACGCGCTGCTGATCTATGCGCCAGAGAGCGATATTTCTGACGAAGAAGCGACGCTTCTGGAGGACTATCTGGAAGCTGGCGGCAAGCTGCTTGTGATCGCAGGTCCGACGGAAAACGGTACGCTCACGAATCTTTACAGCGTACTGGAAAGCTACGGTGTAGAGGCTGCGGACGGTCTTGTCGTTGATACTGACCGGGAACATTACGCCTTCCAGCAGCCGTACATCCTTCTGCCGGATATTTCCTCCAGCGAGATCACCGATCCGCTGCTGGAAGAAAACTACTATGCCATCATCCCCATTGCGCAGGGCCTTACCATTACCGGCAGTTCTGCAACGGCATTACTGACTACCTCGTATGACTCTTTCAGCAAAATTGCCGGTTTCCAGTTGGACACCTATGAAAAAGAGGAAGATGACATTGATGGCCCGTTTGCCGTGGCGGTTTCTGTAGACACCGGCAGCGACGGGCAACTGATCTGGTTCTCGTCCAACTATTTCCTGGAAGAATCATACAACGCCTATTCTTCTGGTGCAAACCTTGACCTTGCCATGAACGCACTTTCCGCCCTGATGGGCGAGCGCGAGGCCGTCTCCATCCGCAGCAAGAGCCTGAGCTATAACTACCTGACGATCTCCGAGTCGGCGGCAGCGATGCTCAAAACATGGATGATCGGCGTAATTCCGGCAGCCTTTGTGCTGTACGGCGTATTTACTGTGATTGACAGGAGGAAAAAGCGTCATGCGTAAAGCAACAAAACTCTATGCACTGCTTGGCGTTCTCCTTGTGGTCTGCATCGCCGCATTTGCCGTCAGCCGCTATGAGGAGAAGAAAGAGCAGATCAAAAACAGCGGCGAAGTGATACTGGAAATTCCCACGGACAGCGTTACCGCTCTTTCATGGACGAATGAAAGCGGAACATTTTCCTTTACCAAAGACGAAACGTGGGTCTATGACGATGATAACGCCTTCCCTGTGGACGAGGAAAAGATCAATGACCTGCTGGAACAATTTACATCCTTTGCGGCTGCATTTGCCATTGACGATGTAGAGGACTACGCTCAGTACGGCCTTGACGAGCCGATCTGTACGATCCATATTACCGCAGGTGAGGAAAGCTATACCGTTGAGCTTGGTGACTTCAGCAAAATGGACGAGCAGCGGTATGTCTCTATCGGGGATGGCAAGGTATATCTGGTCAGCCATGATCCTCTGGATGAATTTGACTCGGTCCTGCGGGATATGATCCTCGACGATACCATTCCGGAATTTGACACGGCGAAGCAAATCGCGTTCACAGGCAGTGAAAACTATACCATCAGCTATGACGAGGAGACCAAGAGCATCTGCGCGGACGATGTGTACTTCACGGACGGTAAGCCGCTGGACACGGCTGTTATCACCGAGTGGCTGACTTCGCTGCACGAGCTCGATCTGACAAATTATGTGAGCTACAATGTCACGGACGAAGAATTGGAGACCTTCGGGCTGGATGAGCCTGCGCTGGCCATTACCCTCGACTACAGCAGCTCGGATGAAGACGGGAACGAAACGGATTCCGGTACGCTGGTTCTGCATCTGTCGCAGAACCCGGAGGAGCTGGCGGCGTATGAAGAAGCGATTGCGAACGAAGAAGACGTGCTTCCAGACGTGACGTGCTACGCGCGTGTCGGTGATTCTCAGATCGTCTACCAGATCACGCAGTCGGAATTTGACGCTCTGACGGATGTTTCCTATGACGCGCTGCGCCATCAGAAGATTTTTACGGCGGATTTTGATACCGTGACCTCCATTGATGTGACACTGGAAGGTGAAGATTACATCTTTACCTACAACCCGCCTGAGGACGAAGACGATGCGGATGTGGAAGGTACTTGGACGTATCAGGACACGGAATTTGACATCTTCGATTTCAGCTATGCCCTTCGCGCCCTGTCAGCAACGAGCTTCACGGACGAAGCGCCCACCGGTCAGGAGGAAATTTCCCTGACGCTGCATCTCGATAACAAAGACTTCCCGACCTTCACGCTGACGCTCTACCGTCTTGACGGCGAAAGCTGTATCGCCTGCGTGGACGGTGAATCGGTCGCGTTTGTGTCTCGAGACAAGGCAGTCGAGTTGATCGAAGCAGTCCGTGCTGTGACGCTCGGTGCATAACATAAGCACCTCGATTCAAAAAACACGCTGCTTGCGAAATTCTGCAAGCAGCGTGTTCTTCATATTCCGTGCTCAGCAATATCCTGACTACTGTTTGACTACTATCTTTTATAAAATCCTAAAAGTCGGTCCGTCCAGTGTTTTCGATGGTTTTCATAAAATTCAGAGGAACGGGATGTTTTCACCGAAAACATCACAGTCCTTGAAAATACAGCATTTTATCAGGATACGCCTGAAAACTCCGACTCTGTAGGTCGCACGTTCGAATCGTGTCGGGCGTACCAAAAATCCCGTGAAATCATACGATTTCACGGGATTTTTATATAGAATTATTCCAATTATCTGTTTTTACTGCGTAGCGCAACCGGACAGAGCTTTTCGGAAGATAGCTCAGATCTCCAAGCTGCTTTGCATCATGAGGGAAAGAATTATGACTCACGGAGGGCGCAATATGTATTTGGACAGACTGGACAGCTTGGATCAGAAGATCGTGCGGCTGCTGATAGAAAACGCACGCAGTTCCTATTCTGATATTGGTGATAAAATTGGAATCTCCAGAGTCGCAGTAAAAGCCCGGATACAGGCTTTGGAGCAGAAGGGAATTATTGAGGAATATACGACCGTTATCAATCCCCAGAAGATCAGCGGCACAGTCTCCTGCTATTTTGAAATCGAGACAGCACCGCGCGATCTGGCGGAGGTCACAGAGATCTTGCATCAAAACAATCCCGTCACGCAGATCTACCGCGTGACGGGAAAAGACAAGCTGCACGTCCACGCTGTTGCAGCCTCTAGCGAAGAAATGGAGACGTTTCTGCGCACAGTCATTGATACTTTGCCCGGCGTGGTCAGCTGCAGCTGCAATATGATTTTGTCCCGCGTCAAGGATATCGAGGGCCTGCGGCTATAGGGATTGCCGCAAACCCCCGCGTGCTTGCAACCGCGGCGATAAGATCTCGAAGGATGCGTTTATGCAGTGGCTATATCGGAAATATCCGCTGCGGAGGGAATGCGTCTGCCCCGCAATTCAAACGGATGACAGCGTGGGATATCCGCCAGTTTGCAGGATTTCCTTTTTTCGCAGGATTCTCTAAAATAATAGCAGAGAATCAAAGAAAGAGGAGGTTACTCTCATGGCATTTTCTCTCGACAGCAAGGTAAAGGACATTCTGAAGAATCCGGCGGCAGCAGCTGTTCTGGACAAGTACAGCCCCGATGCTTCCAAGAACCCGCAGATGAAGCTCGTCGGCGGTCTGACGCTGCGCAAGCTTGCCAGCTTCCCGCAGTCTGCATTTCTGAAGCCCCATCTGGAGGAGCTGGACAAGGAGCTCCAGGCTATCGAATGATTTCGAAGCTGACAAACTGATTTCTACGATTCATCCCTTCAAAATGGGCGGCTTCCCCGATCGGAGAGCCGCCCATTTTATGTCCATTTTTATTTTGCTATTCTGAAAGCACTTGGCGAAAAAGTTGACTAAATATGCGGAACAAAGATCCCGGCGTTCTGGCCGCCATCGGCGAGGATATCCACGCCGTTGACATACCTGGCTCCGGACGAGCAGAGGAAAGCGGTCAGCGCACCCATTTCACAGGGATGGCCCCAGCGTCCGGCCGGAATCAGCTCCAACTGATTTTCTGCAGTTTCCGGTTGATTGTCGATGAGCTTCTGATGCATGGGCGTGAGATAACAGCCGGTCATAGAAGTCCGGCTCATTCCATGCCTCAAACGCATCCGTCCACTCGTCCGTCTGCGGCATGGTATAGGCGGCGACAGAGGCAAAATTGATCATCACGCCGTCCTCTGCGTTGATTTTGATGATATTTTCCGTCCCTGTATCGCTCGGCGACACACCGGAGGTGTGGATGATCTGCTTCACGCTGCCCAGCGATGCAGCATAGTCTGCCAGTGCCTGCACCTGTGCGCGATCTGCAATGTCAGTTTTGCAAAGATCGCTCTCCACACCAAGCTCGTCCAGCTCCGCTTTTGCCGTTTCCAGCTTTGCAGGATTACGGCCTGCCAACACGATCGCAGAAGCCTTTCCAAGCTCCTTGCAGATCGCCTTGCCCATGCCGCCATGACCGCCTGTCACGACCGTTATGGCCTTTTTTATGTAAGTTCCTCCCTGATTTCAAGATGACACAGGCGGCTCTGTACGGGCCGCCTGTGCTGTTATGTTGCTTGGATGCTCAGAAGCAGGTCCAGCCGCCGTCGCATTTCAGCTCTTCGCCGTTGACGTAGCGGGACTGATCGCTGGCCAGAAACAGAATCGCATCCGCCAGATCCTCCGGCATGGCAAGCTCACCGGAGAAGTCCAGCAGCTTGCTCGTCCGGCTGAAGCCGAACTCGTCGGAGGGCGGCATGACAAGCGGAATGTCGGTTACCACACCGCCGGGGGAAACCGCATTGCAGCGGATGCCCTCCTCCATGTACATGAATGCCGTATTTTTTGTCGCTGCCAGAACGGCGCCCTTGCTTGCGCAGTAGGCTGCGCCGGAGGTCTGATGCGTCGCGCCGACGGAGCAGATATTGACGATCACGCCGCCGCCGCCCTGTGCAAGATACTGCCGGCATTCCTCGCGCATTCCATACATGAGGCCGAATGTGTTGACACGGAACGTCTCATGCAGCATTTCGTCGGACAAGTCCGCGATGGCGGTGTTGTCATCCATGATACCGGCAGCATTGACGGAAACGTCCAGCTTCCCAAAGGTATTGACTGCCTTTTTGACCATGCCGAGGGCTGTTTCCGGGTTGCCGACGTCGCCCGCGTACCATGTTATTTCGCCGGGCAGCCCTTTGCATTCCTCGGCTAATTCCTTCAGACGCTCTTCACGGCGGG
>ENA-ORNY01002154-ORNY01002154.1-human-gut-metagenome-genome-assembly--contig:-NODE-2154-length-10199-cov-3.100059_pt1 | contig 10199 bp, 13 predicted proteins | sample MGYA00242122_ERZ509036 | MGnify/ENA primary metagenome ERZ509036 (study PRJEB26280, sample SAMEA2338696) | human gut metagenome | biome: human gut; feature: human-associated habitat; material: faeces...
TGGCCCAGAAGCCGGCCGATGGAGTACACGTCCGAGCGGGCGTCGGTCTTTGCGAATCCGTACTGCTCGGGAGCGGCAAAGCCCCAGGTACCAAGCTGGTCGTCGCCTCCCTTTGCCTCCTCGGAGCCAAGCCTTGCTATGCCAAAGTCGATGAGGTGGGCGCCATCGGCGGCAACCACCACGTTTGAGGGGGTAATGTCGCGGTGCACGATGTCGTGGACGTGAAGCTTCGATACGGCCTGACAGACCTCGCCAACCAGTTTGCGCGCCCTTGCACAGTCCAACTTGCCGCGGCTCTCGACGAGCTGCTCCAAGGTCTCGCCGGGCACGTAGTCGTAGACGACGATGAACTCGTCGGGCATCTCGTACGTTGCCTCGATGTGGGGGAGACGCGCGCAGTCTATCTCGGGGAGCGTCGCCCAGACGCCACGGCGGGCACGTGTGGCGGGGATGCGCTTGCGCACGAAGGGGCCAGTCCCGTCCAGGGTGACAAGCTCGGTTATGCCACCCTGCCCGCGCGTGAGAACGCGCTCCACGTGGTAGGAGTCATCAACGCTCATTGCATGCATTACCTGGTCGTCATTCAAGCCCTTGGTCCCGTCCCACACGTTGGCATAGCTGACGGCTTGCACTTATCCATGATATGCAACCCGGGATGGGCGCTCCTCAGTTGGCAACTGAAAAATCACTGGGCGAGCGAGGGCGACTGCCTGACCGAATGACCACCGGCCTGACCAGTACGTAGGGGGCCCGTGTGGAAGAGGGTCTGCTCGCCCAGGCTCCACAGCTCGTCGTCGGTGGCGGAGCGGTCAAAGCCATGGTCGATGCACCAGATGATGATGGCGTCCCGGCGCACCTTGGGCCACAGCTCAGAGACGCCTGACAGGCGCAGGAGCCGTTGCGTCTCTCGAAGCGTGCAGCGCATGCCCAGAGCAAGCATGATGGCGTGGTCTCTGCCGGGGCGGCTCTTGCCGGCAAAGATGTCGTAGACAACGGTGCCGTTAAGACCGGATGCGCGAACGACCTCGGCCCGCTTCATGCCCTTCTCGTCCAGAATCTCTCGCAGGTACTGGGCAAGGTCGCGATTGACGGTGGAAGCTGGCTCGCCAAGGTAGGACTCCACGCTGGGTGCTGCCAAGAGACGGGCGAGAAGATCTTCTGTCAGACGTTCCTTGCTGGTCATGCGATTCCTTCCGTCTTCGAGCGGCTGGGCAGTCTGGGCTGGCGGCCAACCGTCGTCTACCGCGCCACCTCGACTACGCGCGTGCGTCCCCCGGCAAGATGGGATGCCTCCGCTACCACGCCGTCGGGATCGGTGTCCATGACAACCAGGTCGACGCTGCCGGGCATGGCAAAGGGAACAAAAAGCCTGCTCGCGCCCACCTTAGTTGCATCCATGAGAATGATCACGCTGCGAGCGTGCTTCATGAACTCCTTCTTTGCGTCTGCCGTCACTTGCCTCTCGGCAAGGAAGCCCAGCCTCCTCTCAAACCCGTCAGCGCCGAGAAAGACCTTGTCCACGTGAGTTCCCACCAGCGATGCCGTGAGGTAGGGGCCATAGAGATGGAAACCTCGACCGAGTATGCCGCCCGTGCTGATGGGCGTCGTGTTGGGGAGGTGCTGCTGGATGTAGTTAAGGGCAGCCGGCTCGTCGGAGATCACCGAGACATCCTTCTTCTTGCCTAGGCTCCTGATGAGCGCAAGTGTCGTGCTCCCTGATCCCACGAGGATGGTCTCCCCATCATGAACCAGCTCGGAGGCAGCGAGCCCAATGGCGTCCTTTGCCCTTACGTTCCTGCGGATACGCGTGGGAAGACTCGGCACCACGAGTTCGCGCATGGGCACTGCCCCACCATGAATGCGCTTGAGCTTTCCCTCGTGCTCAAGCTCGGTGAGGTCGGTTCGTATAGTGACCGTTGAGACGGAGAACTCTGCACTCAGGTCCGAGACCATCACCTCGCCTTTTCGAGAAAGCATGTCGAGAATCCGCTCCTGCCGCTCCTCGGCAGTCATCCTCTGCATGGATTCTGTCATTGGGCGGCCTCCAATCACCGTGCTGCTGGGGAGACATTGCGCATGGCGGAAAATGCGCTCATGGGAATGAAACAACGTGAATATGTAGTACCACAAGTTATACTCGCGATGTACCCAACGTTCTACCAGCGGAATCCAGGCATCTAAGTAGGTTGCGTACAAGTAACTTTCCATTGCTTTCGTTTTGCAACCATTTACCGAAGTGAAAATACCGCTCAACACTCCTTGGGAGGTTTTACTCGCCCTCAGATTCTCATGTGGATACTATCAGAACCGTCATGAGAGAAATGGAGAGGGGTGAAACATCAAATGGTAAATATTCTGTTAGTCACACATGGTGAGTTTGCTCAGGGTATTACATCGGCGCTTACTCTTATCATGGGAGAGGCGAAAGGATATGCAACGGTATCACTGAATATCGGGCAGTCCCCTGATTCATTTCTCGAGGAGCTTTCCGATAAGGTTCACTCTCTTTACGAAGATTCTGAAGGCAGCGGCGTGCTTGTGCTCACTGATTTGTTCGGTGGTACCCCGTGCAACTGCATTGCTCGCATCATGAATGAGATGGGAACCGAAAAGGTTCGCTGCGTGACCGGCCTAAACCTCCCCATGCTTATCGAAGCAGTAAGCGACCGAGATGAGCAAAACCTCGCGCAACTCGAGGAGACGGCGCTTGCCGCAGGTTGCAAGGGAATGGTCAGTCTGGCTGAAAAGATCTTCGGCTAAGTCAATACGTACAACCAAGCGTTGAGAGGGGGCTCGAAGTAATCGAGGCCTAGCCGAAGGCTGCACTTATGTACTGAATCTGATGGGGCGTGTAAGTAGAAGGTGAGAGTAGTGATAGTACAAGCCATTCTTGTTGCACTCATCACGACCTGCTGCACTTGGTGGTTCAGCCATGTCGTGACCAGGACCTGGCTGTACCCGCTTTGGTCGGGATTCTTGGTTGGCCTGGTGCTCGGTAAGCCTGTGGAGGGCATGATGATCGCCGCGGCGATTAACCTGCCCTACGTTGGCTTCATCACTGCCGGTGGCTCCATGCCGGGAAACCCGCAGTTCGCAGGTCCCGTTGGCACGGCGCTCGCGCTCGTCTCCGGACTTGACGTGAACTCCGCCACGACGGTCGGCGTCATTCTCGGCAGCGTGACGATCATGGTGTGGACGGCATACATGTCCATCAACACGCTGTGGGTCCACATGGCCGAGGACTTCCTCAACAAGGGCAACATTCGTGCCATGAGGATGTGCAACTACATCCCGTCGTTCTTCGTCTCGTTCATACTCAACGGCATACCTGCCATGCTCGTGGTGCTTTACGGCGCCCCGTTTGGCGAGTGGTTCCAGACCTTCCCGCAGTGGATCGTTGATGGCTTTGGCATCGTCGGCGGCCTCATGCCAGCGCTTGGTATCGCAATGCTGCTCCAGTACCTCAACAAGCCCAAGCTGATGCCGTTCTTCTTCATCGGCTTCGCGCTTGCCGAGTTCATGGGCCTGACCACGATGATGGTTACCTTCATCGCCGCCCTTATCGCAATCCTGCTCTACAACTTCCAGTCCGATAGCATCAAGAAGCTGTCTGGGGGCGAGGCATAATGGCGCTCTCGAAGAAGACGCTGGTCAAGAACTGGCTGCTCACCTATTCGTCTGAGACCTGCTACAACTACGAGCGACTTCAGGGCCTGGGCAACACGAATGCGTTCGTGCCGGTCATCCGCGAGCTGTATCCCGAGGACAAGCAGGCTGAGGAGCTCAAGAAGTACCTTGTGTTCTACAACACCGAGCCTTCTTGGATGGGCACGATCATCAACGGCATCACCTGCGCCATGGAGGAGAAGAGGGCAGAGGGCGCGGACATCTCCGCGGACGACATCATGCTGATGCGCTCCTCCCTCATGGGCCCCATGGCAGGCATCGGCGACACCGTCTCGCAGTCCATCGCTTACCCCATCCTCGCCGGCATCTGCATCCAGCTTGCCCTTGCTGGTAACTTTGCGGGCCCAATCATCTTCGACGTTGGCTACAAGATCCTCCAGCTCACCTGCGGCTACAACATGTACATGCTGGGCTACAAGAAGGGCCGCGACGCCATCGTCGACCTGCTGCAGAGCGGCATCATCAACAAGGTTCTCGACGCGGTCTCCATCGTTGGCCTCATGGTCGTCGGCTGCATGACCGTTGGCAACGTCAAGGTCGACCTCTCCTGGCTTGAGTTCGACTGGACCAACGAGCTTGGCACGGTCTCGCTCAACCTTCAGACGGGCGTCTTCGACGCGCTGCTGCCGGGGCTTCTCCCGCTCCTCGTGGTTCTTGGAACGTGGGCGCTTCTGTCAAAGAAGCAGGTCAAGCCCCTCACGATGGTTCTCATCATCTTTGCGCTTGGCTTTGCCCTTGTCGCCATCAAGGCCCTCATGGGTCTGTACTAGGCGCCTGGTCCCGTCTTGGCGCGTGGGTTCTGCAAGACCCCTCGGCGCATAGACATCTAAGCCATCACGCACGTGCGGGTGCCCTCCTGTCCACACAGCCTCTGTCCAAAGGGACAGGAGGGCACGCTGTTGAGGCCCCAGGGCGCTGCAACGCAAAGGGGCTCGATACAAGTATGAGCCTTCTGCCGGCTATGGCAGGGCTCTCCGGGGAGTTGACATGGGCAACAAGAGGGATGTGGACATCTACCCATCGGTAATGTGCTGCAAGCCGTGGGACCTAGAGGCCTACGTGCGCGCCTTCGAGGAGACGGGCGTCGCGGGTATTCACTTCGACGTGATGGACGGTCACTACGTACCGAACATCATGCTCGGGTCGGAGGACTTCAGAGCAATCCGACAGCTCACCGATCTGTCCATGGACGTTCACATCATGGCCACGGAGCCCGAGCGGTTTGTCCCGTACTTTGACCTTCGCAAGGGAGACTCGGTCAGCTTCCATCCAGAGGTCTCCCTCCAGCCGTACAGGTTGCTCGAGAGCCTTCGCACGATGGGTGTCTCGGCAGGCCTCGCCCTTAGTCCGGGTGTGCCCGTGGGCTACCTCGAGGAATGCCTCGACCTTCTCGACTTCGTCATGGTCATGGCGGTAAGTCCCGGTTTCGCTGGGCAGAAGATGGTTCCCGATCATCTTGACAAGCTGCGCAGGATTGCAGAGATAACGGCTCGGGCGAATCATCCCATAGGTATTGTGGTTGATGGCAACACTACGCCCGCGAACGCCAAGCGCATGCACGAGGCGGGTGCCACTGGCTTCGTAGTTGGCACGTCATCTCTCATCCAGGGAGGCCCGAGCACGTTTGCTGAGAAGTACAGGGACTACCAGGCCCAGATTGCTCGAGCGTAGTAGCTACGTGTCTTTTATGCGTGAAGATTGGCCGGACAACTAGAGGAGAGCAGAGCCATGAGCGTGAAGAATCTCGTATTTACCCGTATCGACGACCGCCTCATCCACGGCCAGGTCATGACTGCATGGATTCACCAGTTCCCGGAGTGCGCCCACATCATGGTCGTGGATGACCAGGTGAGCAAAGACCCGTTCATGACCAAGATGTTCCAGCTGCTGCTCCCCGAGGGCACGACCATCGAGACGCTCTCGGTGGATGACGCGGCCCCAAAGCTCAAGGAGGGTCTTGCTCGGCAGACCATTCTGCTTGCGAAGTTCCCGCTCACCATTAAGCGCCTGGTCGACGCGGGTGTCGGCATTGACTTCGTGAACATTGGCGGCATGGGCATGTCTGCCGGAAGAAAGAAGTTCTACAAGAACATCGCTGCCTCGCCCGAGGAGCGGGAGATCTTCAAGGAACTCGTTGCCAAGGGCATCAAAGTTGAAATCAGGATCGTGCCTGCGAACAACGCCGTGAGCGTCGAGGGGCTGCTCAAGAAGTAGGCCACCCCATTCCGTACGCGAAGGCGACCGTGAGCGGCTACAACGACTTCGATAGATGGGAATGACGCACAATATGGACTTCTCACGATACCTCTCGCCATCTGCGTACCACGAAGGAACGATGAAGGCATGCAGACTGCATCGCATAGGCGAGTTCACCACCGATGACGTCTCGATACCCAAGCCTGTCGGCAATCAGCTGCTGCTTAAGGTGGAGGGATGCGGGGTCTGCGGGTCTGACATCCCGAGGATCTTCAAGCTCGGAACAAGCAGGCAGCGCTATCCCCTTACGATTGGCCATGAGTTTGGTGGCACCATAGTCGAGGTGGGGGAGGATGCCGACAAGTCCCTCGTGGGGAAGCGTGGCGCGATATTCCCCTGCATACCGTGCAGGAAGTGCGACCCGTGCCTCTCGGCAAACTATGCCATGTGCGAGGACTATGACTACCTTGGGTCGAGAAGTGACGGCGGCTTTGCGGAGTATTGCCTTATTCCCTCCGCCTGGCACTTCGTTCCTTCGGCCAATCCGGAGACTCCTGGCGAGGCCCTTGCGATGACCGAGCCTTGCACGGTTGCCCAGCATGCCGTGAGGAAGGGCGGGGTCACCGCGGGCATGAACGTGCTCATCATGGGTGCGGGGCCCATCGGAATTATGGCTGCTCGCTGGGCAAAGCTCTTTGGGGCGTCGGTGGTCCTCTCCGAGATCGTCGAGGAGAAGTGCGAGTTTGCCCGCGCGCATGGGTGCGAGGTCATCGACTCCAAGGAAGTCGACCTCGTTGAGCGCGTGAGCGAGCTAACGCATGGGAGGGGCGTCGACGTTGCCATTGAGGGTACCGGAAGCGGGTCTGGGCTGGGGCAGGCCATCGAGTGCACGCGTACCTTTGGGACCGTTGTGATGATGGGCAATCCGGCGAGCGATACCACCATCAAACTGGCGCAGCACAGCCAGATTCTGCGCAAGGAGCTAAGCCTCAAGGGCATCTGGAACTCCCACTACGCGGACACGCCCATCAACGAGTGGAACTACACCGTGCGGATGCTCGACGAGGGAAAGATGCAGGTTACTGACCTCATCACGCACAAGAGCACGTTGGACGGACTTCCCGCGCTCTGCTCAGGCATCAATGACCACTCCATCCTCATCTGCAAGGCCATGTACGTGCCGGAGGCCGAGTAATGTCTGGGAGGGACTCGACAGCCCTTGTCCTCAAGGAGCTTGGAGAGACCCTCCCGTCTATTGACGAAGGGCAGCTGGACTGCCTTGTCGATGAGCTTATGGTGCCTGGGCGGCGCGTCCTTGTGATGGGCGTGGGGAGGATGCTCATCTCGCTCAAGGCGTGGGTCAAACGCCTGAAGCACCTGGGGATTGACATCAACTACGTGGGTGATGAGACCGAGATGCCTGTACGCGCGAACGACCTCGTCCTTATCGGCTCAAGCTCTGGGGAGAGCAGACTTCCTGCCGAGATCGGTCGCATTGCGTGCGAGAAGGGTGCCGATGTCTTCTACGTAGGGTGCACAGTGGGGAGCACCATTGATTCTCTTGCCTCGCACAGGCTCATCCTCCGCGGTCGCACCAAGTTTGCCGGCCCTGGGGAGTATGCGTCCAAGCAGCCCATGTCTACCCTTGTTGAGCAGGAGCTCTTTCTCCTTGGAGACATAGTTGCGCTTGAGGTAATGGGGCGCATGGGATGGACCGAGAAAGACGTCAAAGACCGGCACGCAAACCTGGAGTAATGGAGCAGATCATGGACTTCTCTGGCATGATGGGCAGGCTCAAGGAGATGGTTCCCAAGCCGCGTCCCGAGGTCAACCTGAGCTTCGACGAGTATGTCGACGTGCTTTTTGACATTGTCGAGCAGTGCGTCAAGGACGTTTGCCAGAGTGACGAGGTGCGTGTTCTGAGTGGCAATGGGGTTGATGAGGCCAGCGCGCACAAAAGGGAGATTGGCGTATGGCAGGTCGTGCTTCTCTCGGCCATGAAGCTTTGGAACTCCAGCGGGCGCTTCAAGGACAAGACCAAAGAAGCGCTCGAAGACGAGATGATTTCACGAGTTGTCTCCGGGCAGGGCCTTTCTGGTGATGACGCCGAGGCTTTTCGCGCGAGCTACTTCGATACGGCGGCAAGACTTGCCAAGGGTGACGGCCAAGGAAAGATGTCTGACGAGCAGCGCTATGCCGTGCAGGTCATTGCGCTCATGCGTGCTGCGCTTTCTGCCGGGTACGACGGTGCGAAGGATGCGCTCAACGCGGCAACAGAGAAGTCTTCCATGTGCGTCTTGGATATGGAGCGCATGGTGGTCCACCTGGCGCAGTCGTCTGTGATGGATGGCAACACTGCGCTGATGAAACGCCCGAGGTTCTTCGTGGCACAGTAGGTGATGTCATACCCGGGCCCTCCGGCGTCCTCTGATTTCCCCTGGATTGACGCCGGAGGGCCCGTTCCCGCAGCTGACACGTACGGAACCCTTCTCCCGGCGTCATTTCGACGCCGGAGGGGCCTTCTCGTACGGAATCCCGTCGGTAACCGGTCTCCCGGCGCCGTTTTCTCGCCGGAGGGGCAGTTCCCGCAGCGATCACGGACAAGGGTGCCCTTCCGGCGTCGTTTTCTCTCCGGAGGGCGCATTCCCGCAGCTGGTACGTACGGAACCCTTCTTCCGGCGTCATTTCGACGCCGGAGGGGCCTTCTCGTACGGAATCCCGTCGGCATCCCACCGTCTGTCGACGTTATCCCAGCGCCTGCGGTGGAGAAGGCCTCACCCTCAATGTGCTGTGTCTGTCGTAGTATGCTTCCAGTAGCCCAGATACTACGACAGACGTAGCATCGAGCGAGGGGAGGCACCCTGTGCCCGACGAGATAAGCAGCGATTACATTCGGGGCTACATCGACCCAATGATCCTCTGTGTGCTTCTGCAAGGGCCGTCCTATGGCTACGAGGTCTCGAAGCGCATCCGGCAGATCTCCGGCGGCCTCTATGCGGTCAAGGAGACCACGCTCTATTCGGCGTTTGCGCGCCTGGAGAAGGGCGGCCTCGTGGAGTCGTTCCCCCAGGTCGCCGAGAACGGAAAGCGGCGCACCTACTATCGCATCACCTCTGCGGGAATCGACCACTACCAGGCACGATGCCGGGAGTGGCAGCTTACCAAGGACGTCGTTGGTCGCTTCATGAAAGGGTGCGATGCGTGATGGATGACATCAAGAATTACCTTGAGTCTGTCTTCTCAAAGCTCCCCCAGACGCCGGAGGCGCGCCGCGCGAAGGACGAGCTTGGGCAGATGATGGAGGACAAGTATGCCGAGTTTCTCGCCCAGGGCATGTCCGAGAAGGAGGCGACCAAAGCGACCATCGTCGAGTTTGGCAACCCGGACGAGGTGCTCGAATCGCTTGGCGCAAAGCCTCGCCAAGAGCGCAGGCGGCATCCGGGACGCATTGTGGCGGTGGTTCTCGGCGTCATTGCGGCGTGCTGTGTGTGCTGGGCGGTCTTCTGGGGCCGGGCGGAGACGGACCCGCATGTCGGAAGCGTGGACGCCACCATCGCCGAGGACTTCTCGTCCGTGGACGTACGTGCGGCGTGCGGAGACGTGGTGCTCAAGAGCGGAGTCTCCGCCCAGGTGAGATACACCGGCGCCGCGAACACCTCCTTTGAGTACGAGGTCCGCGACGGCGCGCTCCACGTGACGCAGGAGATGACGAGCAATACCGGCACACAGTCATCGAACGGGATTACGATCACCGTAGTAGTCCCGCCCGAGGTGGAGCTTGCGGCAATAGAGCCTCCTCCGAGCTTGGAAACGTCGACCTGCAGGGCGTGGAGGCCGCGCGCACGGACGTCTCTTCCCAGATGGGAGACGTCAGCGTGAGTGGGATCGACCTCTCCAACGCGACGCTCGAACTCTCTGCGGACATGGGAGACATCACGCTTGACGGAAGCGTGGTCTCCTCGGGTACAGTGGTGAGGGGCACTAGCGAGAAGGCTCTCAAGGCCAGTGCCGAGATGGGAGACGTGACCGTGACTGCCTTGTAGCGCAGGCGGTGCGGGGAAGGCGGGGGAGAAATGCCGAGAAACACCAAGCTCATCCTTTGCGACATTGATGGGACGATTCTTCCCAAGGGGAACTCGCGGGTCTCCCCGCGCACGGTCTCGGCCTTCCATGCGGCGCTTGATGCGGACATTGCCATTGGGCCGGCAAGCGGCCGCGGCATAGACTGGATTCCGCCTTTCTTTGGCGGAGACGCCGCCTGCTGCGCCACATGCCTGGCAACCAACGGCCTGCAGGTCTACCTCGGCGGCAAGGGA
>ENA-ORNY01002156-ORNY01002156.1-human-gut-metagenome-genome-assembly--contig:-NODE-2156-length-10188-cov-3.893319_pt1 | contig 10188 bp, 19 predicted proteins | sample MGYA00242122_ERZ509036 | MGnify/ENA primary metagenome ERZ509036 (study PRJEB26280, sample SAMEA2338696) | human gut metagenome | biome: human gut; feature: human-associated habitat; material: faeces...
CAAGTTCGTAACTAAGGAAACAGGAGGTGAGCAGTAATGAAGGTTAAAGAAATCAGAGAGTTATCTGAAATGGAGCTCGACAAGAAGCTCGTAGAGCTTAAGCAGGAATTATTCAACCTCCGTTTCCAGCTCGCCGTTAACAAGCTCGACAATCCTACGAGAATCGGCGCTGTTAAGAAGGAAATAGCAATTGTCAAGACAGTTCAGCGTGAGCGTGAGCTGGCAGCTGACAACAAGTAAGAGAGAGGAGGACTTTACTTTGAGCGAAAGAAATTTAAGAAAGACCAGAGTAGGTATGGTTGTAAGCGATAAGATGGACAAGACTATCGTAGTAGCAATCAAGGACAATGTCCGCCACCCCCTCTACAAGAAGATCATTAAGCGTACAATCAAGCTTAAGGCGCATGACGAGAACAACTCCTGCGGAATCGGCGACAAGGTTGAGATTATGGAGACCAGACCCCTTTCCAAGGATAAGAGATGGCGTTTAGTAAACATCATCGAAAAGGCTAAGTAATTTATTACTTTAAATTTATCGGAAGGAGAATTAATCCATGATTCAGATGCAGACACGCATGAAGGTTGCGGATAACACGGGCGCTAAAGAGCTTATGTGCATCAGAGTACTCGGCGGTACACGCAGAAAGTACGCTAACATCGGTGACGTAGTAGTTGCTTCCGTAAAGAAAGCAAGCCCCGGCGGAACTGTTAAGAAGGGCGATGTTGTCAAGGCAGTAATCGTTCGTTCAGCAACAGGCATCAGACGTGATGACGGAACATACATCCGTTTTGATGAAAACGCAGCCGTTATAATAAAGGAAGATAAGAACCCCAGAGGTACACGTATTTTTGGGCCCGTAGCCAGAGAGCTGCGTGACAAGGACTACATGAAGATCCTTTCACTTGCTCCCGAAGTATTATAATCCGGAGGTCGTAAATGAACACATTACACATCAAGACAGGCGATAACGTTCAGATCATGTCCGGCAAAGACAAGGGCAAGCAGGGCAAGGTACTTGAAGTATCTCCCAAGGAAAAGAAGGTTATCGTTGAAGGCAGAAACCTCGTAACAAAGCACGTTAAGCCCAGAAGACAGGGCGAACAGGGCGGTCTTGTAAAGGCAGAAGCTCCTATCTATGCGTGCAAGGTAATGCCTGTATGCCCCAAGTGCAACAAGCCTACAAGAGTAGGTCACAAGGTTGAGGGCGACAAGAAGGTAAGAGTTTGCAAGCACTGCGGCGCTGAGCTGTAAGAAAGGAGAGTCGTAACACTATGGCAAGACTGAAAGACAAGTACGTTGCGGAAGTGGCGCCCGCTCTCTTTAAGAAGTTCGGCTACACCTCCACCATGCAGGTCCCCAAGATCGAGAAGGTCGTCGTCAACGTCGGCTGCGGCGAGGCTCGCGAGAACGCGAAGGTCCTCGAGGCCGTCGTCCGTGACCTCTCCACCATCACCGGCCAGAAGGCCATCATCACCATCGCCAAGAAGTCCGTGGCTAACTTCAAGCTGCGTGAGGGCATGCCCGTTGGCGCCAAGGTCACCCTGCGGGGCGACAAGATGTGGGAGTTCCTGGACCGTCTGTTCAACGTGGCCCTGCCTCGTGTCCGCGACTTCCGCGGCATCAGCGCCAACGCCTTCGACGGCCGCGGCAACTATGCCCTGGGCATCAAGGAGCAGCTGATCTTCCCCGAGATCGAGTACGATAAGATCGACAAGATCCGCGGCATGGACATCGTGATCTGCACCACCGCTCAGACCGATGAAGAAGCACGCGAGCTGCTGACCCTGGTCGGCGCTCCCTTTGAACGCTGATTAGGAGGAGAAACAACATGGCAAAGAAGTCTATGATCCTGAAGCAGCAGGCTCCCGCGAAGTTCTCCACCCGTAAGTACAACCGCTGCAAGCTGTGCGGCCGTCCCCACGCATACCTGCGTGACTATGGCGTCTGCCGTGTCTGCTTCCGCACGCTGGCTTACAAGGGCGAGATTCCCGGCGTCCGCAAGGCTTCCTGGTAAAATTTTTCCGTTATACTTCGTTGGCTCGGCTCGGCGTACACAAAGTACGCCGTCGCCTCGCCGCCTCGTCTAACGAAAAAATTCAAGATTTTTCCGCCATACTTCGTTGGCCCGGCCCGGCATACACAAAGTACGCCGTCGCCTCGCCTCGTCTGGCGAAAAAATCCAATCAACAAGTGCCTGCGAGCGCCCCGTGCGCTCTGGCAATATAGGATGGCGAAAGGTCACTGGTAATTAAACATCGCTGGTCATCGGACGGTGCCTAAATTATCAGTGATACCTCGCTGCCTCAACAGGGGCGACCCTGTAACTCTAAATTAGGAGGAAATATTTATGCACATCACTGATCCTGTTGCTGATATGCTGACCCGTATCCGCAACGCCAACAACGCCAAGCATGAGACCGTTGACGTTCCTGCCTCCAACATGAAGAAGAGCATCGCTCAGATTCTGCTGGACGAGGGCTATATCAAGGCCTTCCAGGTCGTCGAAGACGGCACGCAGGGCGTGATCCGCATCACTCTGAAGTACAATGCCGGCAAGGAGAAGGTTATCTCCGGTCTGCGCCGCGTGTCCAAGCCCGGTCTGCGGGTGTATGTGGGCGCCGACGAGCTGCCCCGCGTTCTGCGCGGCCTGGGCATTGCCATCGTATCCACTTCTAAGGGCGTCATGACCGACAAGGCTGCTCGCGCAGCTCACGTCGGCGGCGAAGTCCTTGCGTTTGTTTGGTAAGGAGGGTATTGAACAATGTCGAGAATTGGTAGAATGCCCATTACCGTCCCCGCCGGTGTGGAAGTCACCATCGCGGAGAACAACGTCGTTACCGTCAAGGGCCCCAAGGGCACTCTGACGCAGGCTCTGCGCCCCGAGATGATCCTGGAGCAGGACGGCAGCGTCATCCACGTCAAGCGCCCCTCTGACGACAAGCTGCACTGCGCTCTGCACGGCATGACCCGCGCGCTGCTGCACAACATGATTGTCGGCGTCAGCGAAGGCTTCAAGAAGGAACTGGAGATCAACGGCGTCGGTTACCGCGCCGCCAAGGAAGGGAAGAACCTGGTCATGAACCTGGGCTATTCCCACCAGGTCATCGTTCCCGAGATCGACGGCATCACCATTGATGTCCCCTCTGCCAACAAGGTGGTCATTTCCGGCCCCGACAAGCAGAAGGTGGGCCAGTTCGCGGCGGAAGTCCGCGAGAAGCGTCCTCCCGAGCCTTATAAGGGCAAGGGCATCAAGTATGTCGACGAAGTCATCCGCCGCAAGGTCGGTAAGACCGGCGCCAAGAAGTAAGGAGGTGTGCCGTTATGATTAAAAGACCCAATACCAACGCTCAGCGTCAGAAGCGCCATAAGAGAGTCCGCGCCAAGGTGTTCGGCACTACCCAGCGTCCTCGTCTGAACGTGTTCCGCAGCGAAAAGAATATCTACGCCCAGATCATCGACGATGTGGCCGGCAACACCCTGGTCTCCGCTTCCTCCCTGGATAAGGAGATCGAGGGCAACGGCGGCAACAAGACCGCGGCCCGTGCCGTGGGCAAGCTGGTGGCTGAGCGCGCCAAGGCCAAGGGCATCGACACCGTGGTGTTCGATCGCGGCGGCTATCTGTATCACGGCCGCGTGGCCAAGCTGGCTGAAGGCGCCCGCGAGGGCGGCCTGGAATTCTGAGAGAGGAGGAACACTGACAAATGGCAAGATTTGAAAGAGAACCCAGCGAGTTCATCGAAAAAGTCGTCTGCACCAACCGTGTATCCAAGACGGTCAAGGGCGGCCGCGTCATGAAGTTCTCCGCTCTGATGGTCGTCGGCGACGGCAAGGGCAAGGTCGGTTTCGGCCTTGGCAAGGCCGCTGAAGTGCCCGAGGCGATCCGCAAGGGCATCGAGGACGCCAAGAAGAACATGATCAACGTGTCCCTGTCCGGCAGCACCATCCCCCACGAGATCATCGGCGAGGCCGGTGCAGGCCGCGTGCTGATGAAGCCCGCCGCCCCCGGTACCGGCGTCATCGCCGGCGGCCCCGTGCGCCCGCTCTTCGAGCTCGCTGGCATCACCAACGTCCTTTCCAAGTCCCTGGGCACCGACAACGCCATGAACATCATCAAGGCTGCTGCCGAGGGCCTGAAAGAGCTCTCCAGCCCCCAGGAGACCGCTGAGCGCCGTGGCCTCACCGTCTCCGAGATGTTCGTCGGGAAGGAGAACTAGCGATGGCAGAGAAGAAGCTCACCGTCACCCTCGTCCGCAGTGCCGTGACGCAGGTGAAGAAGGACCAGACGGCCACCTGCCGTGCCATGGGCCTTCGCAAGATCGGCGACGTCGCCGTCCTGCCCGACAACCCCAGCGTCCGAGGCATGATCTTCAAGGTCAAGCACCTCGTGACCGTTGAAGAGAACTAGGAGTCACCCAAATGCAGCTCAATGATCTGCGCCCCGCAGAGGGCTCCAGGAAGAACCGCAAGCGCATCGGTCGCGGCAACTCTTCCGGCCACGGCACCACCGCCGGCCGCGGCACCAAGGGTCAGCTCTCCCGCTCCGGCGGCGGCAAGGGCGCCGGCTTCGAGGGCGGCCAGCAGCCGCTCGCCATGCGCCTGCCTAAGCTCCCCGGCTTCAGGAACCCCAACCGCGTCGAGTACGCTCCCGTGAACGTCGCCCGTCTCCAGGAGGTCTTTGAGGACGGCGACACCGTCGACGTCGAGTCTCTCGTCGCAAAGGGCATCATCAAGCGCACCTATGTTCCCGTGAAGGTCCTCGGTGACGGCGAGCTCACCAAGAAGCTCACTGTCAAGGTGGACAAGGTTTCCGCCTCGGCCAAGACTAAGATTGAGGCGGCCGGAGGAAAGGTCGAGCCGGCGTGCTAAACGGAATCGCCAACGCTTTCCGAGTTCCGGAGCTGAGGAAGAAGATTCTCCTCACCGTGGGGGTTCTCGTCCTCTACCGGTTCGGTGCGTACCTTCCCGTGCCTGGGGCCCCGTTCCAGGAGATGCTGAGCGCGTATGCCGCCGGCGTCTCCTCGAGCGGCGCCATGGCGGTGCTCAACCTGTTCTCGGGCGGCGCCCTCTCGCGCATGTCCGTGTTCAGCCTGGGCATCATGCCTTACATCACCGCGCAGATCATCCTCCAGATGTTCCAAGCGGTGGTCCCCTCGCTGGGAGAGCTTGCCAAGGAGGGGGAGTCGGGTCAGCGCAAGATCACGCAGTACACCCGCTACCTCACCATCGGCCTCGCACTCCTCAACGCGATCGCCTATCTCTTCTACTTCAAGAGCTTTGGCGTAACGTTCTCCCAGATGGGGATTCCCGAGGCACTCGAGAACGTCATTGTGGTCTTCACGATGCTTGTCGGCGCCGTGATCATCATGTGGCTGGGTGAGGTCATCACCCAGCGTGGCGTTGGCAACGGCATGTCCCTGATCATCTTCGCGAACATCATGTCCGGGCTGCCCTCCGCGCTCATCTCCTCGGTGACGACCAACGGCAACGCCCTGCTCACCATCATCACGCTCATCGTGATCGTGGCGGTCGTGCCCCTGATCGTCTATGTGGAGCGAGGGCAGCGCCGTATTCCCGTGCAGTACGCGAAGCGCGTCGTGGGTCGTCGGGTCATGGGTGGTCAGAACACCTATCTCCCGATCAAGGTGAACACGGCAGGCGTCGTTCCCATCATCTTCGCCTCTGCGGTTCTGTACTTCCCGGCCCAGATCGCCGTGTTCTTCCCTGGCGTGGACTGGATTCAGGCGGTTGCCAACGCCCTCTCCTCGGGCTGGCTTAACTGGGTCCTCTCCGTTGTGCTCATCGTGTTCTTCGCCTACTTCTACACCTCGATGGTCTTCAACCCCGAGGAGACGGCCGATCAGCTGCGCAAGCAGGGCGGCTTCATCCCCGGAGTAAGGCCTGGCGCGGCGACGGCGTCCTACATCAAGAGCACTATTGACCACGTCACGCTGCCTGGGGCGATTTTCATGGCAGTTCTCGCCGTGGTGCCAACCATCATCTTCTGGTTCACCAACGACACGCTCATACAGTCGTTCGGCGGGACCTCGGTGCTCATCATGGTCGGCGTTGCCATGGACACGATCGCATCGCTCGAGAGCCAGCTCAAGATGCACAACTACGACGGATTCTTCAAGTAGGCAATTTGTTGTGCGGGGGTGTCGGTCGACTGGCCGACACCCCTTTTTTCGAAGGGGGATGCACATGAACATCGTTCTTCTCGGTGCCCCAGGCGCAGGAAAGGGGACGCAGGCACAGAAGCTCGTGGAGGAGTTTGGGCTCGTCCACATCTCAACCGGCGACCTTCTCCGCGCTGCCGTCAAGGCACAGTCCAAGCTCGGCATCGAGGCCAAGTCCTACATGGACGCCGGTAAGCTCGTGCCTGACCAGCTCGTCATCAACCTCGTGAAGGAGCGTCTCCAGGCCGACGATGCGCAGGCGGGCTTCATCCTGGACGGCTTTCCTCGCAACACCGCCCAGGCCGTTACGCTTGACTCCGAGCTTGCGTCCATGGAGCGCAACCTCGACGCCGCCCTTCTCGTGGACGTGAAGCCCGACGTCATCGTCAAGCGCCTGAGCTCGCGCAGGACCTGCCGCTCGTGCGGTTACACAGCTCCAGCCGGCGTCGACGTGTGCCCGCGCTGCGGTGGCGAGATGTACCAGCGCGACGATGACAAGCCCGAGACCATCCAGAAGCGCCTGGACGTGTACCAGACGCAGACGGCTCCTCTCGTCGAGTACTATCGCGGTCACTCGATTCTCAAGGAGGTCGATGGAGACAGGCCGGTCGACGAGGTCTATGCCGACGTCAAGGCTCTCCTTACCGCATGATCCACATCAAGAAGCCTGAGCAAATCGAGCAGATGAAGGCCGCCGGGGCAGTGTCCAAGGCGGCCCTTCGCCGTGCCGGGGAGATGGTCCGGCCAGGCATCACCACTCGCGAGATCGACCAGGTCGTCGAGGGCTACATTCGCCTGCATGGGGCAACCCCAACGTTTAAGGGTTACGGTGGTTTCCCGGCGAGCATCTGCTCTTCCGTCAACGAGCAGATCGTGCACGGAATTCCCTCCCCGGCAGTTGCACTCGAGGAGGGGGACATCATCTCCGTCGACACCGGGGCAACTCTTGGGGGTTGGGTCGGTGACAATGCCTGGACATTCTATGTGGGCAACGTGTCCGATGAGCGAAAGGGCCTCTGCGAGGTAACGCGCGACTGCCTCAAGGCAGGCATCGAGCAGGCAGTTCCAGGCAACAGACTCGGTGACATCGGAGCCGCCATCCAGGAGCTTGCCGAGTCGAACGGTTACGGCGTCGTTCGCGACTACGTTGGTCACGGCGTTGGCCGCGTCATGCACGAGGACCCAAACGTTCCCAACTACGGGAAGCGCGGGCGCGGCGTTAGGCTGCAGGTGGGGATGGTCATCGCCATCGAGCCGATGATAACCATGGGCTCGTATGCATCTCATACGCTCTCAAATGGCTGGACCGTCGTTACCAACGACAACATGCCTGCCGCCCACTACGAGAACACCATCGCCATCACCAACGATGGGCCCGTCATTCTCACCACCGATGACATTGGGCCTTGGTGCGAGATGCAAGGCGGGCAAAGGCAGTCATAGCCTCCCATCTCGACAGACTGCGTCCACGTTGTGCGAATTACGTGCAACGTGGACGTTTGTGAGGATTTTAGGTAAGATATTTGGTCGCTGTCACAGCGTTGAGAGGGTCGAATTTGAGCAAACAGGATGCTATCGAGCTTGAGGGCAAGGTCATCGAGCCCCTGCCCAACGCCATGTTCAACGTCGAGCTTGAGAACGGCAAGACCATCCTCTGCACGATCTCGGGGAAGATTCGGATGAACTACATCAGGATTCTTCCCGGCGACAAGGTCGTGGTGGAGATTTCGCCGTATGACCTCACGAGGGGTCGCATTACCTACCGTTACAAGTAGGCGCTGCGGACAACGGTCGGTTATTCACGCCTGCGGCTGGGCGATGAGATAGAAGCGCCAGGCAGCACCACCTGCCGGGCCAGATGCACTACCAGTACAGGTACTGTCTACTGGAAGGAAGACACATGAAGGTACGTCCTTCGGTCAAGAAGATGTGCGACAAGTGCAAGATCATTCGTCGCCATGGCAAGGTATACGTAATCTGCGAGAACCCGCGCCACAAGCAGCGTCAGGGCTAGATAACTGAGAGGAGACTCACGTTGGCCCGTATCAATGGCGTCGACCTTCCGCGTGACAAGCGTGTCGAGGTCGGACTCACCTACCTTTACGGCATCGGCCAGACCAGCGCAACCAAGATCTGCGCGGAGACCGGTGTTGACCCCTCCACTCGCGTCAAGGACCTGACGGAGGACGAGGTCACCAAGCTTCGTGACTACATCGATGCCAACTACACCACCGAGGGCGACCTTCGCCGTGAGGTGAGGCAGAACATTGCCCGTCTGATGGAGATCGGCTGCTACCGTGGTATGCGCCATCGCCGCGGCCTGCCCGTTCGCGGACAGAGCACCCACACCAACGCTCGTACCCGCAAGGGCAAGAAGCGTCAGATCGGTGCCAAGAAGAAGGCGTAAGGGGATAACACAATGCCGCAGAAGAAGAATGCCCGTACCACCCGCGTGCGCCGCTCTGAGCGCAAGAACATCGCGGTTGGACAGGCTCACATCAAGAGCACCTTCAACAACACCATCGTCTCCATCACCGACCCCCAGGGCAACGTGATCTCCTGGCAGTCCGGCGGCACCGTTGGCTTCAAGGGCTCCCGCAAGTCCACCCCGTTCGCAGCCCAGCTTGCCGCTGAGGCCGCTGCGAAGGCAGCCATGGAGCACGGCCTGCACAAGGTCTCCGTGTTCGTCAAGGGCCCCGGCTCCGGCCGTGAGACGGCCATCCGCTCCCTCCAGGCTGCCGGCCTCGAGGTTTCGGGCATCCAGGACAAGACCCCCATCCCGCACAACGGTTGCCGTCCGTGCAAGCGTCGTCGCGTGTAGCTAGGAAGGACACCACTAATGGCAGTTGACAGGACGCCTGTCCTTAAGCGGTGCCGTCAGCTCGGCATCGATCCCGTCGTCATGGGAATCAACAAGGAATCTCACCGTCAGCCCAAGCAGCGTCGCCGCCAGGAGAGCGAGTACGGCACGCAGCTCCGCGAGAAGCAGAAGGCCAAGTTCATCTACGGCGTTCTCGAGAAGCAGTTCCGCAGCTACTACAAGCTGGCTCTCAAGCGCGAGGGCATCACCGGTGACAACCTCATGACCATCCTCGAGTCCAGGCTCGACAACGTCGTGTTCCGTCTCGGCTTCGCCCGCACCCGCAAGGAGGCCCGCCAGACCGTTCTCCACGGTCACATCACCGTGAACGGCCACCGCGTCGACATCCCCTCCTACCAGGTGAAGGCCGGCGACGTGATCGACGTTGTTGAAGGCAGCCGCAAGATTGAAAAGTTTGCCAAGCTGACCGGCGCTGATGCTGCTGTTGTTGCTCTGCCTTCTTGGCTGAGCCGCGAAACCGGCAGCCTGAAGGGTGTTGTCACCAAGTTGCCTGAGCGCAGCGATATCGACTTCGACGTTCAGGAACACCTCATCGTCGAGTTGTACTCCAAGTAAGCTCTCTTTTTTCATTACCGCTATTTACTACGAACCTGCGCGCCAGCTATTGGCCGCAGGCTGATCAAGGAGGGTTTTTATGATGGAGATTGAACGCCCCAAGATCGAGATGGCCAACCTTTCGCCGGATGGCCGTTATGGTAAGTTCGTTGTTGAGCCGCTGGAACGCGGTTTCGGCACCACGCTGGGCAACAGCCTGCGTCGTGTGCTGCTCTCCAGCCTGCCCGGTGTGGCAGTTACCAGCGTCAAGATCGACGGTGTCGTGCATGAGTTCTCTGTTATTGAGGGCGTGCGCGAGGACGTGACTGAAATCGTGCTGAACCTCAAGGGCATTGCCGCCAAGATCTATGGCGACGGCCCCAAGACCGTCCGCGTTGAAGCTGTTGGCCCGTGTGAAGTCACGGCCGGCACCATCAAGCAGGGCGATGACCTTGAGATCCTGAACCCGGAATGGCACATTGCCACCTTGGGCGATGGCGCTAAGCTGGTTATGGAGCTGACCTTTGATAAAGGCCGCGGCTATGTTCCCGCTGAGCGCAACAAGCAGGCGCTGATTGAGAAAATTCTCCGGAACT
>ENA-ORNY01002157-ORNY01002157.1-human-gut-metagenome-genome-assembly--contig:-NODE-2157-length-10175-cov-8.762846_pt1 | contig 10175 bp, 9 predicted proteins | sample MGYA00242122_ERZ509036 | MGnify/ENA primary metagenome ERZ509036 (study PRJEB26280, sample SAMEA2338696) | human gut metagenome | biome: human gut; feature: human-associated habitat; material: faeces...
CCGATGCACGACCCGTGCGCGGTCATGGCGCTCATCCATCCCGAAATTTTCACCATCCGGCCCATGTATGTCCAGATCGAAACAGCGGGCGAATACTGCCGCGGCACGACCGTGGGCGATCTGCTCGGCTTCTCCGGGCACGCGCCGAATGCGGACGTGCTGATGGACGTTGACCGGGACCGCTTCGCCGATCTGCTGGTCGAAGCCATCAAATTCTACGGGGAGGCAGAGGCATGACAACCAAACAGATTCCAGTCTGGATCGACTGCGACACCGGCACGGACGATTCCGTTGCGATCATGCTGGCCCACGCGCTGCCGGAGCTTTCGGTCGTCGCGCTGTCCGCCGTGGCGGGCAACAGCCCCCTCTACAACACCTTCCCGAACACACGGCGCATCGTGCATCTGCTGGGCGCCGATTATCCGGTCTATCCCGGCGCGGAGCGCCCCCTTGTGCGGGAACCGCACGTGGCCGGCAAGTTCCATGGCGAAAACGGCCTCGGAGATGTCGAGCTGCCCCTGCCGGACTGTGCGCCTGAAACCACGCCCGCGTGGGACGCACTCTATGAAGCGGCGAAGCGGATGCCGGGCGAATTGCGTCTGGTCGCGACCGGGCCGCTGACAAACGTGGCCATCGCGCTTACAAAATACCCGGAGCTGAAAACTCTGCTGCACTCCATCGCCCTGATGGGCGGCGCAGCCGTCGGCGGCAATGTGACGCCTGCGGCGGAGTTCAACATTTACGACGACCCGGACGCGGCGCAGATCGTGTTTAAATCCGGCGTGCCGCTCGTCATGTGCGGTCTTGACGTTACAATGCAGGCCGAGCTTCGCCCCGCAGACTGGGACGAAATGGCCGGATACGGCAATCGCTGCGGCAGCCTGGTACGCGAGCTGTTTGCCTGCGCGTGGAGCGCGGTGCAGACCGTTGGACTCACAGGCGTCGCGCAGCATGATTCCTGCCCTGTCCTGTATCTGGCACACCCGGAGCTGTTCAAGGGAAAAATGGCGGGCGTTTTTGTGGAAACGCAGGCCGAGCTTACGCTCGGCAAGACCGTCACCGATCTGCAGAGCGACAAAAAATTCGAGCAGAAAAACGCGCTCGTGCTGCTGAAGCTCGACCGCGAAGCATTTATGCAGCTCCTGAAGGACTGCATCCGAACACTTCCCTAAATCCGCAAAACACCCCGTATGTCAGACATACGGGGTGTTCGTTTTACACCACCGCCCCTTACCGCGCGCGGTGCGGCAAGGGGCGGCTTTGAGCGAGATCATCTATCGTGCTCCCGCACTCATTTCAGCTCTGCGGCAAATGTGATGCGGCTTTCCTGCACGCTGGCGCGGATGGTGCCGTGGTGGGCTTCTGCGATGCTCTTGGCGATGGAGAGGCCGATGCCGAAGCCGCCGGTCGCAGCGGTGCGGGAGGCGTCCGGCCGGTAGAAGCGGTCAAACAGGCGGTCCAGCGGCCCGTCCGTGTCAAGCGTCAGGGTGAAATAGCGCATGGAATACTGTGTTTCCTGATTGAACGGCCCCTTCGGCGGCTCCTGCGGCTGCTGCATGGACCGCACCGCGTCCGGGCCGGACTGCGGCTTCCCGGCAGGCGCGCCGGGGTCCGGCCCTTCGCAGATGAGGTCGAGCATATCGTTGATATCCCGGTTCGTGGATACGAAAAATGATTCTTTTCAAAAACCACGCCGAGCGCCTCGGCCAGATCTGCCTCGTCCTCCGCAAGCAAAAGCCGCATACCGCCGCCTCCTCTTATGTTCTGTTTTGATTATACAGGCACTCTCTGTGAACCGCAAGCGTCAGAGCGCTTCTTTGTCCGACGTGCGGGCGCAGAAGATCGTGCTGCAGAAGCTCTGCGGCGACGCCGGGCAGCACGGAGGCCGCCGAGCACAACAGAAAGATCGCCGGCATTATTTCCGAGGTAATGATCGAATCAAGCACAGAACATGACCTCCTTTATGGCCCCAGCATAGCAGACGCACCTAAAGCCAGCCTAAAGGATCATACGGGCCGCGGCGCGGCGGGCCTGTGCGAAGATCGTCCGCGTCCGAACAGACAAAAAAACGCTGCGAACGAAACTGTTCGCAGCGTTTGGAGCGGGTGACGAGGCTCGAACTCGCTACCTCCACCTTGGCAAGGTGGCGCTCTACCGGATGAGCTACACCCGCAACTCAAATTGCAGGTTTATTATAGCAGAAGTTCCGGAAAAGTCAAGTGTTTTTTTCGAGATTTGCGGATATTTACGGCAGCATATAGGGCTGCAGCGTGCGGAAGATGAGGCTGAAGACCTGCTCGTCCAGTTCGGGCGTATCCTGCAGATCGCCGCAGAGCACGTGCGAGACAAAGCTGAGGATCGTCTCAAATATATGCGCCATCAGCAGCCAGCTGTCGTGCGAGGAGATGAAGTAGCGGCTGAGACGGGCCTGAAGCTGCTGGTAATTGCGGTGGTGCAGCTCGTGGGCGCTGGCAAGGAACTGCGCGGAATAATAATAGCGCAGATAGAACCGAATGTCGTCCGGCTGGGCCAGGCAAAAGCGCCACACCGGCTCCCACAGCGCGCGGCAGCGCTGCTCCAGCGGCTGGCCGGGCGCGTCCATCACGTCCAGATTTTTCAGAATCGTCTGCACGAAGCGCAGGTCAGTGCGGCTGAACGCGGCCTGAAGCAGCGCGTCCTTGCTGCCGAAATTCCGGTAGATATAGACCTCATTGCACGGAACCTCCGCCGCGATCAGCTTGGTCGTTGTGCGGTCAAGCCCCTCGCGCGCAGCAACGCGGACGACCGCGTCGATCAGCAATTCCCGGTAATTCTCTTTGAGTGCCATAGCCGAACCTCCTGAAAGCAGAGCAGGTATTTTAGCATACTATACTACGCGGAGCGAAAAAAAGCAAGGTAATTGCTGTAAACCACGCAAAAAGCCGAACAAGAAGACTTTTCACGCACGCATGTGTTTTTCAGTCTTTATGCTCCCGCTCGGTCACGTTCGCCCACTTCATCATATTGCAGATCAGCTTCTCCATGTCCACGACCGGAGAGATCAGATCCGCCGCGTCGACCAGCGTCTCATCCAGCGAAAGCAGCGAAAAAACGCGCCGATGCTGTTCGCGATCAGCGTGAGCCGCCCGCAGCGTGCGCGCTGGGCAGCAAAAAACTGTGGAAATTCCTCCCTGGCCTCCCACGGGGCCTGCGCACGGTAATCAAAGCCGATCACCTCGCTGTCCGGGAACAGGAACTTATAGTGCTCCGCTTCCTCCGCCGAGCCGCCCTTTCCGTGGACGTATACCACAATTTGCTTCATTCTCATATAACTCCTGATAAAAAATAAATGCAGCACAATCCGGTTTATCCGGGCTGCGCTGCGTCTTCGCGTCTGGCTGTCTGTGCTGTTCTGTTTTCGTTTTGAATAAAAATCATCCAATACGTATCGATGATTATAAATCGCATCTTGCACCTTGTCAAGACGGAGTTTTGCACGCCAACGCAAGTGTGCCCTTCTCCGGGTCGGAGAAGGGCACACTGCGGCTTATCTTATTCGGTGTAGAGATAGCTGTACTTGCCGCGGAGGGTAAGGATCAGAGTCTCAATATCCTGCGGCAGCTCGTTCGGCTGGGACAGGTCGAGGACTTCGTCTTTTTCCAGACGGACGCGGATCTTGTCGCCGCCGAGGAACAGGACGCCCTTATTTTCGCTCTCGTTCATGTCCTTTTCGGTCTGGAAGAGCGTGAACTTGTCATGGCACGGCTCAGAGGCATACGGGCAGAACTGCGTGCAGTTGCCGCACTCGTTGCACATCTTGTCGACGTGGATGATCTGGTGGCTCTCGTCGGGCATGACGACGGCGACGTTCGCGCGGTTCGGGCAGGAGTCCACACAGTTCTCGCAGACGGTGGAGCACTGCAGGCAGCGCTCGCCCTCGCACTTGCCGGACATCTTGAGAATGCCGTGCTTGGCGATGGCGTCGGACTCGGTGATGAAGGCCTGCGCGGGGATCTCATACTCGTAGGGAGCGCCGATCACAGCCTCGGCAAAGCGCGCGGCGTCGGCAATGCCCTCGACCACGGTGGCGGGACCGCGGTGCGCGTCACCCGCGCAGTATACGCCCTCGACATTGGTCTCAAACGCGGGGCCCTTGCGCTCCATCTCGATGCCGTTTGCGGCCATGAGGTCGGAATCGACCTGCTCGCCGACGGCGGAGAGCACGAGGTCGCAGGGGATGGAGAACTGCTCGCCGGACTTCACGGGGCTGCGGCGGCCGGTCTCGTCGGGCTCGCCGAGCACCATCTTGTCGCACAGCAGCATACCCTTGGCCTGCTTGACGGGAGCGGCCAGCTCGATGAACTCCACGCCCTCGTCGATGGCGAGCTGTAACTCATGCTCATCGGCGGGCATGAACTTCTTCGTGCGGCGGTAGAGGATGGTCGCGTGCGCGCCCATGCGCTTTGCAACGCGCGCGGCGTCCATCGCGGTGTTGCCCGCGCCGACAACGACGATGTTGCCGCTCAGGCAGGGCTTGACCTGCTTTTTCATCTTCTTCATCCATTCGATCACGCCCTGCACATTGCCCTCAATGTCGAGCTTGCCGGGCTTCCATGCGCCGGTGGCCATCAGGATGTGGGTGTAGCCCAGCTTCTTGAGCGCTTCCACGCTGGGAGCCGGTGCGCCGCACTTGACTTCGACGCCAAGGCGCTCCATGAGCGCAACGTCCTTGTCGAGCGCTTCGTCGGAGATGCGGAACGCGGGAATGACATAGCGCGGCACGCCGCCGAGCTTCGCTTCGCGCTCGAAGATCGTGGTTTCCACGCCGCCGCGGGCGAGGAAGTAGGCAGCTGCAATGCCGGTCGGGCCGCCGCCGATGATCGCGGCCTTCTTGCCGGGCAGCTTCGCGGTCGGCTTCATGGACGCCATGAGCGCGCCGTAGCCGTGCTCCGCTGCGACGAGCTTGGTGTCGCGGATGTGGACGGATTCGTCATAGAAGTTGCGCGAGCATTTGTTCTGGCAGCGGTGCGCGCAGATCGTGCCGGTCAGGAACGGCAGCGGGTTCTTTTCCGTGATCAGCTTCAGCGCCGGGCCGTACAGTCCGCGGCGGACAAGCTCCATGTACTCCGGAATGTCCTGATGGATGGGGCAGCCGCCCTTGCAGGGTGCGGTGAAGCAGTCGATGAGGGGCACCTTGTCCTCACTCTTGCGGGCAGGCAGGGGCTTGATGGGCTTGAGGTGATGGAAGTCGCTGTGGCTGGCGGCGGACATATCGCTGATCGCGGCGGAATCCGTGCCATTGAACGCGTGATACGGCAGCTTTTCCGTCTTTTCGACCATCTGGGCCAGACGGTTGTATCCGCCGGGCTTGAGAATGGTGGTGGCGACGGTGATGGGCCAGATGCCTGCGGCGAACAGCTTGTCGCAGTTGAAGAATTCCGCGCCGCCCGCGAAGGAAATGCGCATTTTGCCGTTAAACTGACGGCTGATGCGGCTGCACATCTCGATGGTCAGCGGGAAGAGGCTGCGGCCGGACATATACATTTCGGTGCCGGGCAGCTCGTTCCGGGTGGTGTCGACGGGGAAGGTGTTGGAGAGCTTGAGGCCGAATTCCAGGCCCTTGGCGTCTGCCAGCGCCTGTAGCCGCTCGAACATCGGCACGGCATCGGCCCACTGCAGATCCTCGTTGAAGTGGTGCTCGTCGAAGACGATGTAGTCATAGCCCATGGAGTCGAGGATGGTGCGGGCGGTCTTGTAGCCGAGGATGGTCGGGTTGCACTTGACGAAGGTGTGCAGGCCCTTTTCGGTCAGGAGATAGGATGCGATGCGCTCGATCTCCTGCGGAGGACAGCCATGGAGCGTGGAAACCGTGACGCTGCGGCTGACGCGCGGGGAGATACCGGCGATAAAGTCCTTTTCCTCCGGGAACAGCTCGGTCAGAACGGCGAGGCACTCTTTGAACTGCGCGGTGTTCGACGCGTCCATCATATTGTCGATGTAGCTGTTGACCTTCTCGCCCTTGATGCCCTCGAGATCGTAGCCGACGGACATATTGAACACGAAGCCGTCCGGGGAGCCGAGGCCGTAGACCCTGGACAGGACCTTGAGCGCGCACCAGGCCTTGATATATTCGTTCTGCGCCTGCGGGACTTCGAGCTCGGTCGACCATTCCTGGTTATAGCCCTCGTCGGCAGCCAGAATGCACGGACGCGGCACGCATCGGGCCAGCTCTTCGCCGTCCATCTTCTGCACGGTCTTGACCTCGAAGAAGCGGGCGCCTGCAAAATAGGCGGCGATGATGTTCTGCGCCAGCTGGCTGTTGGGGCCTGCTGCCGGGCCGAACGGTGTCTCGATCGTCTCGCCGAAGATGGGGAGCGTCTTGCCGGTGGCATAATACGGCGTATGCACGCCGAAGATCTCACCCTCACGGGCGTATTCGGTGACGATCCAGTTCATCAGAGACTTAAACGGGATCGGATACATTTTTTCAGACATTTGATTACCTCCTAAGTTCCTAAGTTCCTAAGTTTTAATAGCCGCGGCCCTTCCAGAACAGCATCAATACGATGGGCAGCCCGGCTGTGACGAATGTCACGAAATCCTTTGCGAATGCCAGCGCCTGCGCGCCGAGATCCGCTGCGCTGAACAGGGCCAGAATGCTGGTCAGGAAGATCAGAATACTTTTGAAAAACGGAAGGACTGAAACGGCAAAGATTACGGTTACTCCCGCACGTTTTCCGCAGAGCAGCAGGACCCAGCCGGCCAGCGCGGCCAGTCCGGCAAACGCGGCAATATACACGGTCAGCTTCCCCGGAAACAGCTCCGGCAGGTAGAATTCAAAGAACGAATTGAGACAGCGCAGGCCGAGCCGCTCCGTTCCGATATCGAAGAGGGCAAACAGCGCGGCGTCGAGCGTAGAGAACACAAGCACGGCAAGCAGGAGCCACTTGCAGACTCTCTGACGGGTGGTTTCATACATTGGGAACCCTCCTATCTTCCGTTGTAGGGGCCGATGCCCACATCGGCCCATTGAGAAGTTGCGAATTCGCCGTAGATTTCCGCAAAAACAGGTATATTCTGCGCGGGCCGATGTGGGCATCGGCCCCTACAAACGCAGAAGCGGATTAGTATTCTCTGTGGTTCAGTGCGCCCCAGAGCTTCTTGGCGGCTTCGAGGATGTGGGCGTTTTCGGCTTCCTCGTCGATGCCGATGAGCTCACGGTCCTTCATCAGAAGCTTGCCGTTGGCAATGGTCGTGCGGCAGAGCTTGCCGGTCATGCCGAAGAGGATGTGGCCATCGATATTCTCATCCGAGAACGGAGTGTACGGCTTGTAATCCATGACGATGATATCGGCAGCGGCACCGGCCTTGAGCACGCCGAGTTCGTCCGGGAAATACTTTGCGCCGATCTTCGCGTTGTTCTTAAACAGCATACCGGTCACTTCGCACCACGCGACGTTCGGCAGGCAGGCGTTCAGGCGCTGGACGCAGAGCGCGGCCTTGAGCGATTCGATCATGTCGTTCGTCCATGCGTCGGTGCCGAGGCCGAGCAGGATGCCTGCCTTGGAAAGCGGCAGCACCGGGCAGACGCCGACGGCGTTGGACATATTGGATTCGGGGTTGTTGACGACCATGGTGTGGGTGTTCTGGATGAGTTCGATCTCAGCCGGGTTCACATGGATGCAGTGGCCGAGGATGGTCTTGTCGCCCAGGATGCCGTGGTCGTGCAGGCGCTGCACGGGGCGGCGGCCATAATTCTGCAGGCTGTCATAGACGTCGTTCATGCCCTCGGAGACGTGGATGTGATAGCCGGTGCGACCATTGTTGGCCTCGACCATACGATCGAAGGTCTTGTCGGAGATGGTGAACAGCGCGTGGCCGCCGAACATGGCGGCGAGCATCGGGTCCTTCTGCTGTTCGCAGTAGGTGATCCAGTCGGCGTTCTCCTTGATGGCCTGCAGACACTTCTCCTCGCCGTCACGGTCGGAGACCTCGTAGCACAGACAGGAGCGGATGCCGAACTTCTTGGCGCTCTCGCCGATCTGGAACAGGGAGCCGGGGATCTCGCAGTAGGCCGCGTGGTGATCAAAAATAGTCGTGACGCCCTGCTTGATGCAGTCAATGTACAGGGCATCTGCGGAGGCGCGGGAGCCTTCGAGCGTCAGCTTGCGGTCCATGGCCCACCACGTACCGTCGAGGACCTCATAGAAGTTCGTGGGATTGTTGCCGACGATGGACAGGCCGCGTGCCAGCGCGGAATAGATGTGAGTGTGCGCGTTGATGAATGCGGGCATGATGACGCCGCCCTTGGCGTCGATGATCTCGGCCTGCGGGTATTTTGCGCGCAGCGCGGCTTCTTCGCCGACCTCGACGATTTTGGTGCCTTCATAGGCGACGGCGCCTTTTTCGTAATAGCCCTTGCCGCCCTCGTCGCGGGTGATGACACGTCCGTTTGTGAGTAAGTTCATGGGGGTTCCTCCTTTTCGTGATGCTCACCGGTGCATATAACAAAAGTGCTTCAGATCTTCATCTGAAACACTCTGCCGTGCAAGCCGAGTGATAGTTGCAGCCCGTGTGCGAAACACTTCCTTACAGCTACCAATCTTAGATTGTAGTTTCATTATAAAGGGCGGGCAAAAAAATTTCAATGCTCCTGTCAAATTTTCTGCCCGCCATTTTTTACAAACTTCGCGCCCCATTTTTGAGCATTTTGCACGCCGTTTGCGATTGCAGAACAATATCTAGCCGATGCCCGTCCACTGCTCCGCCGCAGCCGGTACGCAGCAGGTATGATCGACCGCCGCCTCGATCAGATCGGCGTAATACCACGCCGTCTCGTCCTGATTGTCCCAGTACCACGCGGCGGCGCGCAGCTGCGCATCTTCCCTGTCCGGACTGCGGGAGAGCAAACTGTTCATTGCGCGCGCAAGCTCCGCCCGGCTGACCGCCGCGCTGCCTGCGGCGCTCCCCTGCCCCGCTTCAAAAACCGTTTTCTCTTCCCACGCACCAGTCAGCGCCGGAAATATCTCGCGGCCCGTCTCCGAGTCCGCCAGCGTGTCCAGCACACCGCACAGCTCCCGCCAGCTGACTGCGGCAGACGGCAGGAACCAGCCGCCGTCTCCGAACGGCAGCAGTCCCAGGCCCGTGAGCTTCCCGATCTGCGCGCAGGCCCAGTGGTCGCCCGGCACATCAAAGAACGTCACGCGCTCCGGCTCCGGCAGCGGCTCCTCCGCCAGCCGCACGAGCGCGCAGGCAAGCTGCGCCCGCGTGACGGGCGCACCCGGCTGGATGCTTCCATCCGGGTAGCCGCAAAGATAGGCGCGGTGCGTCTGCTCCGCTGCCCGCGCAGGAAGCGCCAGCACCGCTGCCAGCGCCGCTGCGCAGAAAAGCCCCCGCAGCTGTTTTTTCATCTGCATCCCCTCTTCCGAAAGTTCTGCCCTTAGTGTGGCAGATTCGCCGCGCGGATACAGTCGGGACATGGGCAGGGAAAAGCAGGAAGAGCCGGCAGTACGCTGCAGCATTCCCATCTTCTATGAAGCGGCAAAGGCTCCCCTTTGGAACAAGGGGAGCCTTTGGTACGGCGGTTATTCTTCCTCTCTATACGCCTTCAGCCCCGCGCGTCCCTCTTCGGTGACGGGCTTGAGCCAGCGCATGGATCTGAAGTGGAGCAGACACAGGATGCTCTTCGGGATGTCCTCGCCCAGATACGCGAGGATCACGACGCCGAGGAACGACAGATGCAGCACCCGCGCGCCCAGCAGCGCCAGCGGGATAGCCACGACCCAGAGACTCACAAGGTCGCAGATCATGCCCGTCAGCGTATCGCCGCCGGAGCGGAACGCGCCCACGACCTGTACATAGGAGATATTGCGGAAGCAGTATTCCAGCGAGCAGAAGATCGTTACGGCGTAGGCCGTTGAAATCGTCGTGGCCGAAAGATTGTCTCCCATGGCAAACAGGGATACAAGCGGATGGCGTGCGGCGATCATCGTCAGTCCGACAACAAGGCCCATCAGCGGCACCAGCACGGAAAAGCGCCGGGCGTCGGCCACGCCGCGCTGAATCTTGCCGCTGCCGATGGACTTGCCGACCATGATGACGCAGGCGTTGCCGAGGCCGACGAAGAAGGCGAAGGCCAGCTCGGAAAACGTCTTGAAGATGGTCATGCCCGCGTAATATTCATAGCCCATGTTGGC
>ENA-ORNY01002160-ORNY01002160.1-human-gut-metagenome-genome-assembly--contig:-NODE-2160-length-10162-cov-3.863263_pt1 | contig 10162 bp, 9 predicted proteins | sample MGYA00242122_ERZ509036 | MGnify/ENA primary metagenome ERZ509036 (study PRJEB26280, sample SAMEA2338696) | human gut metagenome | biome: human gut; feature: human-associated habitat; material: faeces...
TTCCCATTATTTCAAATAAATGGTTGAATATATATAAATATAATGATATAATGCTAGCAAAGAAGAAAAAGGAGGAAAAAGAAAATGAAGAGAAAAACATTTATTTTGTTATGTGTCATTTTAAGTGCACTATTCATTAGTAGTTGTAAAATTTGCGTTGATCCTGAAACTAACCCCAATGATCCTAACTATAATCAACAAGAAAAAATAGATGGAACTTATTCCGCAAAAGCATTGCATTACGGAAATATCCCTGAATCATATACTATTACCATTAAAGACGAAAAGTATAATAATGCTAAATTTGAAAAGAAAGTTTTAGAAGAAGATTTAAGGTTTTGGATAAGAATTGATAATAGCTGTGAACCTGAACTAGTTGTGTATCCAAAAGGTACTTCTTGTTATTACATAATCGCAGAACCGCATTATTATTATACAAATATTCAATCAACTGAAACTACATTATCCCTAAATCAGCCCGCAATATCATATGAATATTATCTTTTTGAAACAAGCGATAAACTCTATTTTGTTGAAATGACGGTTGAGGTATATGAAAATAATAATAGTACGATAATTAAAGGGCAACCAACATTAAATGGATATTATGAATTAACTAAAATAGAAGATTTATTAAACACTAAAGGATATTACGTAGAAGAATCTAATGTTGGTAGTCTTTTCTACAGAAATGAAACGCCATCTTTATGTGTTGAATATGAAGGGATCTTTAAAACTAAAGAACAAATTAGTGAAACGCTTGAACAAAATAATATGTATTCAACTTTAGCTTTAAACAAATATAACGATGAGTTTTTCAAAAAATATGATTTAATTGTTCTATCAGCTCAAATACAGTATGGTACAATAGTTTCGGTAGAAGATATTAAAATAAACACAGAAAATGCTAAAGTAGAATTAACTTTAAAAAATATTTCTACCTCACTAATTGCTGCTGATGCTCTTGACATTGTTGCACCATACCACGTAATAGTAGTAATAAAAAAAGGTCTTGTTGGAGATATTACTAAATTAGTAACTACTAGATTATACTAATAATATATTTTGAAATGAATTGTTTGCTAAAAAAATCATAATGGTATAATATATCATTAGGTGATAAAAAATGAAAGCTAGATTATACTTATTAGAAGATACTTATCCAAGTAAAGTTATTATTAAGAATAATTTGATAACTAAAGAATATACCTATCAAAACTCACAAGAATTTATTAACGACATTAATAACTTATTTGAAATTAATAATAATCCTGACACAACAGTAATACTTGTACTTGATCCAAGTATTTGTAGAAACATTGCTATGGATAATGGTTTTGGAAAATTTCAATTAGCAGGTTATAATAATCTTAATAATTATGGTGATATAAGGTTTTATCGCTATGATGAGGAAAATGATTTAGAAATATTTGAAGATATATATCAAAAAGATATACAGTCTTCAGATAATAAATTATTAAACCTAACATTACAAAAAGATGTAAATCTAGAACTAGTTAAAAAAGGTGAAAGCCTAATAAAAGAAATTAAATGTGAAATTCTTGAAATAGATGAAAATAAAGAATTAGTAGAATATATTGAAAAAGATTTATTAACAGATAAAAAACTAATAAGTATTGTAAACAAATATGATAAGATTAATACAATTAATAATCTTAAAGCCTCGATTTATGCGATTTATCAAATATGTAATAACCATAATGATATAAAAGAAATCATGAGAAATTGGATTCTATCTACTGAACCAATTATAAAAAATAATGACTATACTACTTTAACTTCTAAATTTGAAAGCATAGCAAAAGTATGTGATAATATATGTAATGATAGAACATATTTAACTTTTGAAGAAATTGAAGAAACGATAAAAGATAAATTTAATTACTTAATGATAATGAATATTGATTTATTAGAAGAATATAAATATCAAATAACATCAATAGATTTCAAAAAGAAAAAGGTATATTTTAAACCATGTTATTATTAGTAAATACTAAAATAGAGATTTGATGGATAGTCAAATCTCTATTTCTTTTTTACACCTCTTCGCATACTTAATAAAAGTACCCCTACTAATGTTTAATAGGCTTGCGGCACCAACACTAGTTATTTCTTTATTGCAATAACTCTTAAAAACTTGTATAAAATTACTTGTAATTTGATAGGGAGGCCTACCCATATGGATACCTTTTTCTTTAGCAATTTTGATACCTTCAGCCTGGCGTTGCCTAATATTTTCCCTTTCATTTTGAGCAACAAAACTAAGAACTTGCAAAACAATATCGCTAATAAATTTGCCAACTAAGTTCTTATTATCGGTTCTAGTATCAAGTAGTGGAAAATCTAAAACTACAATATCTGCTTTAATATCTTTGGTAATACTAGACCATTCTTCAATAATCATCTCATAATTTCTCCCCAAGCGATCAATTGATTTGATAATTAATAAGTCATTTTCTTTCAATCTTTTTTTCATTTTTTGATAATTAGGTCTTTCAAAATCTTTTCCACTTTGCTTATCAATGTAAATTTGTTTTTCATCAAGACCTTGTTTAAACATTTCATCTAACTGCCTATCAACATTTTGAGTAGTAGTAGATACTCTAACATAACCATATTTCATTTTATTTACCTCCATTTAGTTATGGGTAAATTATAACAAATTTTACTGTTAATAACATACAGCAAAGTAAACAAACAAGGAAATAATCGATTATTAAAAAACACAATAATTACTAAAAAAAGTATATATACTAAAAAATACCATTTTACAAATACGCCGTTATTATGATAAAAATTGACAAAATGCCTAAAAAGTGATATAATATGCTTGTATGTATAGTTGTCATATACGATGACTAATTTCATATAATGTATTATTAAAATAAAAGATTTTTAAGAAAGGGAATTATTTTAAAAATGAAAAGAAAAACATTAACATTAACATTGAGTATTCTTGCTTGCCTAGCATTAATTGGTGTAGGCTTTGCATCATGGATAATTTCTGCTAATGCTGTTGATAAAGCAGAAGGTAACATTATTGTTGATACTGTTGCAGATAAAACATATGTGGTAAGCGGGAGTTGGTTAGATGGTAAATCAAGTATAACTTTTGGTGCACCTGCTACAATGAATGCAGATGATCCTTGGTTAACTAATGATTCAAAAGGTAAAACAGAAAATTTAACAGTAACATATCAATTAAAAGTAACTTATGGTGATACTACACCTGCTACAGGAATTAAAGATAAAATAACAGCTCTTGTTGCTGCTCCTGAAAGTGCAAAGTATACTGCTGCTGTAGAAGGCGGATTAATTAATGCTCCAACAAGTGCTAAAGTTGAAGAAACTACTACACCAGGTGTTTACAATATTACAGTAACATATAAATGGGGAAAACATTTTGCAGATTCTGCTGATGCTACAGAAGGTGTTAACCCATACACATATTACAATGAAAAAAAAGCAACAGATAAACTAAATGGTAGTGAAACTACTTATATGCAAGATGCAAAAACAAGTCTTGATACTTTATCAAAAATCGAATCAACAGTTAAGTTTACTTTAAATATTACTGTTGTAAAATAGGTTTTAAATTATGGCAAAGTTAACAAGAAATTCTTATAAGAGAAAAATTATTCTTTTCGGTGTAATAGTATTCATGTCTATAGCATTAATCTCTACAGGTTTTGCCGCATGGGTAATGTCACAAGAAAAGAAACAATCTACATCAGGCAATGTGACTGTTGGTGCTGTTACAGAAGGAAATATTAAAGTTATCCTTGATCCATTAACAGTTAAAGATTTCAAGTTTGAACCAAAAGAATCAGATAAAACAGGCCGTGTTCGTAATGATGGTACAAATTTTGAATCATTAACTGTAACAGTAACTGGTACTATTAAGAATACACAATTCTTAGATGTAAACAATACAACTATTAAGATGAATGTAAAAGATGCAGTAAAACAAGCTGAAACTGCTGGTTACATTATTTTACCAGAATGTGCTAATAGTGAAGTTGTTTTAACACTTACTGAAAGTGGTACAAATGAAAAGAAATTCTCATATGATATAACATTTAAATGGGGTTCAAAATTCGGAAATGTAAATCCTGGTGAATATTATGACAGTGATGCATTTAATCCAAGTGAAGAAGAATTAAGTAGTTTTAAAGGCACACAAGAAGAAAAAATAACAGCTTACATTAAGAGTGTATTAAATGCATTCCATGCATTAATGGATACATCTACATATGAAGTAGTCGTTACTGCAAAACTTAATTAGTAGGTAATTATGTCTCCTTCTGAAATACTTTCAATCATAGTTACTGTTATCGGGGTATTTAGTTTCGCAACAATATTTACGATATTATACAAAAGTTATGCAAACTCGCAAATTGCAGAACTTAATTCAGGTAAAAAAGACATTGAATTAATTGATGAAGTAATCTATGAAAAACAAGAAAAAGTTAGAAGGCGCAGAAAGATAACTGGAACTATACGTACAGTTGTCTTTTATGCTATTATGGTGGTACTTATTCCATTGTTTATTTTTTCATTGATTAATCGATTTCAAAACAATGTCACAATGATAGGCAATAGAACTGTTATGGTTGTTGCAAGTAACTCAATGAGTTACAAAAATGAAGCTAATAGTTACTTATTTGATGACAGTTTAGGATTAAACAATCAGTTTAATACATACGATCTCATTATTCTTGAAAAAGTGAACAATGAAACCGACTTAAAAAAATATGATGTTATCGCGTTTAGAAATTCAAAAGGTAGTAATACTATTCACCGTATCATCGATATTGATTACAGTAGTACCCCATATAAATATACTACTAGAGGAGATATATACGACGAAAAAGGAACCGATGGTGAAAAACCTACTTTTGATAAAGTTATAGGTAGATATACTGGAAAACGCCTTGGTGGTGTGGGAATGTTCATCTTATTCCTACAATCATATGCGGGGATAATTACAGTATCATCGCTTATATATTGCTTATTAATGATTGATCGCATTGCAAATAAAATGGATAAAGTACAAGAAGAACGAATCAAAAAACTTGAAGAAGCTTTAGAATATGAAAATGAAGATAATTTAAATGAATTTAAAGCTATTTATACTGAAACAATTTATTACAAAGGCTATGCGTATAAATTTGATGAAAATGGTTTTGTTGATAAAACCGAAATAAATAACAACGAATACTTAGAAAAATCGGATAGTACAATGATTAAAGAATTGACTAACCAAGAAACTTCAGAAACCAAAACTGAAGAAATTACAATAAATGAAGAACAGGGAGAGTAACCTTATGAAAAAACCCTATTTTACAAGAAAGAACTTGATAGTTTTATCACTTGCATTCTTTTATTCTTTCTTACTACTATTTGTAGGTTTATGCCTAGATGGATCTCATCTACTAATAGGTAAAAAGAATCCAATAGCACTTGTTGCGGGAAAAATAAATTTTGAACCAATAAGATGCGGTGTTACAGGATATGTAAGTTTAATACTTGTTGCAATATATATATCTGTATTTGTAGCATTGTTCTTATACGAAAAAAGATATGCAGTTTTAAACAATAAAAAGCCATATAGTCTAAAAATGATTTTATCTTATCTTGCATCACTAGTAGTATGCTTTATATTATCATTTGGCGTTGGTATGTTAATTTGTGGAAAAAATGGCATCAAAACAATGTATCAATTTACTGGTCAAAGTTTATTAATAACAACATGTATATATATTCTTGCATTTGCTTTTATTGGTGGAATATTGATGTTTATTGTAAACTTTACTCAAGTTGATAGACCATTTAGAGCATTTGAAGATAAAAACTATCCAGTACTTGATGACGATGATCTTGTTAAAAATGATGTTAGTTCAAACTTTGATGCTGTACCATCAAGTAAAGTTAGTGGCACAGTAAGTGGTGAGGTTGGAATTGGTCAACCTGCTGCTACTGACAACAACAATTCAAGTGTTATTCGTCAAACAGAAGAACTAGATGACCGTGAAAAAGTATTCCCAGCATTATCAATGATGGATGAAGAATACGAAGGTTATGCGGTTGAAAATGTTGTTAGTGATAACTTAACATTAAATGAAATTGCAACAAGATTTAGAAATTATCTTGCCAAAGAAGAAAAATTATATTTTGATATTGATACAATTCGTTTCTTTGTAAGCGGATTTGCCGCAAGTCATTTCATGATTTTAGAAGGTTTATCTGGTACAGGTAAATCAAGCTTACCAAGATATTTTGCAAAGTTTATCAATGCTAATCTATTATTTGTTCCTGTCCAAGCAACATGGAGAGATAAAACTAACCTAATCGGTTACTTTAATGATTTCTCAAAAGCTTACAGTGAAACTGAATTCTTAACAAGCTTATATCATGCTAACTATAATCCTGATATGATACATATGTTTGTACTTGATGAAATGAACATTTCAAGAGTTGAATATTATTTTGCTGACTTCTTATCAGTGCTTGAATATCCTGAAGAAGAATGGAAAATAAAAATAATGCAACTTCCATATAATTTCATCCCTCCTGCAAAATTAGATGATGGTGTTATTCAAATACCTAATAACGTATACTTTGTAGGTACCGCAAACAAAGATGACTCAACATTCACAATTACTGATAAAGTTTATGACCGTGCAATCACAATTGATTTTGACAATCGTAATGATGCATTTAATGTAAATGGTGACGCATCAACAATTAACCTTAGTAGAAGTGCCCTTGCTAAACTATATCAAGAAGCTAAAAACAATAAGAGTTATCAAATGACTGATAATGATTATCAAAAATTCCAAACTATAAGTGATTACATTTATGATCAATTTGATATCACTTTTGGTAACCGTATTTTAAATCAAATATCTGAACTTGTTCCAGTATTTGTATCATGTGGTGGTACAAAAGAAGAAGCTCTTGACTTCTTACTTTCACGAAAAGTTATTAGCAAAATTGAAGGCCGTTTTGAAGAATATGTTAAAAATGCTTTAAGAGAATTACTTAACTTAATTCATAAAACATACGGAAAAGATGTTTTAAAACGTAGTGAAAAAACAATTCAAAATTTAATGAGAAGGTTATAACAATATGAAAATCATCGAAGAAAATCTTTTAAAAAAGATGATAACACAACTAAATAATTACGAAAAAAAGTATCAAGATGTAAAAGAACGTTTTACTCATTTAGAAGAAATTGAGTTTACATCTTTACAAGAACTTTCTTTCGAAAAAGATAATGAATTCTTCGATGAAGTAACCTTTATCTTAAGTGTTATCACTTCGATAATTGCTCATCCTCAAATATCTAACCGTGATGAAGATATTATCGAACGAGCTGAACAAGTTGGCAACATTACCAATGAAGCATTAAAACAAACGATACGTGATGCAAGTTTGTGGAAAGAAAAAGATTTTGAATTAGTTCCTGAATATATTCATTATCATCAACACATTGATGATTTAAAAATTTATGAAAATATCTTCATTGGTATGCTAATTCATCTAATTGATACAGAACTTGCTAAATATGATGTTTTCTATCAAAGACTTATTCCAAGTATGCAAACTGATGCATTGTTTATTGAAGAAAGCGAAAAAATTGAAAAGACATTAACAAAAATAGATAGTTTAAAACGTAAAATGTTACATATTAAAAATACAGCTTTTTACAAAGAAATATCTAAAGTTAATTTAAATTTAAGAAAAATACAACCCACAAATATTTTATTAAAAAACAAACTATATAATTTATGTTATAAATTCTATCGTAAATTTGTTATTTATGAAGATAATAAAAACTTACAAATTGATTTTAAAAAGTATTATTACTATCAAATATTAAGAGTATTTAAATTAAATGAATTTAAGCTTGATGATAAAAATCAAAGTCTAGTATTTAACTATCAAGATAAAAAAATAAAACTAGTAGATAATGAAGAAAATTCTAAAATTAGTTTAGAAATTAAATATCACAATAATGTCTATAAACATCTTTTAATTCTATCAACTGATCGTGAATTAATAGATGAATACGTTGAAGATAAAGATTACATAACAACAGAAGTAATTTCCCTTTGGAATTTATATAACGTTGATACAAATGAAATTGTCTTCAACAATCAAGCAAGTGAAATAGAAATTGCTAGAAAATGGGTAATGAGTAAACTTCAAGAAGTAGTTGCAAAGAAAATGATTTACTCAAAATATTGCCCAATATGTAAAGATAAAAACTTAACAATTGAAAATGATATATATCATTGTAACAATTGTAAATCAATTTATACATTCAAAAAAGAAACGAAAGATGTAATTTGGTTTATTAAATTAAGGAGGTAACTCGCATGGAACAAAACATCCAAGAACCTAAAAAAACCACTATATTAATAGAAGACTTATATAAATCATATGGTGAAAAAGAAGTTCTACTTGGACTAAATTTAGAAGTTCATGAAGGCGAATTATTTGGATTTATTGGCCGAAATGGTATTGGTAAATCAACAACCATAGATTGCATGATTGGCGCTAAAAAATTCAATAAAGGTAGAATTGAATTAAATGGTTATGATATTGTAAAAGATCCTATTTATGCTAAAAAAAGTCTTGGATACGTTGCAAGTGAACCAACTTGTTATGAGGAAATGACAGGTTATGACTATTTAGAATTTGTTGCAAGCATATATGGTATGACTGAAGGTGACTTTAGAAGAAACAGTGAATATCTTTGTAACAGATTACAACTAAATTTAGATGAATTAAATAACCCTATTTCTGATTATTCACATGGTATGAAACAAAAACTATGTTTGGTTGCAAGCCTCATACATAGCCCTAAAGTATGGGTTCTAGATGAACCTACAGTTGGGCTTGACATAATGGCAGTAGAAGAACTTAAAAAAATGTTAAGGGAATATGCAAATCACAATAATACGGTTTTCGTTACAAGCCATAACATTGAATTAGTATCTAAAATATGTGATAAAGTTGCCATTATAAATGATGGTAAAGTTGTTGCATTATATGACTTAAATAAAAATCCTAATAAACGATTACAACTTTCAAAAATCTTTCTTGACACATATGGAGGTTAAAGATGCTAAACCTTTTAGCAAAAGATTTTAAACTTCTATTTGGAAAAGAAAAAAGTATTGCAAGAAGAATTGCAACTATTCTTGTAACCCTTATATTTATAGCGTGTTTTATTGCAATTGAAGTTTTTCTATTTACTACAATTTTAAATAAAATCAGTAAATATGATCAAGCACCAATTGCTTATATGAACCTATTTCTTACCGTAATATCAATACTAATAATTATTGCAAATATTTTTCAAGCAAAAAGATTATTCTTTAATGAAAAAGATATTGAACAACTAGCCAATAGACCAGTAAGTAATGGACAAATAATAAGTTCTAAAATGGTTTTCTTACTTATTATGCATTATGGTACAAGTTTATTATTTGTTTATCCACTGTTTGTAGCATACGGAATTATCTTTTCAAGAAGTTTCATATTCTACTATTTGGCTTTATTTTATCCGCTATTTTCATTCTTATTTGAAATGGGAATTGCTTTAATCTTAGTTTATCCCGTATGGCTTATTAACAAATATCTTAGAAAACATCTAATAATCAGATTTATTTGTGCTTTAGTAATCATCTTCATATGTTGTTATCTATATTCAAAAGTATTGAATTTATTTATTGAAATTGTCGCAGATAACAATATAAATGTTTTATTTACTACCGATTCAATAAACTTCTTTATGAATCTTAGAAAATATGAATTTCCAACTAACTTTCTAGTAGATATTTTTATAAGTTATCGCACATCAAGAATTTGGATGTATCTACTAATTGCAATAGGAGTTTTTGTAATTGGTTGTACAATTTGTATAGCAGCTTATGGTTATGTAAGAAATATTTCAATAAAAAATAAAGCAAAGAAAATTAAAAAAGAACCTAAATTAGTTAGTCCTAAAAAAGCTCTACTAAAAAAAGAATTTCTTTTAATTACTAAAAATCCTGGATATATTTTATCATTTACGGGTTTATTAATCGTTCAACCATTTTTAGTATTTTTAGTAACCAAATCAATGAAT
>ENA-ORNY01002164-ORNY01002164.1-human-gut-metagenome-genome-assembly--contig:-NODE-2164-length-10151-cov-3.072999_pt1 | contig 10151 bp, 7 predicted proteins | sample MGYA00242122_ERZ509036 | MGnify/ENA primary metagenome ERZ509036 (study PRJEB26280, sample SAMEA2338696) | human gut metagenome | biome: human gut; feature: human-associated habitat; material: faeces...
AAGAACCTGCTTTTCTCCGCGCTGCTTGCAACAATGATGATACCGGGTGAGCTTTTTACAATAACCAATTACAGCACCGTTACCAACCTTGGCTGGATGAACACATACACGGTGCTTATAGTCCCCTTTTTGGTAAGCGTGTTCTATATTTACCTGCTCAGGCAAAACTTTTTGCAGATACCCAACGAGCTTTACCTTGCCGCAAAGGTGGACGGCACAAGCGATTTCAAATACCTTTGCAAGGTTATGATACCGTTGTCGCTGCCTACGCTCATATCCATAACGATTTTGAAGATGATGGGCGCATGGAATTCATATATATGGCCGCGTCTCGTTGCCAACGACGATGCGCACAGGCTCATAACCAACGGCCTTAGGAATGCATTCACCGATACCACGGGGGACGTTAACTACCCCGTGCAGATGGCGGCGGTTGCGCTGGTGTCCGCGCCGCTGTTCCTGGTGTTCATATTCCTCCGGAAATATATTATGAAGGGCGTAAGCCGAAGCGGCATAAAAGGCTAAATAAATTTATGCTAAGCATAAAGAAAGGCAAGGAAAACAAAATGACAAAACGTATCCTGGCAACCATGTTGGCGGTACTTATGGTATTCAGCGCGCTGATGCTGGCTGCCTGCACCAACAGCACCCCCGCCAACACCGGCGATCAGCAGACCGCCGAACCCATCACTACCGACAACGCCGGTACCCCTGCCGGCAACGATCAGCAGACGGCCGAGCCTGTGAGCGAAGGCAACTTCACCGTCCCCGAAGCCGGTTACGACGGAAGCGAAGTCAACCTGACCTTCTATCACACCATGGGCACCAACCTGAGCGATGTGCTGAACCTTTACATCGAGGAGTTCAACAAGCTCTATCCCAACATTCACATCACCGCCGAAAAGATCGGCAGCTATGACGACGTGCGCGACCAGATAAGCACCGAGATCACCGTTGGCAACCAGCCCAACATAGCCTATTGCTATCCCGACCATGTTGCGCTTTACAATCTGGCCGGCGCTGTTGCCACGCTTGACGGCCTTATCAACAGCCAGATCGAGGTTGCCCGCGCGGACGGCACCACCGAAATACTCGGCCTGACCGATGAGCAGAAGGCGGACTTCATCCCCGGTTACTATGCCGAAGGTACCCAGTTTGGCGACGGCCTCATGTACACCATGCCGTTCTCCAAGTCCACCGAGGTACTTTACTACAACAAGACCTTCTTTGACGCCAACGGCCTTACCGTCCCCACCACCTGGGAAGAGATGGAAGCTACCTGCGCCAAGATAAAGGAAATCGACCCCAACTCCATTCCCCTTGGTTACGACAGCGAGAGCAACTGGTTCATCACCATGTGCGAGCAGTACGGCTCCGATTATACCAGCGCCTCCGGCGACCATTATCTGTTCAATAACGAAACCAACCGCGGCTTCATAAAGATGTTCCGCGAATGGTACCAGAAGGGCTACCTGACCACCCAGAAGCTCTACGGCGCCTATACCTCCGGCCTGTTCACCTCCACAGATGAGGTCAAGAGCTATATGTCCATCGGCTCCTCCGCAGGTGCAACCCATCAGCGTCCCGCGGCCGACGCAAACGGCGAATATCCCTTTGAAGTGGGCATCAGTACCATACCGCAGCTTGGCAACGGCAACAACAAGGTCATTTCCCAGGGCCCCAGCGTATGCATATTCAAAAAGGCAAACGAGCAGGAGGTCGTGGCAAGCTGGCTGTTCATCAAGTTCCTGACCACCAGCGTGGATTTCCAGGCCGAGTTCTCCATGGCCTCCGGTTATGTTCCCGTGCTCAAGAGCGTTGCCGATAACGAAGCCTACGCTTCCTTCATCGCCCAGGCCGACGGCGGCAAGTACATCTCCGCCCTCAGCGCCAAGGTCTGCCTTGAGCAGGAAGAATATTACTACACCTCCCCCGCCTTCAACGGCTCCTCCACCGCGCGCGATCAGGTCGGTACCCTGCTGACCAAGTGCCTTACCGCGGACGACGGCGGCAACGTGGACGCCATGATAGAGGCTGCCTTTGCCGAGGCCGTGGACGAGTGCGAATACAACGGCTGATATAAGCTCGGTTTTTAAGGAAGTAACGTTATGAAAAAGCTTGCCCCGGCATTGGCGCTGATAATACTGGCGCTTTGCATATTCGGCTGCACGCCGCAAAAGGATAAGGACGCTTTGCCCACGCCCGTGCAAACGGACGCCGAGCAAACGCCCCCCGTGAGCAGTATGCCCGAAGCCGCGCCCTCGCCCGCTGCCGCGGCAAGCGAAAGCATTGACTATGCCGCATCAGTGAAGCCTTCGGGCGCGGATACAGCGAAGCAGGAGGTTACGGTAAAGTCGTTCGTGGACGGCGACACCGTGCATTTCTTCGTGCCGGAAAGCATAATGCCCTCCGGCGTGCTGAAGGCCCGCTTCATCGGCATAGATACGCCGGAATCCACCGGCAAAATAGAGGAATACGGCAAGGCGGCGTCCGAATTTACAAAGGAAAAGCTGTCCCGTGCCCATTCCATAATGATCGAATCGGACGACGGGAATTGGGATTTCGACTCCACCGGCGGCAGATACCTTGTTTGGGTATGGTATAAGGCCGAAAAGGCCGGCGAATACCGCAACCTTAATATAGAGCTGCTGCAAAACGGCCTTGCCCGCGCCTATTCTTCGGCAAACAACCGCTATGGCTCAGCCTGCACCGCGGCCATAAATCAGGCCAAGGCGAACAAGCTGAACATCTATTCAGGGCAGAAGGACCCCAATTTCTATTATGGGGACGCTGTTGAGCTTACCCTGAAGGAGCTTAGGTGCGGCATAGAAGGCTATAACGGCAAAAAGGTAGCGTTTGAGGGCGTTATAACCATAAACAGCGGAAACGGCGTGTTTATCGAGGATTATGACGCGGAAACGGACAGGTATTACGGCATAAGCGCCTATTATGGCTACGGTCTTTCGGGCGCGGGGCTTGATATACTTTCCGTGGGCAACCGGGCGCGGATAGTGGGCACCGTTCAGTATTATGAAGCGGGCGGCTGCTACCAGGTATCCGGCCTAAGCTACCGGCAGATGAAGCCGGACGATCCGAATAATCTGCAAAAGCTGAGCGAGGGCAACGCGGCAGGCTATGTCAGCATAAGCGCGGATGATTTTGCTTCCGCCATGGTGAGCATAGAAACCGAAGCCGGTGCGGCGGAATATAAGCTGAGCGACATCGCCATGAACACCACCGTTGAGATGGACGGTTTAACGGTGCAAAGCGTTTATGTTGCCGAAAACGGCTGCGCAACGCTCACCTGCGCCGCAGGCGATGCCGAAGTGACGGTAAGACTTGAGCCGCTTAAAGTAAACGGCGAGGCTTTCGACCCAAATACCATTTCCGGAAAAACGATAGACGTGCGCGCAGCCGTGGACATGTATGACAATGCGCCGCAGCTGCACGTATTCACGGCGGAAGGTATTTCCATACACTAAAAATAAACCTGAAAAGAGGGAGAAAACATGAAAAGGATAGTAGCATACATAATTGCGCTGGCGCTGTTCGCAGCGGCGTTTGCCGGCTGCTCCGCCCCCGTGGACGAGCCTGCCCCCACGGTAGAGCCCAGCAACGAACCCACAGAGACAGTTGAACCCAGCGCGGAACCCGTTGTTGACAACACTCAGGCGCTTGAGAACGCCGCAGCTTACATAAAGCTGATGTATAAAAAGAGCGCGGTAAAGACCCCAGCCGATTATCAGGTAGTTGGTTTTGCCGTGGTTGACGGCGTATCCTATCAGATACAGTGGACCGTTGAAATCACCAGCGGCGCTGAGGATGCCGTAGTCGTTGGCGAACTGGGCGAGGACAAGATGGTCACCATCGATGTTAACGAAGCCTGCGCCGAGGATTCCGAATACACCCTTACCGCCACCATAGCGGGCGAAAGCGGCGCTTCCGTTTCCGAAAGCTTTGCCCACATGGTACCCAAGGGATTCGATCTTGGCACCGCCAGCTATGACGAAATAGTCTCCGCCGGCTACGAGCTGGAAGAGGGCGCGGCGCTTGAAGGCACCCAGCGCCTGTTCGGCACCGTTGTGTCTATCGACACTCCGTTCAGCGCCGAATACAACAACATAACCGTAACCATGGCCGTAAAGGGCATGGAGGAATACCCCGTGCAATGCTTCCGCCTTGCCGGCGAGGGCGCGGATGCCTTGGCCGTTGGCGACGAAATAACCGTTGAAGGCACCATAAAGAACTACAAGGGCACCATTGAGTTCGACGCGGGCTGCACCCTTATCCCCGCCGACACCGTGACCGGAGCCAAGATAGTCGCCCGCGCTTACACCCTTGAGGACGGCGCGCAGCTGATGGGCACCAAGACCCTGACCGGCTCCATCGCCTCCATAGACACCGCCTTCAGCGCGGAATACGGCAACATAACCGTTACCATAGTTGTGGGCGGCCTGAACGACTATGCCATCCAGTGCTTCCGCCTCAGCGGCGAGGGCGCGGATAAGCTTGCCGTGGGCGACGTGATAACCGTTACCGGCGTAATAAAGAACTACAAGGGCACCATCGAATTCGACGCCGGCTGCACCTTCACCAAATAACAAAGCTTAAAGGCAGCGAATACCCGGCTTTGCGGCCGGGTATTTTCGTTTATATTTAACCATTGTTGACAAGGCGTTGTGCATCGTGATAAGCTTTGGGTAATTCATGCGACAGGAACACGGGATCGCCCCCCAAGCAGCCATTTTGGGCTTGCCTGTCCTTGTCAACTGATGATACCATTAGTCTGCATCGGGAGAGTATATGAAAAGGATTGATTGGAGCGAGCTGCGCCCGCAGATATCCCTGGTATGGCGGCTCAGCATGCCGGCGATACTAACGCAGATAACTACCATAGCCATGCAGTATATCGATTCCGCAATGGTCGGCGCGCTCGGCGCGAATGCGTCTGCGGCAATAGGCCTTGTTTCCACAAGCACCTGGCTGTTAAGCGGCATAACCTACGCAATAACGGCCGGTTTTTCCGTGCAGGTTGCGCATCATATCGGTGCAAAGCGTGACGAGGACGCGCGCACGGTTGTTAAGCACGGCCTGATAAGCGCGCTTTTGATATCGACCCTGCTGTGCGCATTGGGCGCCGTTATAAGCGATCCTCTGCCCGTATGGCTTGGCGGCAGCGAAACAATACACCGCGATGCATCGCTGTATTTCCTTGTATTCGCGCTGGAGATACCGTTTTTGCAGCTCAATTCGCTCGCCTCATCGTTTTTGCAGTGCAGCGGGGACATGGTAACGCCCAGCATACTTACGGCCGCAATGTGCATTTTAGACATTATATTCAATGCGATTTTCATTCCCAAATACGGCGTATTGGGCGCGGGCATAGGCACGGCGCTTGCCTGCGCGGTGGTATGCCTTGTAATGCTGTGGTGCTGCTGCGGCAGGGATAAGCACCTTAAATTGAACAGGGCCGACAAGAGCCGGTTCGATTCTTCCATACTTAAAAAGGCGTTGAAGATCGGCCTGCCCGTGGCGGTTCAGGAGGTTGCCACAAGCGGGGCAATGGTAATAACCACAATGATAATAGCTCCGCTTGGCGAAATTGCAATAGCCGCAAACTCCTTCGCCGTAACTGCGGAGGCGCTATGCTACATGCCCGGCTACGGAATAGGCTCCGCTGCCGCAACGGTCGTAGGCCGCAGCGTGGGCGCGGGCGAGGATGAGCTTGCCCGCCGCTATGGCAACATATGCATTGGCATGGGCGCAACCATAATGGGCGTATTGGGGCTGATAATGATGTTCATATGCCCGCTGCTGTTCGCCATGCTCACGCCCGATCCCGCCGTGCGCGAGCTTTCCGCGCAGGTGCTTAGGATAGAGCTGCTTGCCGAGCCGCTTTTCGGCGCGTCGATAGTTGCCGCAGGCGCCCTGCGCGGCGCGGGCGATACGCTTGTGCCAAGCGTTATAAACCTTGCCACGATGTGGGTGGTGCGCATAGGCCTTGCGCTGATACTGATAAAGCCGCTCGGTCTGCTCGGCATGTGGATAGCCATGGCTGCCGAGCTGAGCACGCGCGGGCTGCTCATGCTCTATCGGCAAAGAACAAGCCGGTTTTATGCAATGTATGCAGGGCAGGGAAAGGCGTAGGCATATTGAAACGTTTGGGTTCGCATGGTTGGCAAAAAGAAGAATTCGGAGGGGCAACGCAGCCCCTCCTGTTTTCGTCAACCCCTCAGTCGCCTTGCGGCGACAGCTCCCCGTTCGGGGAGCCTTTTGGTGCAGCATAAACTCAACACACAAAAAGCCCCTTTCGGGGCTTTTTCTTATGCTCTGCTCTTTTTTAGTCAGCTATGCTTAGTCCTCTATGCGCTCCCATACGCGGCTGCCAACCATTACGGACCAGGCCTTGTTGTCGCGGATATAGAAGCGCATACGGTTGGCAACATCGCCGTTGCGGAAGCCCTGGAACCAGGTCTCGCCGCAGTATACCATGTCCATCGGGCCCATGGCAGTCTCGCCTATCAGCTTGCCCTCGTCGTTTATATATACCTTCAGCGTGGAAGGAATACCTTCGTGGCAGATATAGGAACCGACTATGGTCTCGGGTGCGCCGAAGTCATATCCTACGGGATGCAGCCAGCGGTGGCTGTTCTCTATGGGATCGCCCATCATCATGTTGTACATCATCCAGCACAGGTCTTCCGTGTCGCAGTCGCCCTGGTTGCACAGCGCGGCAAAGCCGTAGCCCTCGCCCTTGAGGAAGCCGCCGTGGGTAGATACGCCGTGCAGTCCGCCAGAGTGTTCGCATATAACATGGCCGTTCTTGGTGCGCTTGTAAAGGCCGTAGCAATAGATGGGCTTCTCTTCTTCGCCGAAGCGGTTGCCTACCATTATTTCAACCGCCTTCGCGGGGATGGCCTGCACGCCGTCTATCACGCCGCCGTTGCCAAGGCAGCTATAGTAGCGCGCCATGTCGTGCGCGGTGCTCTTTACGCAGGCGCATGCGCGGAACGGGGGCAGTATGCTCCAGCAGTCGTCCGCAACGCTCTGGCCGTTTACTTCTTCAAAAAGGCTGGTGATATTGCCGTCGGAAGCTATCTTCCTGGCTTCGGAGCCGTCTATGTCAAGCACGGTCCTGGTCATGCCTATGGGCCCGAACACGCGCTCGTTAAGGAATTGCTCAAGCGGCATGCCCGCCGCCGCGTCAACTATATAGGATATAACGGCGTAGCCTTCGTTGGAATAGCTCATGTATTCGCCCGCCGCGCCAAGGGTCTTATACTTGCAGTTGGCAATGTAATCTATAACCTGCTCAATTTTGTCCATCTGGTTGGGGGACGTGCGGCGCATCTGCAGCGCCCAGCTGTCGCTTTCATCCGCGGCGGAGTATACGTCCTTACCAACGGTCTCCTCGCTCGCATCGGAGAAACGATCGGTGCTGTTCATGGCGATGGACCATTCCAGCGGCTCCATGGGCGGTATGCCGGCGGTGTGCATGGCAAGGTGCCTTACCAGCACCGTGTCCGTGGGGTTGCCGGGTATGCGGAAGGAGGGAATGTACTTGGTCACGGGATCGTCATAGCTGAACTTGCCTTCGGCTTCCAGTATTGCAAGCGCCAAAGTGGAGGTGGACTTGCTCATGCTGGCTATGCCGAAAATGGTGTTTTCGTCAATCAGCTTGGTGTGTTCATTGTTGCCGAAGCCGTAGCCTTTTTCGAATATAACGCCGTCGGGGCCGTATATCGCGCAGCTCACGCCGGGCAGCTTCTTCTCCTTTATCCTTGCGTCAAGCGCCTTGTCCAGCGCCTTCAGGTCGTAGTTCATTGGTGTTCTTTCCTCCTGCTGTAAAATAAATGGTTTATTATCGCCGCTCGCTTAACCGAGCATTGTTTTAAGTTTGTCCGCTATTGCCGCAGCAAGCGCGGCGTGGCCTTCGGCGTCCATGTGTTCGTTATCAACCGGCGAAGGCTCGGCATACTTTGCCGCATCCAAAAAGTCTATCCCTATTCGCGCCGCCGCCTGCTCATAAAGCGGGGCGAATTTGAGCGATTCTTCATAGCCCGAAACGCTCAGCGGGCTTTGGTCCGTCTCGGCTATTTCGCGGCCTATATGTATGGGGGATACGAGCAGCAGCCGCGGCGTATGCGCATTAAAGTGCAGCGCACCGTTCATTACCATGCGCGAAAGCGTTATGCAGCCGCGGCTCGCTTCCCAAGCCTTGTGGCTATGCATCAAATCGTTCGTGCCCAGCATTATAACAACCGCATCCAGCGGCGCGTGGCTCATAAGGCAGCACATAAGATGGCTTTTGCCGTTCAGCACGCTCCCGTCAAAGGGGCTGTCAAAAACGGTCGTGCGGCCGTTTAGCCCTTCTTCTATTATTCTGTATCCGTCGCCAAGCAGCCGCTGCGCGGCGCCCGTCCAGCGCACGGCGTACTCATAGCGGCCCTTGCCGCCGGGGATATAGCCCCATGTATTCGAATCGCCATAGCATAGAATGTTTTTCATGGGTATCAGTATACCATAAATCGCGCATTATGTATTGTTATAATCCAAAAAAACGGATATAATTATAAATGTGAATATCTTGTCACTTACTTATAATAAATTGAGCAGGAGGAGCAGCAATGGATTATCTTATAAAAAACGGACGCATAGCCGATAAGAACGGCTGCTACGAGGCCGACCTTATAATAAAGAACGGCAAAATAACATATATTGGCGATGGGCTGGACGCAACGGGCCTGGAGGTGATAGACGCCGCCGGCTGCTACGTTTTGCCCGGATTTATAGACACGCATACCCATTTTGACCTGGACACAGGCTCCGCCGTGACTGCGGACAATTTTGATACCGGCACCCGCGCGGCAATACTGGGCGGCACAACAAGCATACTTGATTTCGCCACGCAGGAGCGGGACGGCACGCTTGGCGAAGCGCTTGCCCAATGGCAACGGAAAGCTGAAATTGCGCACTGCAATTACGGTTTCCATATGGCAATAGCCCGCTGGGATAAGCAGACGGAGGCCGAAATGGCGGACATGACCCGCGAGGGCGTTACATCATATAAGATGTATATGGTGTACGACGCGCTGCGCGTGGACGACGGCAGCCTTTACGCCGCGCTGAAGGCGGCAAAGCAATACGGCGCGCTGATAGGCGTGCATTGCGAAAACTGGGACACGCTGCTGCGCATTACGGAGGAAGTGAAGGCGCGCGGCATACTGGGGCCGGAGGGGCATCCGCTTTCCCGCCCAAACGATATAGAGGCCGAGGCCGTGGCGCGGTATATGCGCCTATCTAAGCTTGCGGGGGCGCCTGCCTACGTTGTGCATCTTTCCACGCATGAAGGTTTGGAGGAGGCTCTGCGCGCGCGCAAACGCGGCCAGGAGGTTTACCTTGAAACCTGCCCGCAGTATCTTTTCCTTGATGACGAACGCTATCTTGACGCGGACGGGGCAAAGTTCGTAATGAGCCCGCCGCTCAGAAAACCCGCCGATAACAAGGCGCTCATGGCGGCATGCGCTTCCGGCGATATAGACACAATCGGCACGGACCATTGCTCCTTCACAATGGCGCAGAAGCTTGCCGCAGGCGATTTTTCCAAAATACCCAACGGCGGCGCTGGCGTAAGATGGCGCGGGGAGCTGATGTATACCTACGGCGTGCTTGCAGGCCGGATGAATATGCAGCGCTTCTCCGCCCTTATGAGCGGCAACGCGGCAAGCCTGTTCGGCATGGCGGGCCGCGGCAGAATAGCCAAGGACTGCGCGGCGGACGTGGTAATATGGGATGGCTCCGTAAGCCGCACCATATCCGATACGGACGGCCAGCATAATTGCGACAACACACCCTTCAACGGCATGGAAGTTAAGGGCGGTGCGAAGCATGTGTTCCTAAACGGCGAGCTTGTTGTATATAACGGCGAGCTTATAGCCCAAAACCGCGGCCGCTACATCCGCCGCAGGGCGCACGGCAAGCTGAGATGAAAATTGCCGCTGTACTCATGGCCGCGGGCGCGTCGAGCCGGTTTGGCGAATGCAAGCTTATAAAGGAGTTTGCGTCGCGGCCAATGTTTGAATATGCGCTTGACGCGCTGCCCGCGGATAAGCTTTGCGCGGTGGCTGTTGTGTCCGGACGGGCGGAGATAC
>ENA-ORNY01002165-ORNY01002165.1-human-gut-metagenome-genome-assembly--contig:-NODE-2165-length-10147-cov-2.870591_pt1 | contig 10147 bp, 8 predicted proteins | sample MGYA00242122_ERZ509036 | MGnify/ENA primary metagenome ERZ509036 (study PRJEB26280, sample SAMEA2338696) | human gut metagenome | biome: human gut; feature: human-associated habitat; material: faeces...
GCCGGGGCTGAGCTCGCTCTCCTGCCTCTGCGCGAGGCTCGGCACGTCTTACGAGGATGTGCTCCCCGTTACGCTCCACGGCCGGAGCGAGCCGGTTTTGCTCCCGCTCGCGCAGGGGCGGCGGGTCTTCGCGCTCGTCGGCGGCGAAAACGGCATGGGAAAGCTCTGCCGCGCGCTTACGGAAAACGGCATGGGCGCGGCGCGTGTTTCGGTCGGCGAGCATCTGAGCTACCCCGACGAGGCCATCACCACCGGCACGGCGGAGGAGCTTTCGGAAAGACATTTTGAAAGTCTCGCCGTGGCGCTCATTGAATACGGCGGCGAACCGCTGCCCGTAACGGCGGGGCTGCCGGACGAGGCGTTTTCGCGCGCCGAGAGCGTGCCGATGACGAAAAGCGAGATCCGCGCCGTGTGCCTCTCGAAGCTCGCGCTGCGCGAAGACTCCGTTGTCTGGGACGTCGGCGCGGGCACGGGCAGCGTCACCGTCGAAGCGGCGATGGCCGCCCGTCGGGGGCGCGTATACGCCGTGGAGCGCAAAGACGCCGCCTTTGACATCCTGCGCGAAAATCTCCGCAGGTTCCACACCGACAATGTGACGCCCGTTTCCGGCACCGCGCCGGACGCCTGCGCCGATCTCCCCGCGCCGACGCACGCCTTTCTCGGCGGGACGACCGGCCATATGAAGGAGATCATCGCGCTGCTGCTGGAGAAAAATCCGCGCGTGCGCATCGTGGCGACGGCGGTAACGCTCGAATCCGTTGCGGAGCTTACCGAGTGCGTGAAGGCATTCCCGTTTTGCGAAACGGAGGCGGTGTCCGTCACCGCCGCGCGCAGCCGGAAGGCGGGCGCATACCATCTGATGACCGGGCAGAACCCGGTATACATTTTTACCATGCAGGGGTGAAGAACCGATGTACCATCTCATCGCGCTGCTGATCGGCTTTTTTGTCGATCTGCTGCTCGGCGACCCGCACAGCATCCCGCACCCGGTCGTGTGGATCGGGAAGCTGATCTCGGCGGCGGAAAAGCTCGTGCGGCGCCTGTTCCCCAAAACCGTCCGCGGCGAGAACATCGCCGGAGGTGTGCTCTGGGTCATTGTCGTGCTCGTCTCGACCGCCGTTCCGGCGCTGCTTCTGTACGCGGCCTACCGCCTCCATCCGGCGGCGGGGCTCGTCCTCGAGAGCATCATGTGCTGGCAGATCCTCGCGACCCGGTCGCTGCGCGACGAGAGCATGAAGGTCTATGCCGCGCTGAAAAAGGGCGTGCCGGAGGAGTACCGCCGCGCCGTTTCGATGATCGTCGGGCGCGATACCGCGGAGCTGGACGATCTGGCCGTAACGCGCGCCGCGGTGGAGACCGTGGCGGAGAACGCTTCCGACGGCGTCATCGCGCCGATGCTCTTTCTCGCGCTCGGCGGCGCTCCGCTCGGCTTTTTCTATAAGGCCGCCAACACCATGGACTCCATGCTCGGGTATATCGAGATGCCGTATAAGAACATCGGCCTTGTCCCGGCGAAAATGGACGACGTGCTGAACTATATCCCCGCGCGGCTCTCGGCGCTTTTGATGCTCTCGGCGGGTGCGCTGCTCGGTATGGACGCGAAAAACGGCTGGCGGATCTGGCGGCGCGACCGCCGAAATCATGCAAGCCCCAACAGCGCGCAGACCGAAAGTGCCTGCGCCGGTGCGCTCGGCGTGCAGCTCGCCGGGCCCGCATATTATTTCGGTGAATACTATGATAAGCCGACGATCGGCGACCCGCTGCGCCCGGTCATGCCGGAGGACATTTTGAAAGCCGACCGCATGATGTACGCCGAAAGTATTTTGGCACTTGTGCTCGGTCTGCTCGTTCGCGCGGCATTCGTCTTACTGTAAAGGGGAGAGAATATGGAACTCACACACGGCGGTGACTGGGCGGGCTACCGCGCAAAATTCGGCCACGATGCACTCGATTTTTCCGCGAATGTCAGCCCTCTCGGTTTGCCGGAGGGCGTCGCACAGGCAATCGTAAACGCACTGCCCACCGCAGACCGCTACCCCGACCCGCTTTGCAGAGAGCTGCGCCAAAAGCTCTCCGCAAGCGAAAACGTACACGAAAACCAAATTCTTTGCGGCAACGGCGCGGCAGACCTCATTTTTCGGCTCGTGCTCGCGAAAAAGCCGCGCCGCGCATTATTGCCCGCGCCGACTTTCGCAGAGTACGCGTCCGCACTCAAAACCGTCGGCTGTGAAGTCGAATATTTCTTTTTAAAAGAGGAAAACGATTTTGAAATCACCGAAGAGTTGCTCTCTGCTCTCCATGAAACCATCGATATGGTGTTCTTATGTCAACCAAACAACCCCACCGGGCAGATCGTTACGTCGGATTTTCTCGAAAAACTCCTGAAAAAATGCAGGGCGTGTCATGCAACGCCCGTCATCGACGAGTGTTTCCTCGATTTTCTCCCGGAGCACGAAAGCCGGACTGCAAAGCACTTTTTAGCGCAGTTCCCCGAGCTTGTTATTCTGAAAGCTTTCACAAAATTATACGCCATGGCGGGCGTGCGGCTCGGTTATGTACTCAGCGGAGATGAAAGATTATTAGAAAATATGCGCGAAGCGGGGCAGCCGTGGGCAGTCTCGTCACTCGCACAGGCGGCAGGCGTCGCGGCGTTAGATGAAACCGAATACGCCGACCACGTGCGAAGCTTAATCGCACGGGAGCGGCCCAGAATGATCGCGTCCCTGCGCTCGCTCGGCTTGCGCGTCTTGGACGGGCAGGCAAATTTCCTGTTATTCAAAGCGCCGGAAGATTTCGGCGAGCGACTAAAAGAAAAAGGCACGGTCGTGCGATGCTGTGCAAATTACCCGGGGCTCGATAACACCTGGTACCGCACCGCCGTGCGCACGCCGGAGGAAAACGAAAAGCTACTGAAAATCATGCGGGAGGTGCTGAAATGAGCGAAAATAAAAAAGCCAAGTGCATCATGGTGCAGGGCACGATGAGCGGCGCGGGCAAAAGTTTATTATGCGCGGCGCTGTGCCGCATTTTCGCGCAGGACGGTCTGCACACCGCACCGTTCAAAAGTCAAAATATGGCGCTGAACAGCTTCGTTACCCGTGACGGCTTAGAGATGGGTCGCGCACAGGTCGTACAGGCGCAGGCGGCGGGTGTGGAGCCGGACGTGCGCATGAACCCCATTTTGTTGAAGCCGAGCAGCGATGTCGGAAGTCAGGTCATCGTGAACGGCGAAGTGCGCGGCCAGATGAAAGCTTCGAAGTATTTCAAGATGAAAAAATCACTCATTCCCGATATTCTGCGCGCCTACAACAGCCTTGCAGAAGATTTTGACGTTATCGTCATCGAGGGCGCGGGCAGCCCGGCGGAGATCAACCTGAAAGCGGATGACATCGTGAACATGGGGCTCGCAAAGCTTGTCGATGCGCCCGTTCTGCTCGTCGGCGACATCGACCGCGGCGGTGTGTTCGCGCAGCTTTTCGGTACCGTAGAGCTGCTGGAGACGGACGAGCGCGACCGCATCAAGGGACTTGTCATCAATAAATTCCGCGGTGACGTCGAAATTCTCCGCCCCGGTCTCTCCATGCTTGAAGACAAAACGCACCTGCCCGTTCTGGGCGTCGTGCCGTATCTGCGCGTCGATATCGAGGACGAAGACTCCCTTTCCGAGCGCCTTGAAAAAAAAGACGCCGTGCGTCCGCTGGACATCGCCGTCATTCGCTTGCCGCACATCTCAAATTTCACGGATTTCATGGTGCTCGAGCAGCACCCTTTAATGGATGTGCGCTACGTGCAAAACACCCGCGAGCTCGGTGCGCCCGACCTTGTGATTTTGCCCGGCACGAAAAACACGGTTGAGGATCTCCTCTGGCTGCGCCAGTCGGGACTCGAAGCCGTCATCTTAAAGCTCGCCGCAAAAGAGACGCCGGTGCTTGGCGTCTGCGGCGGTTACCAGATGCTCGGTAAGACGTTGCACGACCCGGATGGCTCCGAAAGCGGTCGCCCGCAAACGCTGCGCGGCCTTAACTTATTGCCGACAGAAACGACATTCTGCGCTGAAAAGCATCGCGCGCAGGTCACAGGCGAAGTCATCGCTGCGCCGTTTACAGGGGCGATGCTCAACGGTTACGAAATTCACACAGGCAATACGATCGTCCGCGGTGAGCCGTTCTGTACGCATGCGGACGGCACAAAAGAGGGCTGCACAAATCAAAACGTCTTCGGCACGTATCTGCACGGTCTCTTTGACAGCGGCGAGCTGACCGAAAAGCTTGCGGAATACCTCTGCGCCCGCAAGGGGATAGACCCCGCAGCCGCCGTGCCTGTTTCCATGGAGGAATACCGCCGCGAGCAGCTCGACATTTTAGCCGACGGCGTGCGGAACAGCCTCGATATGGATGCCGTGTACCGCGCCATGGGCATGGAAAACCCGAGGGGGTGCAAAGCATGATCCCGCAGCATCATCTGCCCGCCGATATTGAGCGCACCAGCATGCAGATTATCGCAAAAGAGCTTGAAGAAAGGCATATCCGGATACCAAGGGAAAATCTCGCCGTCGTCAAGCGTGTTATTCACACCACGGCGGATTTCGAGTACGCCGAAACGCTGCATTTTACCGAAAATGCCGTGCAAAAAGCCATAGAAGCGCTGCATAACGGCGCCACGATCATCACCGATACGAATATGGCGCTCGCAGGTGTTTCCAAGCCGGGTCTCAAAAAGCTGAATGGGGAAGCCCTGTGCTTTATGGCAGACCCTGCAGTCGCCCAAAGCGCAAAAGAAAGCGGCACCACGCGCGCCGTCGCTGCCATGCACAAGGCTGCAAAAGAATACCCCGGCGCGATTTTGGCGGTCGGCAACGCGCCCACCGCGCTGTTCGCCATTGCCGAGGAGATCGAAAACGGTCTGCGCCCCGCGCTCGTCATCGGTGTGCCGGTCGGCTTTGTGAACGTCATCGAGAGCAAAGAAAATATTTTCGCCGTGTGCGAAAAGCACCATGTCCCCGCCATCGTCGCATTTGGGCGCAAGGGCGGCAGCACCATAGCCGCTGCCGTCTGCAAGCGGATATCTTATATGCCAAAACGAGCCGTCAAGCTCTTCATACTCAACCTCTGCGTCCGAAATCGAGGTGCGGCAATGTGTGCACCAGTTGATAATTCTTTCGCCGCGGTATATAAGCTTTTTCTCATAAAGGTTAACAAACACCTCGCGAACGGCTTTTGAGCAGCCCTCGTCCATTGTAAAGCGAAGTCTGTCCCAATCGCAGGAAGAACCCATCTTTTTAAGCTGCTGAATAATTCTGCCGCCGAACTGCTCTTTCCACTGCCATGCTCTTTCAAGAAAAGCTTCTCTGCCTATATCCTCTTTTTTTATGCCCTCTTTTGCCATTGCCTCAACAATTTTAGCCTCTGTTGCGATGGAGGCATGATCTGTTCCCGGCAGCCAAAGAGCGTCATAGCCCTGCATTCTGCGCCAACGAATGAGCGTATCCTGCAGCGTTTCATCCATGGCATGGCCAAGGTGCAGCTGACCCGTGATGTTCGGGGGCGGAATGACGATGGTGTACGGCTTCTTTTTGGGATCTACCTCGGCATGAAAGTATTTGCCCTTCATCCAGAAGTCATAGATCCGGTCTTCAACTTCTTTCGGCTCGTAAGCCTTAGCAAGCTCTTTAGACACGTTTTCTCCCTCCAGTTTATCAAAACACAAGCGTGTTTATAAATAGTGTGTTTGATGACATTCTATTGACTTAATATTATTGCATTTTCACGGGATTTTGTCAAGGTTTCCGGGCGTTTCGGCGGGGGATTCCGCGGTTTTTACGGATACACTCAACTTTCCCCCACAGGGTGAGTGATTTGTGGAAAACCCGGCGGTCTTATAACATTTCACAGCGTGAAACATTCTGCGTTTTCGACGCTGTATACAGATAGTATAAGTTCCTTTGCACATGAGAACGAATAGGGGTTGCATTTTTGTAATCTTTGTGATACAATGTTACCGATTTGTAATAACTATTGCCCACATCTTTGCGGCGGACCGTCCGCCGTGAACACACGCTTATACGTTTATATAATGTAATGACGAACGGAGGAACACAACAATGCAGAACGTGAAAAAGCTTTCCCGAACGGCTGCGGCCTTTTTGCTTGCCGCGCTTATTTTGATATGCAGCACTGTACTGCCGAACACCGGCACGACCGTCAACGCGGCTTCCGCGGAGCTGACGTCCATCGGCCTTGCGGAGCACGCTTTAAAGGCCTATCGCGACGGTTGGCAGTATTCTTACGGCGCTTACGGCAACTTCAACTCGAACGGTGTGCGTGCCTCGGATTGCAGCGGTCTTATTTATTCTTACTTCTGCTGGGTGGATGATAACAGCAACATTCAGCCGAACTGGAACTATCCCCGCACCGTTACGGCGCAGGCGAACGACGCGGTGGAATCCGGCCCTATCGATACGATCCCGCGCACACACGGCCTAATTGTGACCATTGCGAACTATGACCACGTGGGCGTGTACGTCGGCAACGGCATGGTGGTGGACAACAGCACATGGGGCGTTAATATGCGCTACGAATCCATTCCGGGCCATGGTTGGCTGCAATGGCACAAGCTCGGCAGCATTACATACCCCACGACAGGCTGGTATAAGTTTGACGGCGACTATTTCTATTATGAAAACGGCGAATATGTCATCAACACCACCCGCACCATCAACGGTGTGACGTATACCTTCGGCAGCGACGGTGTTTCCAACAAAACGCCGTCTTCCGCAAACGGCAGCTTCTCCGAAGCAGACTCCGCATTCAACGCGAAGACGACTGCCGGTGTGCGCCTGCGCAAGGGCCCGGGCCTTAGCTATGACACCATTACGGTGCTGGCAGAGGGTACAAAAGTGAACGTGACAAGCACGAAGAACAGCGAATGGTATGCCGTGACAACGGCTTCCGGTCAGAAGGGCTACGTTTTCTCCGAATATCTAAACGTGACCGGCACGGTGAACGAGGATGATTCTTCCGACTCCGGCAGCTCCGATAATTCCAATACGGGCACGAACGGCGAGGCCGCAAAGACGACCACCGGCGTGCACCTGCGCAGCGGCAAGGGCACGAATTACAGTTCACTCGGCGTGATTCCGGGCGGCACGGCCATTACCGTAACGGATAAAAGCGACGTGTGGTATGCAGTGACCGTAAACGGCAAAAGCGGCTACATGTACAGCGAATACATCAAGCTGACCGGCACGGATAGTTCCGATAACAACACGTCTTCCGGCAGCACAGACGGCTCCGCTTCCGCACAGACGAACGAAGACGTACACCTGCGCGAAGGCCGCGGCACAAACTACCGCTCCCTCGGCGTTATCGCAAACGGTACGGCCATCACCGTGACGGACACAAGCGTGAGCGACTGGTACGGCGTGACCGTGAACGGCAAGAGCGGCTATATGTTCAGCGAATATATCACAATGAACGGCAGCAATTCCGGCAGCACGGACAGTTCCGCTTCTTCCGATACGATGCGCACCACGGCGTATCTTAATTTGCGTTCCGGCACCGGCACGGACACAAATGTGCTGACGGTCATCCCGGAGGGCGCAAGCGTGACGGTTTTGGAAAAGACCACAAGCGAGTGGTACAAGGTGAGCTACGGCAGCCGCACAGGCTATGTTTTCACCGAATACTTAAAGTAAAGAGTATCTCAATTTCGGGCGGCACGGGCATTTTTCCTGTGCCGCTCCTGTTTTTAGTCGCTATATGGAGTCTAAATTGCTTACAGAGCAAAAAAGAGTTTTTCGGTTTGTGCAGATTTACGAACTCTCAAAAAAAATACTCAAAAAGACTTGAAAAATCGGTTTTAATTCTGTAATATAGATAACATAGAGAATGGATAACTGTGCGGGAGCCGTCGAAAACCGTGCAGGACTGAATTTGAAGCGACGGAGAAAAGAGGAAATCATGTCCAATAGACTGTTTCAGGGCGTCATTCATCAGATGCGTGATTCCATTGACCGCACGATTGGCGTCATCGACGAGTCCTCCGTGATTATCGCGTGCAGCGAGCTCGGCAAGATCGGCGAAGTAACGGAATCCGTAACGGCGGAAGACATTGCATCTCAGGCTGCATTTGTTTCCGGCAACTACACATATAAATCCTTCGGCAGCCGCCCGCGCCCGGAATACGCAGTGTTCGTCTCCGGCAACGACCCGGAAGCCGCAAAATATGTCGGCCTGCTGGCTGTTTCTCTGAACAGCATCAAGCAGTATTACGATGAAAAGTATGACCGCAGCAACTTCATCAAGAACGTTATCCTCGATAACATCCTGCCCGGCGACATTTATCTGAAGAGCCGCGAGCTGCGCTTCAACTCTGATGTCAGCCGCGTCTGCATGCTCATCAAAGTGACGAACCAAACCGACGTTTCCGCGTACGACGTGGTGCAGAATCTGTTCCCGGATAAGAACAAGGATTTCGTCATCAACATCAATGAGACGGACATCGCGCTCGTGAAGGAGATTCGCTCCAACATCGACCCGCGCGACATCGATAAGCTTGCCGGCTCCATTGTAGACACGCTTTCGAGCGAATTCTACACCCACTGCGTTGTGGGCATCGGCACCGTTGTGGACAGCATCAAGGATCTTGCGCGCTCCTTTAAGGAAGCCCAGATTGCGCTTGAGGTCGGCAAGGTATTCGACACCGAAAAGACCATTGTCAGCTATAACAACCTCGGCATTGCCCGCCTGATTTATCAGCTGCCGACTACGCTTTGCGAAATGTTCCTGAAGGAAGTTTTCAAGCGCGGCTCCATTGAGTCCCTCGACCACGAGACGCTGTTCACCATTCAGCGTTTCTTCGAAAATAACCTGAACGTTTCCGAGACCTCCAGAAAGCTGTTCGTCCACAGAAACACGCTTGTTTACCGCCTTGAGAAGATCAAGAAGATTACCGGCCTTGACCTGCGTGAGTTTGAGGACGCCATCGTCTTTAAGGTAGCGCTGATGGTCAAAAAGTACCTTTCCAGCAGCCCCTCCAAATTCTGATTGATTTCTCGTTTTATTGATTCCTAATGCAGCGCCGCACAGAGCCTTTACACGGTTTTGTGCGGCGCTGCTGCTTTCTGCGCAAATTTTTCATTACAAGAAGTTACAAAAGTTACAAAAGTATAACGAATAATTCTTTTTTAGAATTAAAAACGCAAACCATGTTGGTATAATAGCAAGGTGGTATCGTAGGCTTTCTGCGGTATTTCACCCAAATGAGATTTTCATTTGCAAATGACCGGGCGGGCATTCTGCCGCGCCGAGTTTATTTATATCTCCAAAGGAGGAGTACACTTTGATCGAATTCCGCAATGTTTCTAAAGTTTACAATAACGGTACGGAAGCGCTGCACAACATCAACCTGAAGGTCGAAAAAGGCGAGTTCGTCTTTATCGTCGGTTCCAGCGGCGCGGGCAAAAGTACCTTTTTGAAGCTCATCACCTGTGAAGAGCGCCCGAACGAGGGTCAGGTGCTCATTGACGGACAGGACACCAGCCACATCCTGGAACCGGACATACGATGATGGGAGATATTGTAAATAAGATTGATATTGTTGGTATCTTAAAGGGAATTGGTCTTAAGACAGTAGAGACGATCAATCCATTTGAGCATGAAGCAGCGGTACAGACAGTTGCGCGTGTTGCAGCAGAACCGGGTGTGAAGGCAATTATTTTCAAATCTCCATGTATAGCCATTACGAAGTCGTCCAGATGTATGCATATAGATACAGATGCATGTATAGGTTGCCAGAAATGTATCAGAGAGATCGGCTGTCCGGCACTTTACGCATTTGAAGGCAAGGTTTGTATCGATGAAAGTCTCTGTACAGGATGTACTTTGTGCAGCCAACTCTGCCCGGTACATGCAATCGGGGACGGACAAGAAGAAAGGGGGCAGGCATAATGAATAAGAATATTATTCTGTGTGGTGTCGGTGGACAGGGAACAGTGCTTGCATCCAAGCTGATCGCAGCCGCAGCTATGGAGAAAGGAATCCCGGTTATGAGTGCGGAAACGATCGGTATGGCACAGCGCGGAGGAAGCGTATTCAGCCACGTAAGAATGGGTGAAAATCTGTATTCACCAATGATAGCAAAAGGAACA
>ENA-ORNY01002169-ORNY01002169.1-human-gut-metagenome-genome-assembly--contig:-NODE-2169-length-10127-cov-2.463264_pt1 | contig 10127 bp, 8 predicted proteins | sample MGYA00242122_ERZ509036 | MGnify/ENA primary metagenome ERZ509036 (study PRJEB26280, sample SAMEA2338696) | human gut metagenome | biome: human gut; feature: human-associated habitat; material: faeces...
CCGCCGGTGTTCAACGGCTTTATCTGGCGGTTCCTCTTTGACGCCGCCATTCTCCGGGACAACGCCATCACCTTCGAGGGGGCCTATTTGGAGGACGAGCTGTTCCTCATGGAATACTTCGCCAACGCCCGCCGTCTCGCGGTGACGGACAAGCCCCTGTACCGCTATCTGGAAAATCCCGCCTCCGCCACCCACCGCTATATGCGGGACTATCCGGCGGTATTCGCCCGCTTTTTGGAACGCAAGGCGGAGATCGTGGAAAAGTACGGCCTTGACGCCGCCCGCCCCCAGTGGCGGGCCAACACGGTATGGGCGGGGCTGCTGATCGCCGTGGGCAACGAGTATGTGAAGAGCAATCCGAAGCCCGTCCGGGAAAAGCGGAAGGCCGTGGAAGCCCTCTGCGCCCAGCCGGAGTTTGCGAAAGCCATCCGGGAACTACGCCCCAAGGGCTTGGGCCGCAATAAGCAGATCGTGGCGGATCTCATCGGCAGCGGCCGGTTCGGTACGCTGACGGCGCTGTACCGCCTGAAAAATCATATGTAAGGAGCAACTATGACACTTTGGCAAACCAGCCTGACCTATCAGATATGGGTCTGGCTTTGCGATGTCTATGAGGACAGTACCCTCCACCGTTTTCTGGCGGCAGCCGGCCGCTGGTGCAGCGGGCAGATCGAGGAGAGCCGCATTCTGCGGCCGCTGTGCCGGGAGGGGATCGTGGCCCGGTCCTGGAAGGATAGCTTCCTGTGCCGGGTGCTCAGTGCCCTGGTAAACCTGCCAGGGACGCTGCTTCACGCTTGGTACAAGGCGTGGAACCTGACCTTTGAGGACAGCTTTTTCGCCCGGCTGGCCTTTGACATGGGAGACAGTGCCTCCATTGCTCAGTTCTGGTGCATCGCGGCGCTGTGGTGCATCCCCTACGAGCGCTGGAACAACGCATATAGCTTTATGACCGGCGTTTTGCTGCTGCTGCTGTTTTACGCCGGGGCTATGCGGACAGGTCGCCGTCTGGATGTGGCCCGGATCGGCTTCTATCCGGCGCTGATGCTGGCTGCGGTGACGCTGGCCGTGACCTTCTCCTATGCGCCGGGGCTGTCCGCCCGGTTTTTGATCTACCATGTGTCTGCTGCGCTGCTGGTGGTCATTACCGTCAGCGCCGTGCGGAATGGGGAGGACCTGAAGCGGCTGTGCGCCGGGGCGGCTGTCTGCGTGGGCGCAACAGGCGCTTACGGTATTGTCCAGCGGATTCAGGGCGTGAAGGTAAATCCTTCCTATGTGGATCTGAAGGTCAACGCCGGTATGCCGGGGCGGGTCTTTTCCATTTTCGACAATCCAAACACCTTCGCACAGGTGCTTTTGCTGCTGCTGCCGCTGGTGCTGGCCCTGTTCCTTACGGCGAAGCGCTGGCAATGGAAGGCCATCTGCGCCGGTATCTTCTGCGTGGGCGGCATGGCCATGGCCATGACCTATTCCCGGGCAAGCTGGGTGGGGCTGGCTGTCGCTATGGCGGTATTCATGTTCCTCTGGAAACCGAAGCTGATCCCAGCCTTTATCCTGCTGTGCGTACTGGCGGTGCCCTTCCTGCCCACCACGGTGCTGAACCGCATCCTCACCATTACCAATACGGCGGACTCCTCCACCTCCAGCCGGGTGTCTCTTTACAAGGCGGCCATTGAGGTCATCCGCCGTTCCCCCCTCACTGGAGCGGGCCTCGGCACCGCCGCCACCCAGACATACATCCGGGAGTTTAACCTGTATCACGACAAGGCTCCCTTTGTCCACTCCCACAATTTCTATTTAGAAGTCTGGATCCAGATGGGCCTGCTGGGCATCACCGGCTTTGTGGGCTCCATGCTGTGGAACATCAAAAACGCCGCCCGAGCGGTCCGGCATAGCGGCCCCTCCGTGGGGAGGACGGTAGCAGCCGCCGCTGCGTCTGCCATGTGCGGCGCGATGGTCTGCGGTCTGGCGGATTTCTTGTGGAACTATCCCCGCGTGCTGGTCATTTTCTGGTTCACCTTCGCCATGGCCATCGCCGGCGTCAAGGTCTGCACGGAAGAAGCAAAGTAAATGATAAAAACGTTCGCCGTATGGACCTCCATACGGCGAACGTCTGTTTTTAGAGAGCGCTGCCCTGAATCAAATCATCTTTCAGAAATGCCTGATGAATGGCGTTCAGTACCCGCTTTTTATCTCCGCTCCACAGGGGAGCCAGCAAGTCCCGCTTCGCGCCGTCCCCGGTGAGGCGGTGGATGACTGTTTCCGGTGGAAGATTCCACAGGCACAGCTCCAGAATGGAAATATATTCCTCCAATTCCAGCGTCTGCACCCGGCCTGCCTGCCACTCCGCTGCCAGATCCGTGTTCCGGAGGACGTGGAGCAGATGGAGTTTTACGCCCTCTGCCCCGCTTTGACCGATATAGCGGGCGGTCTCCACCATCATTTCCGGTGTTTCGCCGGGAAGACCCAAAATCTGATGGACAATGACCGTCACGCCGATGGCTTTCAGGTCCTTCACCGCCCGGTCGAATACCGGCAGGTCATAGCCCCGGCGGAGATACCGGGCGCTTTCCGGGTGGATCGTCTGCAAGCCCAGCTCCACCCACACCGGCTTGACGCGATTCAGATCCTCCAATAGGCCCAGAATATCCGGCCCCAGACAGTCCGGCCTGGTGGCGATAGATAAGATCACCACATCCTCCGGCGCCATGGCCGCCTGATACAAGGCCCGCAGGCGATCCGCGTCCCCGTATGTGTTGGTGAAGGACTGGAAGTAGGCGATGTATTTCGCATCGGTCCCAGCCTTGGCGGCTACCCGCAGTCTGGCGGCGGCCAGTTGATCCGGGATGGCTCCGGCCTCCGCGAATGCACCTGCGCCGTCGCAGAAAATGCAGCCGCGCGTGTCCAGCATCCCGTCCCGGTTGGGGCAGGAACACCCGGAGGACAGGGCCAGCTTGTAGACCTTGCAGCCGTATTCCGCCTTTAGCCGGGAGTTCAGGTCATTCCAGTACATATCATTCCGCTTTGGGGGCGGGGTAGGGGATGGAATAGGGCTGGCTGCCCCGTTCCGCCAACTTTTCCTCCAGCCACGCCTTCACCTGCTCCACGCCCTCCTCCGTCCACGGGAAGGTCTGGGATTCCACATCCTTGGCCAGCTCGAAGCTGGTGTTCTCGTAGACCCAGACAGTGAGAGTGCCCTTTCCGTCCGTCCAGCCCTCCCGCTGAAAACGGTAGCGGAAGGTGCCGATGCTGCCGGGGTAAATAGCGGCTTTTGTGAAGAAGGCCACATTCAGATGATCGAAATGTCCCATGATTACCTCGTTTTCCCGCTCTGCGGCGTCCTGATTTTTTCCTCAGCAGTATAGCATACTTCACCGGGTTCCGCAACGGCCCTTGCACCGGCGAAAAAAACAGGGTATACTGTTTTTGACTATGAATATGCCACACAAGAGGAGACTGCCATGAACATTCTGGTGCTTTCGGATTCCCACGGAAATATATCCAATATGGAGGAGGCGGTTGAACGGGAAAAGCCCGACATGATCCTCCATCTGGGGGACTGCTGGCGGGATGCGGAACGGCTGGCGGAACGGTATCCGGACATTCCCATGGAGCACGTTCCCGGAAATTGTGACTGCCGTCCGGAGGAGCCGGCGGAAAAACTGCTGTTTTTAGGGGACTGCCGTGTGTTGATCTGCCACGGCCACACCTGCGGCGTGAAAACCTCCCTGCTGACAGCGGGCTTGAAGGCAGAGCAGGACCATTTAGATGCCTTTCTGTTTGGCCATACCCACAAGCCTTTGGTGGACAAGCGGGGCAGAACACTGTTCCTGAATCCGGGAACTGTGGGCAAGGGCCTGCGGCCTACCTACGGTATATTAACGGTAGAGGGCGACCGGATCGACGGCCGAACTGTGTTTTTGGATAGCGAATCATAAAACCAACAGATACGATAGGTAAAAATATAAGCAGAATTGATATCTGAAAGTGCATTTTTTAATTTTACAAAGGTCAACCTATCTGTTAAAATAAATAAGCTGGGGCAAAAGGCCCTGTGCTTGAAGCTAAAATCATGTGTGCCGCCATGTGGCGGCGGAATGAATCACCCTATGATTCACGAAGGAGTGTTGCAATATGAGCCGTATGGTCGGTACTGTCTCCCGGGGTGTCCGGGCTCCCATCATCCGCAGCGGCGACGATCTGGTGGAGATCGTCACCAAGTCCGTTTTGGAGGCTGCCGCCCAGCCGGAGGATGGCTTTGCCATCCGGGATCGGGACGTAGTGGCTATGACCGAGGCCATCGTGGCCCGCGCTCAGGGCAACTACGCTTCCGTGGCCGACATTGCCGCCGACGTGAAGGAAAAGCTGGGCGGTGAAACGGTGGGCGTTATTTTCCCCATCCTCAGCCGCAACCGTTTCGCCGTCTGCCTGCGGGGCATTGCCAAGGGTGCGAAGAAGATCGTCCTCATGCTGAGCTATCCCTCCGACGAAGTGGGCAACCACCTGATCGACCCGGATGTGATGGACGAAAAGGGCGTGGACCCCTACCGGGACGTGCTGACCCTGGAAAAATACCGGGAGTTGTTCGGCTACACCGTGCACCCCTTCACCGGCGTGGACTATGTGGCCTACTACATGGACCTGATCCGGGACTGCGGCGCGGAGGCGGAGGTCATCTTCGCCAATGACGCCAAGGCCATCCTGCCCTATACCAAGAATGTCATCAACTGCGACATCCACACCCGCAAGCGCACCAAGCGCCGCCTGATCGCCGCCGGTGCGGAAAAGGTGTTCTCTCTGGACGAGATCCTGACGGCCCCCGTCAACGGCAGCGGCTACAATGAAAACTACGGACTGCTGGGTACCAACAAGGCTACCGAGGATACTGTGAAGCTGTTCCCACGGGACTGCCAGGGCCTGGTGGAGGCCATTCAGAAGAAGCTGTACGACGCCACCGGCAGGCACGTGGAGGTCATGGTCTATGGCGACGGTGCCTTCAAGGACCCCGTGGGCAAGATCTGGGAGCTGGCAGACCCGGTGGTCTCTCCGGCCTGCACCCCCGGCCTGCTGGGCACGCCCAATGAGCTGAAGATCAAATATCTGGCGGATAACGATTATGCGGGCCTTACCGGCGAAGCGCTGCGGCAGGCCGTGCGCCAGTCCATTCAGGACAAGCAGGGCGACCTGAAGGGCAGCATGGCCAGCCAGGGCACCACGCCCCGGCAGCTCACCGATCTGCTGGGCTCTCTCTGCGACCTGACCTCCGGCTCCGGCGATAAGGGCACGCCCATCGTGCTGATCCAGGGCTATTTTGACGATTATTCCAAGGAATAAAATGGCTTTTTTCCCGGCGGCCCGGGCCGCCGGGAAGCACTTTTGCGAGGATTCGACAGAATAGCCAAAAATAACACGACGGTTTCGTGAAATTTTCTGGAACAATTCGATATTGCAAAGCGCCGGTTTTTCGGTACAATAGAAGTATCGTGGTACGAGGGGAGGCGGTTTCCTTGCAGATCCTGGAGGAGCGCATCCGGCGGGACGGTCTTGTCCTGGCGGGCGGCGTCCTGAAGGTGGACGGATTTCTGAACCACCAGATGGATATCCAGCTGTGCAACCAGATGGGCAAGGAATGGGCTCGCCTGTTTGAGGGCTGCGGTATCAATAAAATTCTTACCATAGAGGCATCCGGAATCGGTATCGCATGTATCGCGGCGCAGTACTTCGGGTGCCCCGTTGTTTTTGCCAAGAAAAGCAAGAGCAAGAACATCCCCGGCGATGTCTGGACGGCCAGGGTGGAATCCTTTACCCATGGCGGCGTCAACGATGTGATCGTCTCCAAAAAGTATTTGGGGCCGGAGGACCGGGTGCTGATCATCGACGATTTCCTGGCCAACGGCGCGGCCCTGCAGGGGCTGATCGATATCGTCCGGCAGGCCGGCGCGCAGCTGGTAGGCGCGGGGATCGCCGTGGAAAAGGCCTTCCAGAAGGGCGGCGACCGGATCCGGGAGCAAGGCGTCCGGGTGGAATCGCTGGCCCGCGTGGCGGAGATGGATCCGGAAAAGGGCATCCGCTTCTGCTGAGCGGCGCCGGAAAAGCAAAAAGCGAAAAGTTCATACTGGTCGATATATATCAAATGATGTGGTTTTGAAGTCTCTACCCGGCTGCCGTAAATGGCCGGACTATCGACGGAGCGCAGAAGGGCAGAGGGCCTTTTTGTCTCATCCGCCGTGGAGACTGAAATGCAGTCCCCGCGTTTTTTTGTTCCATAGCGCGAAAGCGATGGAAATACATCGGTGAAAAACCAACCAACAAGTGATTTGGAGGAAAAGATCATGAAAAAGCTTGCAGCTCTGCTCCTGGCTCTCGTTATGTGCCTCAGCCTCTGCGCCTGCGGCGGCGGAAACAACGACAGCAAAACCGAGATGAAGGTCGGCTTCATCTTCCTGCACGACGAAAACTCCACCTACGACCTGAACTTCATCAACGCCGCCAAGGCTGCCTGCGAGCAGCTGGGCGTCACCCCTGTCATGAAGACCAATGTCCCCGAGGGCCAGGAGTGCTACGACAAGGCTGCTGAGCTGGTAGACGACGGCTGCTCCGTCATCTTCGCCGATTCCTTCGGCCACGAGGATTTTATGATCCAGGCCGCCAAGGAGTTCCCGAATGTGCAGTTCTGCCATTCTACCGGCACCAAGGCCCACACCGAGAACCTGCCCAACTACCACAACGCCTTTGCCTCTATCTATGAGGGCCGCTATCTGGCCGGTATCGTGGCCGGCATGAAGCTGAATGAGATGATCGCCGCCGGCGAGTTTACCGCCGAGGAGGCCAAGATCGGCTATGTGGGTGCGTTTACCTACGCCGAAGTGGTTTCCGGCTACACCTCCTTCTTCCTGGGCGCCCGCTCCGTCTGCCCGACCGTCACGATGGAAGTCACCTTCACCGGCAGCTGGTATGACGAGACCGCCGAGAAGGAAGGCGCCAACAAGCTCATCGCCAACGGCTGCAAGCTGATCTCTCAGCACGCCGACTCCATGGGCGCCCCCACCGCCTGCGAGACCAAGGGCGTCCCCAATGTTTCCTACAACGGCTCCACCGCCGCTGCCTGCCCCAATACCTTCCTTGTGTCCTCCCGCATCGACTGGACGCCCTACTTCAAGCACGCCATCGAGTGCACCCGCGACGGTAAGGCCATCGAGGCCGACTGGACCGGCACCATCGGCACCGGCTCCGTGGTCCTGACCGACATGGGCTCCGCCATCGCCGAGGGCACCGAAAAGGCCGTGGAAGATGCCAAGAAGGAGCTGGAGGCCGGAACCCGTCAGGTCTTCGATGTGAGCACCTTCACCGTGGGCGGCCAGAGCCTGAGCTCCTACCAGGCCGATGTGGACACCGACCCCGCTTACACGCCTGACACCGAAGTCATCGAGAACGGCGCGTTCCAGGAATCCAAGTTCCGCTCCGCTCCCTACTTCGACCTGCGCATCGACGGCATCAACCTGCTGGACGAAGCTTATTGATCGACCTCTCTGGGGAAGCCCCGAAGCATCGCGGCGGGGCTTCCCATTTTTGGTTTTCTCCCAAACCGGGCGGAAGACCGCAGAAACCAAGCCTGAACCCTGCTGCAAAGGGCAGTGCGTCGACTTTTTCGCCGCCGGATTGCCCTTTGCAGCAAAGCTGTCTTTCCGGGACGGCAAAAAATCTGAAGAAGCAGGAGCGTGAGACCGTTGGAAAACAAAACCGCCACCGTAAAAATGCGGAATATCACCAAGACCTTTGGGTCTGTGGTCGCCAACGACAAGGTCTGGCTGGACATTTACAAGGGCGAGATCCTGGCCCTTCTGGGAGAGAACGGAAGCGGAAAGACCACGCTGATGAATATGCTCTCCGGCATTTACTTCCCCGACGAGGGGCAGATCTTCATCAATGACCGGGAGGTGGTCATCCGGTCGCCCAAGGACGCCTTTGACCACGGCATCGGCATGATCCATCAACATTTCAAGCTGGTGGATGTGCTCACCGCGGTGGAAAACATCGTGCTGGGTCTGGACGAGCCGGGCCGGCTGGATCTGGACCGGGCGGCAAAAAAGGTCCAGGCGCTTTGCGACGCTTACGGCTTTGAGGTGGATCCCTGGCAGAAGGTCTATAATATGTCTGTTTCCCAGAAGCAGACCGTGGAGATCATTAAGGTGCTTTACCGGGGTGCAGATATCCTGATCCTGGACGAGCCCACCGCCGTCCTCACGCCCCAGGAGACGGACAAGCTGTTTACCGTCCTGCGCAATATGCGCAACGACGGCAAGGCCATTGTGATCATCACCCATAAAATGAACGAGGTGGAGGAGCTTTCCGACCGGGTGGCCATCCTGCGCCACGGGCAGTTCGTGGGCGATATGCCGACGGCACAGTCTAACGCCCGGGAGATGACGAATATGCTGGTGGGCCATCCTGTCAGCCTGAGCATCGAGCGGCCGGAGCCAAAGGATCCCAAGCCCCGCATCCGGGTGGAGCATCTTACCGTCCGCAACATCGACGGCGTGGTCAAGCTGGACGATGTTTCCTTTACCGCCAACAGCGGCGAGGTGCTGGGCGTGGCGGGCATTTCCGGCTGCGGCCAGAAGGAGCTTCTGGAGGCCATCGCCGGCCTGCAGCCCGTGGAAGGCGGCAGCATCACCTATATCAATGACGATGGCCGGGAGGAGCCAATCCTGGGCAAGGATCCCCTGAGCATCGCCGAGATGGGCGTTTCCCTGTCCTTTGTGCCGGAGGACCGGCTGGGCATGGGCCTGGTGGGAAATATGGATATTTCTGCCAACATGATGCTCCGCTCCTACCGCCGGGGCCGTTCCCCCTTCCTGGACCGGAAAGCGCCCCAGAAGCTGGCGGAGAGCGTGGTCTCCGAGCTGGAGGTCAGCACGCCAAACCTGACAACGCCGGTGCGCCGGCTGTCCGGCGGCAATGTGCAGAAGGTGCTGGTGGGCCGCGAGATCGCCTCCGCCCCCACCGTTTTGCTGACGGCCTATGCCGTCCGTGGCCTGGATATTCATTCCTCTTATACGATCTATAACCTGATCAACCGCCAAAAGGAGCGGGGCGTGGCTGTGATTTATGTTGGCGAGGATCTGGATGTGCTGCTGGAGCTTTCCGACCGGATCCTGGTGCTCTGCGGCGGCAAGGTCAGCGGCATCGTGGAGGGCCGCGGCGCAAAGAAGCGGGATGTGGGCCTGATGATGACCCGGTTAGGAGGGGAAAAAGACCATGACTGAGCTGGAAAGCAAGCAGCGCACGCCGCTGTTTCATATTGTCAAACGCAAGAGTCTGCCCTGGTATCAGGCATGGGCCATCCGTGCCGCCGCCATCGTGCTGGCGCTGGTGGTCTGCGCCGTGGTCACGACGCTGCTCACCGGCGAAAACCCCCTGCAGATCTATGCTACCATCTTCCGCGGCGCCTTCGGCACCCCCCGGAAGATCTGGGTGCTGCTGCAGAATATCGCCATTTTGCTGTGCGTCTCTCTGGCGGTGACGCCCGCCTTCCGGATGCGCTTCTGGAATGTGGGCGGCGAGGGCCAGCTGCTGATGGGCGGCCTGGCCACGGCGGCCTGCATGATCTGTCTGGGCGACAAGCTGCCCAATGGGCTGTTGATTTTGCTGATGGTGATTTCCGCGGCGGCGGCCGGCGGCATTTGGGGCGTGATCCCCGCCATCTTCAAGGCCAAGTGGAACACCAACGAGACGCTGTTTACCCTGATGATGAATTATGTGGCGACGCAGCTGGTGGCCTTTTTCGTCATCGTTTGGGAGGTGCCTAAGGGCGCCGGTCAGATCGGCATCATCAATCAGAACACCGAGGCCGGCTGGCTGCCCTGGATCTTCGGGCAGAAATATCTGCTGAATATTCTGGTGGTGGCCATCCTCACCGGACTGGTCTATATCTATCTGAACTACAGCAAGCACGGCTATGAGATCTCCGTGGTGGGCGAGAGCGAGCGCACCGCCCGCTATGTGGGCATCCCTGTGAGTCGGGTCATCATCCGGACCATGCTGCTCTCCGGCGCTCTGTGCGGCATCGCCGGGCTGCTGCTGGTGGGCGGGACGGACCACACCATCACCACCACCATCGGCGGCGGCCG
>ENA-ORNY01002173-ORNY01002173.1-human-gut-metagenome-genome-assembly--contig:-NODE-2173-length-10113-cov-3.912408_pt1 | contig 10113 bp, 8 predicted proteins | sample MGYA00242122_ERZ509036 | MGnify/ENA primary metagenome ERZ509036 (study PRJEB26280, sample SAMEA2338696) | human gut metagenome | biome: human gut; feature: human-associated habitat; material: faeces...
GCGACGCCGGGTTTTCCGACCGTCCGGACGCGCTGCTGATCGACGGCGGCGTGGAGCACGCGAATGTGGCGCTGAACGTGCTGCGGGAGCTGTCGATCGATATCCCGGTGTTCGGCATGGTCAAGGACGACCGCCACCGGACGCGCGCGCTGGTCACGCCGGATGGGCATGAGATCGCAATTTCCGCCGTTCCCGCTGTGTTTGCGTTCATCGGCGGTATACAGGAGGAGGTCCACCGCTTCGCCATCACTTATCACCGCCTGCTGCGCAGCAAGCGGATGCGGGAATCGGAGCTGGAAAAAATACCGGGCATCGGCGAAAAGCGCCGTCAGCTCCTTCTGAAAAAATTCAAATCAGTTACGGCTGTGAAAAACGCGACCCAGCAGCAGCTTTGTGAGGTGCTCTCCGAGAAGCAGGCGGAGGCGGTCTATGCGTATTTCCACGGCGGAAAGGATACGGAAGAAGCATGAGAGTCATTACGGGAAGCGCACGCGGCGTGCGTTTGCAGGCCCCGAAGGGCATGGATACGCGCCCGACGCTCGATCAGGTCAAGGAGGGCATTTTTTCCGCCATCCAGTTCGAGGTGGAGGGGCGGCGCGTGCTCGATCTGTTCGCAGGCTCCGGCCAGATGGGCATTGAGGCGCTCAGCCGCGGCGCGAAAAGCGCGGTCTTTGTGGACATGCGGCAGGACGCCTGCGCCGTCGTCAGGTCGAATCTCGAAAAGACGCGCCTGACGCCAAACGCGCAGGTCCTGCGCTCAGATTACCTGAGCTATCTGTCCCATTGCCGGGAAACTTTCGATCTCATCTTCCTCGACCCGCCCTATGCAGAAAAATCCCTCGAAACGGCGATTCAGCGCCTATCGGAAATTGACATTTTGTCGGATGGTGGTATAATTATCACAGAAAGGCCCCTCGGCAAACCGCTTGCAGAGGAATTTCCGGGCTTGACCCGCTCAAAAGACTATCATTACGGAAAAACGACCATCACCCTGCTCCGCAAGACCGGGGCGGGCGGCGGCAACGATTAGGAGGCAATATCATGAACGAACACGGCATTGAAGAATTGATCGGCACCCTGTATGAAATGGTGCAGGACGCACGCTCCGTGCCGTTCAGCAGCGATAAGTGCGCTGTTGAGCGCGAAAAGGTCCTCGACCTGCTCGACGAGATCAGCAACCAGCTCCCCGGCGAGCTGAAGCAGGCAAAGACCATCGTGGACTCCCGCAGCGAGCTCATTACGAACGCAAAGCGCGAGGCAGAGAATATCATGAAGTCCGCGCAGGCACAGGCCCGCCAGCTCGTCTCGCAGGAGGCCATCTACCTCGAGGCCAAGAATCAGGCCAACGATATGGTGCGCGCCGCGCAGGATAAGATCAAGGAGCTTAAGAAGGTCACGAACGACTACGTCGACGATTCCCTGCGCCGCACGGAGGAGGCTATCCAGGCCGCGCTGAGCGAGGTTCAGGAATCCCGCGCCCGCTTCCGCGCCACCAGCCAGGAGCTGATGCAGGAGCAGAGAGCCCAGCTGAACGCCAGCGCCAGTCAGCCCGCCAAGTCCGGCGGCGAGGAGGGCCAGCGGTAAGCGCTGTATCATTTGTTAAAAATAGATAAAATTCTCTTTTGAATTTCTCTACATTCCACAAAAGAATAACATCTTGTGGTTCGTAAAACCGGCAGACACCAAATGTTGTGTCCGCCGGTTTTTTCGCGTCATCCATCTCGAACATGCGTTTTGTAAAGTGGGAAAATTTTCCTGAAATCCCATATTTTAGCGGGGTTTCGCCGTTTCTGCGGGCACAATTTCTCCTTGCAAATCCGGGCCGGATTATGTATACTAACCTCGTTAGTGGTGAATTGTGGGGGCAATATCCATATTTGTGGGGGATGTTCCCACGGTTTTCCACCGGGGACTATTTTTTTCGGAAGGAGGCGGACCCATGACCGGTCAGTATGCACACACGATCGACGCCAAGGGGCGCCTCTTTATTCCCGCCGCGCTGCGGAAGGAGCTGGGCCAGACGTTCCACATCACCGTGGGACAGGACCACTGCCTGTCGGTGTACTCCGACGAGAGCTGGGCGGCGTTTATGGACAAGCTGAAGGCGCTGTCCTACAACGAGGTGAAGAAGCTGCGGGCGCTGTTCGCCTACGCGGCGGACTGCGAGCCGGACAGCCAGGGACGCATCCTCATCCCCGCCAAGCTGCGGGAGTATGCGGGGCTGACCAGAGAGGTCGTGGTCATCGGCAGCTTTGACCGGGCGGAGATCTGGGACGCTGAGCGCTGGGCCGCCGTGGAGAACGACGCCTTTGCCTCCGGCGAGCTGGAGAGCGCCATGGCGGAGATGGGCCTGTGAGCACCGTGACGCAGGAGAAGGACTACGGCCATGTGCCGGTGCTGCTGCACGAGTGCCTGGACGCGCTGGCTATCAAGCCCGACGGCATCTATGTGGACGGCACGCTGGGCCGGGCGGGTCACTCGCTGGAGATCGTAAAACGGCTGACCACCGGGCGGCTCATCGGCATCGACCGGGATGAGACGGCCATTGCCGCCGCGCGGGAGCGTCTGGCGAACTACGGGGACCGGGTGACGCTGGTCCACAGCAATTTTGACCGCATCGGCGACATCCTCGCCGACTTGCACATAGACGGGGCGGACGGTATGCTGTTCGACCTGGGCGTTTCCTCTCCGCAGCTGGACGACGCGGAACGGGGCTTCAGCTATATGCACGACGCGCCGCTGGATATGCGGATGGACCGGACGGCGTATCTCACCGCCCGGGAGGTGGTGAACAGCTGGAGTTATGAGGAGCTGCGGCGCATCCTGTTTGAGTACGGCGAGGAGCGCTACGCGCCGGCCATCGCCAAGCGGATCGTACAGCACCGGGAGCAGCAGCCTATCGAGACGACGCTGGAGTTGGTGGACATCATCAAGTCCGCTATGCCGCCACAGGCGCTGCGGGAGAAGCAGCACCCGGCCAAGCGGAGCTTTCAGGCCATACGCATCGCCGTCAACGGCGAACTGGACGCCCTGCCGCCCATGCTGGAGGCGGCCGCGGCGCATCTGAACACAGGCGGGCGGCTGGCGGTGATCTCCTTCCACTCGCTGGAGGACCGGATCATCAAGAAAACGCTGCAGGAGCTGGCCACCGGCTGCATCTGCCCGCCGGAGTTCCCGGTGTGCGTATGCGGCAGGAAGCCGAAGCTGAAGCTGGTGAGCCGGAAGCCCATTGTGTCCGGCGAAGAGGAATTGGCACACAACCCCCGCGCACGCAGCGCCAAGCTGCGGGTGGTAGAAAAATGTGATCCATTTGATATTTGACTTTTAAAAAGGGACAAGCCCTTTATTGTGTGTTGATTTTGTGGAAGGGAGGGACTCTGCAATGGCGTCAGCGGCCAGAGAATACCGTTATGCGCATCGGGAATTCAGCACAAACGGGAGTCTGGCCCGGGATCTGGACTGGGCGGTCCGGGAACGGGAATTGGAACATGCCGGCGAGGTTCCTCGCCACGAGCGGACACAGGCGGCCCCGAAGGTTTATCATAAGGAACAGGTTTTGGTGCGGGAGCGCCAGGCGATCCCCGTGCTATCTGTGTTGGGGGTAACGGCTGTGGCCGTGGCCGCGGTGATGCTGCTGCTGAGCTATGTGCAGCTGACCACCTTGGCCGCCGACACCGTGGCTCTGAAAAGCGAACTGACGGTCTTGCAGGCGGAAAATGTCAGCCTGACGGCCCAGCACGAGCAGATGTTTGATATGGCCACCGTCAAGGAGGTGGCGGCTGCCGCCGGAATGTCCAAGCCTACCAGCAGCCAGATCACCTATCTGGATCTGGACAGCGAGGACAGCGCCGTGGTCTACCGGACGGAGACCCCCAGCGTTTTCAGCCGGATCTTGAGCTCCTTGCATCATGGAGTCTACGCCGTGGTGGAATATTTCGACTGAACCTGAAATAAGTATGTTGTGACACAGCGGGGAGTGAGAAGCCGGCGTCTTCTTACTCCCCTTCTTTGCTGAATTGCCCCTGAAAGGAGAACTCTATGGCATCCAATCCCCGGAGAAAAAGCGACGCGGCCCGGCGGGCCAATCAGGTCATCCGCAGCCGGACGGTGCTGGTCATGCTGCTGTTGGGCATCGTGACCTTTGCTGTGCTGTTCTGGAAGCTCTATGACATCCAGATCCGCCAGCACAGCGTATTGCAGGAAAAAGCCATCGAGCAGCAGACCCGCAGCGCGGTGGTCAACGCCTCCCGAGGCACCGTTTATGACCGAAACCTCAACACGCTGGCCATCCCCGCCACGGCGGAGGACGTAAACATCTCTCCAATGCGGATCGCGGAGTTTGTGGAGAGCCAAAAGGAAAAGCAGGAGAAGGCCGCCAAGAAGGCGGCGGATAAGGGAGAGACTTACACAGCCCCTATCCTGCGGGATCAGGCCTACATCGCCAAGGGCCTCAGCCGCATTCTGGGCGTGGAACAGGAGACTCTGGAAAACCGGATGACCAAGACCAACTATGACTATTGGAACATCAAGAAGCGGGCGGATCAGACGGTTTCCGACGAAGTTCGCCGTTTCATCAACGGCGAGATCGACCCTGACGGCAATGAGGTGCCGGAATCGGATCGGGTAAAGCTTCAAGGCGTCTGGCTCCAGCCATCCTCCAAGCGGTACTACCTGTACGGATCTCTGGCTTCCGGCGTTCTGGGCTTTGTAAACTCCGACGGCGTGGGCAGTGTGGGTCTGGAGGCCAAGTACGACGATACCCTTACCGGTACTGCCGGGTATACCATCAGTGCCCGAAACGCCGCCGGCACGGAACTGATGTACAACTACGAGCAGATCTTCGATGCGGAAAACGGGCACAGTCTGGTGCTGACGCTGGATGCCAACGTCCAGATGAGTCTGGAAAACGGATTGGAGAGTATGCTGAAAAAATACGGCGCCAAAAACGGCGGCACCGGCATCGTTATGGATGTGAACTCCGGAGCTATCGTGGCCATGGCGTCCTATCCCAACTACGATCTGAATGACTACGGCACGATTTTTGACGATGCCCTGAAGACCAAGCTGGATACGGAGCTTGCCAAGATCGACGCAAAGCGCTCCACCTATGAATCGGAGGAGGCGTATGCCGAGGCCCGGTCTGCGGCCATCAACAGCGCCGTTCAGTCCCAGTGGCGCAACAAGTGCATCGACTCCACCTACGAGCCGGGTTCCACCTACAAGCCCATTACGCTGGCGGCGGCGCTGGAGGAGGGCAAGGTGACGAAAAACTCCACCTTCTACTGTTCCGGCTCCACCCGTGTGCAGGGCTGGAACAAGGCCATCTGGTGTTCCAACCACAGCGGCCACGGTCAGCAGACCCTCATCGAGGCGGTGGGCCATTCCTGCAACCCTGCCTTTATCAGCATGGGTCTGTCCGTGGGAACGGAGACCTACTACAAGTATCTGAAATCCTTCGGCCTGATGGATAAGACCGGCATCGACATGATCGGTGAGGTGAAGGGCATTTTTCAGGATGAAAAGAGCTTCAACTCCCAGGTGGTGTCGCTGGCGTCCTACTCCTTCGGCCAGACCTTCAAGATCACTCCATTGCAGCTGGTGCGGGCGATCGCGTCGGTTGTCAACGGCGGGCAGCTGCTGGAGCCGTACATCGTCTCGGAGATTCTGGACGCCGACGGCAATACGGTGATGAAGGCGGAGCCGACGGTGGTGCGCAGAACCATTTCTAAGGAAACCTCTGACACCATGCGCACCCTCATTGCGTCCGTCGTCACGGAGGGAACGGCAAAAAATGCCAGAGTTGCCGGGTTTTCCATCGGCGGAAAGACCGGAACGAGCGAAAAGGTCAGCCTTGAGGCACAGACCGGCGAGAAGGAATACATCGTCTCCTTCATCGGCTACGCGCCCGCGGACGATCCGCAGGTCGTGTGCCTCGTTTTGATGGATACGCCCTCAAACGAGAGCGGTATCTATATCTCCGGCGGCCAGATGGCCGCGCCCGTCGTCGGGCGCATCCTCGGCGAAGTGCTGCCGTATCTCGGCGTACAGCCGCAATACAGCGAAGCGGAGGAAAAATACATCGACCGCGCCGTGCCGCCGCTCACCGGCAAAACGCCGGAGGAAGCGGTAAAGCTGCTCCGCGAGGCCGGGCTCGCCGCCCGGATCGAAGGGACCGGCGACATTGTCACCGGCCAGCTCCCGGGGAAGGGAACGGTCGTTGCGAGCGGCACAACGGTGCTCATCTATACCGGTGAAATACCGGAGGCAGAAGAGGAGACCGTGCCGGAGCTCACGGGGCTCACCTATACCGAGGCGCGGGAAGCGCTCTTTTCACGAGGGCTGTTCCTCCGCTCGGACAGCACGATCCTCGCCGACAGCGATACGGTGCGCGTTGTGTCCCAGAGCACCGGCGCGGGGGAGAGCGTCCCCACGGGCAGCGTAATTGAGGTCAGCATCGTCAACGACGATAACGATACATACGGCCGGTATTGAAAAGCCGGCCGGGACAATGAGGAAGTACCATGAAACTATCGGAAATTCTCAAGGAAATAAACGTTCTCTCCGCAGCCGCCTCCGGCGATACGGAAATCACGGGCGTCTGCTACGATTCCCGCCGCGTGAAGAGCGGCGACCTTTTCGTCGCCGTGCGCGGGTACGAGTCGGACGGACATAAATATATCCCCATGGCGGTGGAAAAGGGCTGCGCCGCCGTGCTATGCGAGGAAGCGCCCGCCGGAAACGTGCCGTACGTCCAAACGGACGACAGCCGTCTTGGTCTCGCGCTCGCCGCGCGGAACTTCTACGGCGACCCCAGCCGCGAAATGAAGGTCATCGGCATCACCGGCACAAACGGCAAAACAACGACCACCATCCTTATAAAGCAGATCTTGGAAAAGACCCTCGGCGCGAAGGTCGGGCTCATCGGCAGCATCTCGAACATGATCGGCGACGAGGAATTCCACGCCGAGCACACCACACCGGAATCCTGCGACCTGCAGGCGCTCTTCCGCCAGATGGCGGATGCCGGGTGCACCCACTGCGTGATGGAGGTTTCCTCTCACTCGCTGGTGCTGCGCCGCGTGACGGGCGTGCATTTTGCCGTCGGCCTCTTCACGAACCTGACGCAGGATCATCTCGACTTCCACAACACGATGGAGGAATATGCGAAGGCTAAGGCAATGCTCTTCCCCATGTGCGAAAAGACGGCGGCGAACGCGGACGATCCGTGGACCGAAACGGTTATGAAGGACGCGCCGCAGCCGGTGTATACCTTCTCGGCGAAGAGCGACAGCGCTTCGCTCACGGCGCGCGATATCCGTCTCGCGCCGAGCGGCGTGCGCTTCTGCGCGCTGGAAGAGGGCGAGCTCGTCCGCGTAAAGACGAACCTGCCGGGACAGTTTTCCGTATATAACGCGCTCGCGGCGATCTCGTGCGCGCGGCTGCTCGGCGTATCCCTCGCGGACGCCGCCGCGGCGCTCGAAACGGCCCACGGCGCAAAGGGGCGCGTAGAGCCGGTGCCGACGGACGGCGATTACAGCATTTTCATCGACTATGCCGTCACGCCGGACGCTATTGAAAACGTTCTCACGACGCTGCGCGGCATTGCGCCGAAGCGTCTCGTGATGCTCTTCGGCGCCGGCGGCGACCGCGACCGGAAAAAACGCCCGATCATGGGAAAGCTCTCTGCGGACATTGCCGATTTCGTCATCGTTACGAGTGACAACCCGCGCACGGAGGATCCCATGAGCATCATTGAGGAGATCCTGCCCGGCGTGCGCGCTGGCAAAGCGCCCTACAAGGTCATCTGCGACCGACCGGAGGCCATCCGCTGGGCGATCGACCATCATGAGCCGGGCGACGTCATCCTGCTCTGCGGCAAGGGCCACGAGGATTATCAGATCATCGGCCACGAGAAGATCCACATGGACGAGCGCGAGATCGTCGCGGACTATCTTGCCGAACGCGCGAAGCGCACCTGACAAAGCAAAAGAGGAAAGGCACGGGAAAAAGAATGACTTGGAAGCTGATTTTGGCGCTTGTCGTCGGATTTTGTATATCGAGCGCCGTAGGCGCGGTTTTGGTACCGTATCTGCGGAAAATCAAAGCCGGGCAGGCGATCCGGGAGGACGGTCCCACGTGGCACATGAGCAAGACCGGCACGCCCACGATGGGCGGGCTGATGTTCATCATCGCCGTTACGGTCGTTTGTCTCACGGTCGGCTTCTCCTGCATGGCGAACGGCGAGTGGGGACACATTTTCATTCTCGTGTTCGGTCTCGTGTTCGGCGCGATCGGCTTTCTGGACGACTATGAAAAGCTCCGCCACAAGCAGAATCTCGGCCTGAGCGCAAAGATGAAGTTCCTTCTGCAGCTCCTGGCCGCCACGTGCTTTTTGCTGCTGCTCCGCTTCACCGGCTATCTGAGCCCGAATCTCTATATCCCGTTCTGGAACACCTATGTCCCGGTCTCCGAGCCGCTGTACTTCATTTTTGCGGCGTTTGTCATCGTCGGCACGGTGAACGCCGTGAACATCACCGACGGCGTGGACGGCCTCGCGGCGGGCACCTGCGTGCCCGTGTTCCTCTGCTTTACGGCCATCGTGTTCTGCTGGGGCAAAGAGTATATGCCGCAGGGCATTTTCGCCAGCGGCATGGTCGGCGCGCTGCTCGGCTTCCTCATCTACAATTTTAACCCCGCGCGCGTATTCATGGGCGACACCGGCTCGCTCTTCCTCGGCGGGTGCATCTCGGGTCTGGCGTTCGCGCTGGATGTGCCGCTGCTGCTCATCCCGCTTTGCATCATGCCGATCATTGAAACGCTTTCGGACATCATCCAGGTGGCGTATTTCAAGCTCTCCCACGGCAAGCGCGTATTCAAAATGGCCCCCTTCCACCACCATCTGGAGATGGGCGGCTGGACGGGCCGGAAATGGAAAGAAAAAGAGATCTTCGTCCTGTTTGCGGGCATCACGCTCGTGATGGCGGTCGTATCGCTTCTCGGCGTAACGGGACGCTATTCCTTCTGAGCTTTTGAGAGGGTAATACCGGAGGCTCTCATGGATCATACTTCGACCGGCGCCGCGCCGGTCAAAACGGGTAAGGCAGACCGCAGGGCGGATCTGCCTTTCCTTGTTATCACGCTCACGCTGCTCGGCGTCGGCGTGGTGATGGTGCTCTCGGCGAGCTTTGCGAGCGCGTATTACGATCTGCAGGGCGAGACCGGACACAACCCGGTGTATTTTTTCTCCCGGCAGGCCATCTTCGCCGCGGCGGGCGTGTGCGTAATGCTCATTGCCTCGCGCATTCCGATGCGCGTTTATCGCGCCTGCGCGCTGCCGCTGCTGCTCGTTTCCATCGCAAGCCTTGCGACAGTGCTCGTCATCGGCACGGTCGTAAACGGCGCAAGACGATGGATAAGTCTCGGCTTCACGACGTTCCAGCCGTCAGAAATTACAAAAATCGCAATTATTCTTTACTTTTCGGCGCTGATATGCAAATATAAAGACCGGATGCGCACCTTCCGGTACGGCATCGCGCCGTTCGCGGCGATACTGGCGGTCGTTTCGGCGCTGCTCGTGCTTGAGCCGCACTTTTCCGCAACGATCATCATCCTTGCCATCGGAGCTTCCATGCTCTTTCTCGGCGGGGTACGGCTGCACTGGTTCATTGGCGCGGCCGGTGTGCTGCTCGTCGGCGCGGTCGCGGCGGTGCTGTTCGTGCCGTATGTCGCGGCGCGCGTGGCGTCCTTCCGCGACCCCTTCTCCGATCTCACCGGCGACGGCTGGCAGATTGTCCAGTCGCTCTATGCGATCGGCTCGGGCGGGCTGTCCGGTCTCGGTCTCGGCATGAGCCGCCAGAAATACCTCTATCTTCCCGAGGAACACAACGACTTTATCTTCTCCGTCGTGTGCGAGGAGCTGGGGTTCATCGGCGCCTCGGCGATCCTTCTCCTTTTCGCCATGCTCATCGTGCGCGGGTACTGGATCTCCCTGCAGAGCACCGACCGCTTCAGCTTCCTTACCGGCTGCGGCATCACAACGATGCTTGCGCTGCAAATCGTTCTGAATGTTGCGGTATGTACGAATCTCGTCCCCTGCACGGGCATCTCGCTGCC
>ENA-ORNY01002178-ORNY01002178.1-human-gut-metagenome-genome-assembly--contig:-NODE-2178-length-10076-cov-2.861291_pt1 | contig 10076 bp, 7 predicted proteins | sample MGYA00242122_ERZ509036 | MGnify/ENA primary metagenome ERZ509036 (study PRJEB26280, sample SAMEA2338696) | human gut metagenome | biome: human gut; feature: human-associated habitat; material: faeces...
GTTCTGGGATTGCCGTCGGCGCATTCGTCGGCGTGGGTGTTGCCGTCGGCGCTTCCGTCGGTTCTGGGATTGCCGTCGGCGCATTCGTCGGCGCGGGTGTTGCCGTCGGCACGTTCGTCGGGGTCGGCGTGATGATTACCACCGGGCTTGTCGGCGTCGGCGGCACATTGCCCGGATTCACAGGCGCTTTTTCGTCGAAGAGCAGCATCAGCGTATCCGCATCAGCAACGCCGGTGATTTTCTTCTCCTCATAACCGCAGACGGTCTGGAAGAGCTTGATGGCTTCCGTCGTGCGCTTGCCGTACACGCCATCAACTTCCTTCTCCACGTCGTTAGAAGTGAAATAGCCGAGATCGAACAGGCGCTGCTGCATCAGCTTGACAGGCGTTCCCTTCTTGCCTTCCTTCAGGGGCATGTAGGGATCGTAAACCGGCGCTTTCTTGGAGTACAGCTTCTCCTGCAGGGCAGCAGAAGCATCCCGGTGCTCGGTGTAGCCGATGGCGGACTGGAACAGGTTGACCGCGAACTGCGTGTCGTCACCCCAGACGCCATCCACCTTGCCCACGGGATAGCCCAGCTTGGACAGGCGGTTTTGCAGCTTGCGCACCGCCTTGCCCTTGCTGCCGTAGTTCAGGCGCGTGTACTCGGACGCAGCTGTCGCAGTTGCGGTCGGGCGGGGCGTAGCCGTCGGGCGGACAGTCGCCGTCGGACGCGCGGTTGCGGTCGGCACAGCGGTCGTGGGGGCGGGCGTTGCCGTCGCAACAGACACATTGCCGCGGTCTGTCACAACTTCAATCGCCGGCAGACCCGCGCTGATTTCCACGTTCCAGCCAAAGGACTCCGCGGGCGCGTAGCGGAACAGCTCGCTGCCGATGGCGGATGCTTTCTCCGTCAGCTCCGACGTCGCCGGATAATTGGTGGTCGTCAGCGCGACGCGGTTGTAAACCGTGACGCTGTGGTCAGATGCGACGATGGTGATGTTCTCGCCGTTCGCCGTCATGCTCAGTACAGGCGCGGTGATGCCCAGAATCGCCAGCGTCCGCGCAGTCGCGACGTTCTCCGCGCGCACCATCAGGGCAGCGGTGTTCGTCGTGTTCTGTTTGAGGTACAGCAGTTCATCCGGCGCGGTCGTGGTCTGCTCGTCCGCCAAATCACAGAAGGCAAGCACACCCGTATCCACAATCGTGGCCCCATTGCGCAGCACGCCGTCCGTCAGCGTATAACTCGACTTCGCCGTCAGCGCATTCACCTGCTCGTCGGTCGGGACTTCCGCGATAATCAGCGACTGCGAGCCGTCCAACGCAATGCTGAGCAGCTTGCCATCCTGCGCGCGGCAGTAGACAACCGTGTCGGTAATCGAAAGAATATCCGCAATCGGATAACGCAGGACGCGCACCGTACCGGTCGGATCCTGCAGATACAGCTCATTGCTGCTGCCAAGATACGCCGTGTAGCCCAGATGCGTTATCGTCGGCTCAGCAAACGCGGTCGACAGCATCAGCAGGCTTACCAATCCTGCCAGAAACTTCTTCATCCGTTCTTCCTCCTTTTGCGCGGAGCGAACCAGCTTTGGGCTGTTTCCCTCCCCTTGCAAGAATAAAACGCATGACGCTGCTGTTTTGTTCCCAGCGGAATCAAATTTTTCCGAAATAATTTTTTTCCATGCCGGAATCCATAGGAAAAACTTGCATTCCATTGAATTTCCTGATATAATAGAAGCTGTCGTGATGGGCAAACCGTCCATCAAGTTTTTGCTATCCGCTTTTTTCCCCGCAAGGGCACAGGAATTTCCATGATATGAGGAAAGGAAGAGAACGAATGAAAAAATGGAAGCTGCTCGCAGGGCTGACGCTGCTGCTTCTGCTCCTGCTGAGTGTCACAGCGCAGGCGGATTCCAGCAGTTACGGCGTTGTGTTCGGTGCGGCGAATGTCAACCTGCGCTCCGCCCCCACTACCAGTTCCGCCGTTTTAGGTGCGTACAACAAGGGAACGTGGATGACCGTGCGCGGATACAGCAACGGCTTTTATCAGGTGGAAACACCTGACGGCCGCTATGGCTGGATGCGGCAGGATTACCTGCTCGTTTCGGCGGATGCGACCGGCACAATCGGCTATGTCTCCCATGCGGGCTACCTGAACCTCCGCCGCGAGGCCAGCACATCCGCCAAGGTGCTCGGCAAGTATGACGACGGCACGCCCTGCGTCATTCTCGACCGTGCGGGCGACTGGTACTATGTTTCCGTCGGCGGTCAGACCGGCTATTTTCTCACGCGCTTCATCTCCACCCGCAGCGGCGTCTACTCCGACAAGCTCGGCATGGTCATTTCGCCGAATAAGGAGAACGTTCATCTGCGCTCCGGCCCGGGCAAGAACTACGGCAGCCTCGCTTCCATCCCCGGCTGCACCTACGTTATGATTCTCCAGCAGGGCAACGGTTGGTGGAAAATCGCTGTCAACGGCGGCGTCGGGTTTATGTCCGCAGACTATCTGCGCGCGGGGCATATCCGCCGGTCCGAAGGCGAAGCCCTCTGCGCGAAGGCGGCGGGAAGCAGCGCATCAGGCGGTTCTTCCTCCACGGCACAGCAGGCAGCCTATGCGGTCGTCAACAACCCGAATCCGCGCGACAAGCTGAATCTGCGCAGCAGGGCGAGCACCCGCGGCACGAGCTTAGGCAAGTATTCCAACGGCACGCTGGTCACGATGATTTCGCAGGGCGACCAGTGGTGCAAGGTCAAAACGCCCGACGGCAAAACCGGATATATGATGACCGACTACCTTTCCATTCCCTCTGCCAGCTCATCGAGTTCCACACGCATTGTCCGCCATCCGCAGGGGACGTATGTGAACCTGCGCAGCAGCGGCTCGAAATCTGCACGCGTGCTGGTGCAAGTGCCGCACGGGTCAACGGTGGTTGTGCTCTCCGCGGGCAAAACGTGGACGAAGGTGCGATACAACGGGTACACAGGGTATATGATGACGGCGTATTTGAAGAAGAATTAAGGCAAATTCGGATGAATTTCGGGCGTTTCCGAAAAAATGCGCAGCGCAGGCGGAAAAAGTGGCAATTCCGCTTGCGCATTTCTTTGCCAAAATTTCAACTTTTCCTGATTTAGGTAATTCTTCGATGTTTTTGCGTAACATCATTGACAGTCACTTTCCGCCATGTTATACTCAACTCGAAGCCGCAAGAGAACGACTTCCAGCACAGAAAACGGCTCATGAAGGATAAGGAGGACAGGTTTATGACCATGAAGAAGCTGTTTCCCTGCATGTTGGCACTGGTGATGTGCATGATGATGTTGTTCCTGAGCGTTGCGCCCACGACAGCGCTGGCAGATGGCTCCTGCACGAAGAAGTGCACGCAGATTAGCCGCATTATCACCAAATCGAACACGATTACGTCCAGCTGGCCGTTCTACGCCAAGGATCAGTTCACGCTGTATCTGGACAAGGCGGGCAATATCGCCGGTTACAACGTCGTCGCCTTGAAGCGCGACTGCCGCCCCTTCATCATGCTGGAAAACACGAACACAAAGGTGATTTCCTCGTGCAAGAACTACATCATCGTTGAATCGACGTGGTCGGTCGGCGCGGGCTGCAAGAAGTTCAGCCTCGACATCGTGACGCGCACTTACCGCTACCGCGTCTGGAAGACAGGCTGGGTCGAGCGCCTGAAGTAAGCGGAAAAACGAGCAAATCAAATAAAACAACTGCTGTGCTGGAAAAAGGAAAGCGGCGGGAGGTGCAAAAGCCTCCTGCCGCTTGCTTTGTATGAAGTTTATTCCCCGCATTCTCCCCCGCTGCCCTCGCAGACATGCTCCATGCCCTGCCGCAGCAGCGTCGCCACATGGTCATCCGCCAGCGAATAGAACACGGTCTTGCCGTCGCGCCGCGCCTTAATCAGCCGCGCCTGTTTCAGCACACGCAATTGGTGCGATACGGCGGATTGTGTCATGCCAAGCAGCTTCGCGAGGTCGCACACGCACACCTCCGCCGTCAGCAACACGAACAGGATGCGCACGCGCGTCCCGTCGCCGAACACCTTGAACAAATCTGCCAGCCGCAGCAGCGTTTCCTCCTGCGGCAACTCGTGCTGGACTTTTTCCACCACTTTCTCGTGCACACACAGGAAACCGCAGCCCTCTACCTCCAGCTTCTCTTCTGCCTCCGCCACGCATTCCGCCTCCTTGCCTAAATCGCTCTCATTATAGCATGGTTGGCGGAAAAACGCAAATGGTCAGGCGAAAAAACATGCTGTTCCATTCATATGTTGTGTTTTCTATGCAAATATGCGCATCATTCCTGAAGTTCCAGCGTAAACCCCTTTTCCGCATCCGGATGGCAAGCATCCCACTTCTCTCCCATATTGCGAATCGGTACAAACGTCAGCCGCGTGATGTCCGTCTCCGCCGGGTAGAAGTCGAAGCCGACAGTCAGCTGTTCGGGCGTATCCACGCCGTACGCGCCGTTCGTGACCTGCTGGAAATTCGCGTAGGCGTCGTAACCGGAATCGGTCTCGCCGTTGACATACACGCGCCAAGCGTTGGGCAGATTCGTCATTTGGCGGATTTCATCCTCGGTATACGCCGCTGAAAATTCATAGTGCATGGTGATGTTCGCGCGCATGAAGGACAAGTTCACATTGTCAATCACGAGGTCGTAGTCCCCCATGCCGATGCGCTTGCCGACCAGCTCCGGATGCGCGTAATCATCCGCAAAATCCGTTGTGAACTGCACGATGATTGTGTCCGCGCGCCGGAATCCGCCGCAGGAAAGCAGCTGTTCCGTCCGGCTGCCCGAAAGCGGCTCGGGAATGGTTCCATCCGCCAGCATCGCCGCCTCCGCCGCATACTGATACTCTACCAGACTGCCATACGTCACGGTGATGATTTGCTGCCGCCAGTTATTCTGCACATAGGCTTCGAGCGTGTCCGCTCCGCCCGCCAAGAGCGCCTGATACTGCGCATCCGGCAGATATTCCACTTTCCACACGGGCTGAAGCAGCTCGAACGTCATCGTCCACGCAATCGGCACGCCTTCCGGCGGCGACTGCATATCATCATCCCAGAGCACACCGTCGAAGACAAATGGCGAGTCACTCCAGCTGTCCGTTTCATCCGGCAGGAACATGCCGCTCATGAAATCGCCGCCCCCGCAGCCCTCAATTTCCAGTGTGTACGCCCGCCCTTCGCATTCTGCCGTGACTTCCATGTCCATGAAAACCTGCTTGCCCGCCTTGGGCTGCACGTTCATGGCAACATCGACCGTCGTGCCGTCAAACACAAGGTCATTGACGGACAGCGTGAGCAAATCGCCGTCGTAGGCTTCGTTCAGCGTAACCAAATGCGACATCTATTCCGGCGTCAGCCCCGACGGCGGCGGATAGTCCGTCACGCTCGCCAGTTTCGCCGCCGCTACGCCGACCGCCGTGAGCATCATCAGCATGAGGGCAAGCGTGACAATCGTCCGCATTCTCCGGCTCATCCGGACGGGATTGCGTGTTTCCACTCGGTCGTGCGTCAGCGAATGCTCAAAGGCGGCGCGGGTTGCGTCCGGCCTGGTTCCGTAGGCGAATTGCAGCTTCTCCCGCAGTTCCCGCTCGGTCATTGCACGTTTGCCCCCTCTCCCTCCGGGGCGTCCAGCTCCACACGCAGCTTTTTCCGCGCCTGATGCAGCCGGAATTTCACCGTGCCCACCGGAACGCCCAGTGCCTGCGCGGTTTCCGCGACCGTCAGCCCGTCCAGATAGTACAACACGACCGGCAGGCGCAGCGTATCGGGCAGATTGTCCAGCATCAGGCGGAAGTCCGTATCCCCCTGCGGTGCGGGGATTTCCGGCACGTCGTCAGTGGACATAACGGGCTTGCTCTTCCGGCGGATGTCCTTGCACACGTTGATGCAGATGCGCACCGCCCATGTGCCGAAATATTCCTCCCTGCGCAGCGTCGACTGCTTCTCCCATGCCCGCAGCGCCGTCTCCTGCATCGCATCCCGGCGGTCATACTCCTCGCGCAGCATGGCGCAGGTCACATGGTAGAGTGTTCCCTCAACCGCGCGCATCTTTTCGATCCATGTCGCTTCGTTCATTCCGTCCCCTTCTCTCCCGACAAATTCAGCGTGAAGCCCGCTTCGCCTTCTGGCACGATGCGCAAGCTCGTCAAATCCGCGCACGGCGCAAAGTACAGGCAGATGGACGGCTGATTCACATCCACCACGCCGCCCGGCACGCCCGCATAGCCCGACGCGCGCGCCCATCCCGCTTCCCCCGCCGGATTCTGCTCGTCGTTGCGGTAGATTCGCCACACATCCGGCAGTGCCGTCCCATTCGGCAGTGCCGTTCCATTCGGCGCTTCGCAGTGCAGCACCACGCACCCGCCGAGGAACGATGCGCGCACATAGTCCACAACCGCCGTGTACCCGTCCAGCGGAATCCGCAAGCCGGACAGCTCCGGGTGGACGTACTGCGTGTTCCCTTCCGTCGCAAACGCCACGGTATATGTTTCCGCGCGCTCGAAGCCGCCGCAGCGCAGGAGCAAATCCGCCTTGGACATCTGTTCTATCTCGTCCCAGCCCACGCCGCACATTTCCAGCAGGTAGTCCTCCACGCCCGCGTCTGTCAGCGTGATAACGCGCTGCTCCGCCTGCTCACGGATGTACTGCGCCACGTCGTCCTCTTCGCTGAGCGCTTCATACAGGTCATCCGGCATGGTTTCCGTCTGCCAGACAGCTTTCAGCACGTCGATTTCGATTGTCCACGCAATCGGCTTTCCTTCCGGCGGCATCTGCCCGTTTTCGTCGAGCAGAATGCCCTCCGCAGCGTACTTTTCTCCATCGAATGTGCCGCCAAGGTCGGGCAGCATCAGCAGGCTTTGGAACTCGCCGCCGTAGACATCCAGCGGGTCAAAACGGTACATTTTGCCGTCGCATTCGCCGCATATGCGCACTTCCACCGCCAGCAGTCGTCCGTCTTTGCCGCCATCTCCATCGTGAAAGCCAGCACGCTGCCGTCGTACACGGCGTCGTTGACTGACACAGACAGCAAATCGCTGTCATACCGCTCCTCCAGCGCGAGATAATGCGCCTGATAGTCCCCTTCCGTGCCGTCCTGCGCGGGGTGGACGTCGGTAACGCTGAAGAACCGCGCCGCCGCCACGCCAACCGCCGTCAGCATCAGCGCCATCAGCACAGCGGTGATAACGATGCGCATCGTCCGGTTCAAGCCGATGCTTCGGTGTGTTTCCGGCGCACGGTGGTGCGGCAGCGAATGCTCAAAAGCTGCACGGGTTGCGTCCGGCATGTTTCCGTAGGAGAATTGGAGCTTCTCGCGAAGCTTCTGTTCGGTCATTGCGGTTGCGCCTCCTTTCTGATTTTGGGGTGCGATTCGCGGGAGTGTTCCCTTTATTGTGTTGCGCAGGGTGGCGCTCCTGTGGGAGCGACCAAGGGGCAATGAATCACCTGCACCCTACTGTTAGCAGTCTTTCCCGTTGCTTGGGATTCCCCATATCATTAGACGCCGCATTCAACGGTTTGGTTGGCGAAAATCAAAAAAAGAGGAAATGGGCGAAAATGCCGCGCTTCCCCCTTGATAGAACAGATTAGCCGGAGATTTTGAGCGTGCCAGCGTCCACAGACGGGCTGCCGATGCTGCTGCCCTCGAAGGTCAGGTCGCTGCCGACGGCGCAGATGCTCTTCAGCAGCTGGTAGAAGTTGCCCGCCACCGTGATTTGCTCCACGGCGCGGCCGCGCTTGCCATTCTCGATGGTGTAGCCCTTGCTGAGCAGGCTGAAATCGCCGCTGGAGGGATTCGCGCCCGCGTGCAGACCCGCCAGTTCAGTAATCACCACGCCGTTGCCCACGTCCGCCATCAGTTCATCCAGCGACCTCTCGCCCGCGGCAATGTACAGGTTCGTCGGCGCAACCATGATGCGTCCGCCCACGCGCGCGGCATTGCCGGTCGATGCAACGCCCTGCTTGCGCGCCGTCTTGCGGTCGTGCAGGAGGGTCGTCAGCTTGCCGCTGTCTACGACCTTCTTCGTGCGGCTGGCGCTGCCCTCGCCGTCAAACGCGCTCGTCGCCAAGCCGCCCTTCATCAGCGGGTCATCGACGATGGTCACGACGTCCGCTGCGACATTTTCCCCTTCCTTGCCCGCGAAGAGGGACAGATTCTGTTGGGCATTCTCCGCCGAGAACACGCCCCAGAACGTCTGCAAGAGGCTCTGCATGGCGTCATAGCGGAAAATCACGCGGTATTCGCCTGTCGGCACGGGAGAAGCGTTCAGCTGGGACAGCGTTTCTTTCGCCGCATCCGCAGCAATTTTCTCCGGGTCAATGCCGTCAAAGCGACTGGACACAGCCACCTTGCCATTGACCGCGGTGGACGCGCCGTCCTTCGCAACCAAGCTGGTATAGGAGAAGAAGTAGCTGCCCGAATCCTGCAAATTCAGCCCATAGCTGTTGCGCAGGATGACTTCGCTGCTGGAGGACGCGACCATCGCGCTCGGTACACGGACAATGCGCGGGTCAGCGGCTTTCGCCAAAGCTTCCAGCTTCAGGCACTTCTCAATTTTCGCTTCAGCGCTCGTCGTCGCGACGTCGCTTTCTTCCTTCTCGATGGTCGGATAGCGCTCTTCGCCCGCAAAAATCTCGTCCTGCTCGTCGGTTTCCAGCAGGGTGGCGGATTCCTTCACGCCGTCAATCAGCTGGCGGACGGCATCAGCGTCGAACGCCTCGGTGGACGCGCTGCCCATCTTGCCGCCAAACATGCCGCGCAGGGACACCCCGCACGAGGATGCCACCTTGTAGTCGCTGATTTCGCCGTCCAGTGCGCTCACGTTGAAGCTGTCGCCGCCGTGATAATATACTTCCGCCGGATCAATGCCCGCCGCCTTCGCAGCAGCAAGCACCTCATTCAAAAATTCGTTGACTTTCATCTGCTTTTCCTCCTTAGCGGCCGCCCACGGTGATGGAGCTGACGCGGATCATGGGCTGACCGACATTGGTGGGCACACTGCCGCTGAGCGAGCCGCACATACCCTGGGCCATCTGCATATCCTTGCCCACGCGGTCGATCTTGGTCAGGATCTCGCTGCCGCGGCCAATCAGGGACGCGCCGCGCACCGGGTAGGCAATCTTGCCGTCGCGCACCAGATACGCTTCCGCCACGGAGAAGTTGAATTCGCCCGTCGCCGGGTTGACGGAGCCGCCGCCCATCTTGCGCGCGTACAGACCGTCGCCCATGGACGCGATGATTTCCTCATTGCTGTCATTGCCGGGGGCGATGAAGGTGTTGTGCATGCGGCTGGTCGGCGCGAAGGTGTAGTTTTCGCGGCGGGCGCTGCCGGTCGGGGCCATGCCCATCTTGAGGCCGTTGAGCCTGTCCACCATGTAGCTGCGCAGAACGCCGTTTTCAATCAGCACCAGCTTCGTGGTGGGCGTGCCCTCGTCGTCCACGTTTTCGCTGCCCCATTCGTTTGGCAGCGTGCCGTCGTCCACGGCGGTCACGCAGGGCGAAGCGATCTGCTCGCCCAGCTTTCCGCAAAACACGCTCGTGCCGAAGGCCACGCTGGTCGCCTCCAGACCATGGCCGCACGCCTCGTGGAAAATCACGCCGCCAAAGCCGTTGCCGATGGCCACCGGCATCACCCCGGACGGGCACACCGGCGCATGCAGCATCTCGATCGCGGTCCGGGCCGCCTCGCGCCCCACCCGCGCCGGGTCCACCCGGCTTTCAAACAGCTCAAAGCCCATCAGCGCGCCGGGGCCCTCAAAGCCGGACTGGTTTTCCGTGCCGTTGCCCGCCACCGCCTGGCATCCAAGGCGCGTGTACACGCGCCGGTCTGTCACGAAGCGGCCCTCGCTGTTGGCGATGAGCACGTCCTGCTCGCTGTCGCGGTAGGTGCACACCACCTGCACGATTTCCTCTCCGGCCTCGCGCGCGGCGGCGTTGGCGGCGCGCAGGATGTCCGCCTTGCGGCGCGTGTCGGTGCGGGAGGGCAGCAGCTTTACGGGGTGCGCGTCCCCCACGGGCGAAAGGGTCAGCTCCGCGCAGGCGGCAAGCTCCCGCCCCCGCTCCCTCAC
>ENA-ORNY01002179-ORNY01002179.1-human-gut-metagenome-genome-assembly--contig:-NODE-2179-length-10076-cov-2.680471_pt1 | contig 10076 bp, 9 predicted proteins | sample MGYA00242122_ERZ509036 | MGnify/ENA primary metagenome ERZ509036 (study PRJEB26280, sample SAMEA2338696) | human gut metagenome | biome: human gut; feature: human-associated habitat; material: faeces...
GGGAGGCTCCCCGGCGGCTGCTCCTACCGCCTGCTGCCGGACGGGTGGGAGACCGGCTGGAGCGCCTGGTCGGGAACCGTGCACCTCTATGCGTCCCGGGATGAGCATTGATGCCTATGGGCTATTCTCTCTAAAAGTTACCGCAACGTATGTCTTCGCCTTGAGAATTGAGTTTGAGTGAGCTTCGCTAGGATGCGGCGCGCGTATGTGCAGTGACGACCAAGAGACCCGGTCCGCAAGGGCAGATATGTTCCTGGCTTTTGCCATTCTCGCTAAAGATCGGTAAAAATTTAACTAAGTCGCGATAAAAAATCGAGGTAAATGGATCTCCAACGTCTGGACGGAGTATTGTCACAGCATTTACATCGCCATACGACTACCTGGGGGTTCAGCATCCCTTTCTCGGTCTTCATAAAGAAAATAAAAAATCGCCCCCCAGCAACGAAGCACTCGAGTTTAGGAACTTCGTTGCTGGGGGGCGATCTACATAGCGGCTTGCGCTTCGCTCGTATTAACTTGATTGGGAAACGGCATTACGCGAGCAGCTTTGTAGGTACCAGCCAAGTGAATTCATAAGAGATAAGTGCTCGCCTATTTCCTATGGGCGGAGGAAGCATGAGAGATACCCCTATTTAAATTCCAAAGGCCGCTTTAATTATCGGCATCCTTTTTGAAACGCCGATTACTAAGGTAGAAACTATAATTGAACCGATCAGAGTAAAAAGAAACAACAACGGGCGATTTGCGTTACTCGCATACAGATCTGGATTTGATTGTCCGCAGATTCCATAGACAAACACGACAACGAAATACATATGCACAAGGTAAATAATTGTGCTCATACGGCGCGCTAGCGCACAGGAATTCAAGTTCACGCCGTACCTGCGGACTGATAGTAAAAACAAACCAATGCTTGCAATTGCGCAGAATGGCAGATGCGCGTCGTTGCTCACCAAATAGGTGCCAGCGAGCCCAAGCGCAACAACTGCAAATTCAAGTAACAATGGGACTCTGTTCAGTTGATCCCATTTCAAACCAAGTGCTGCACCCACAGCAATATAGAAAAACCCTTCAAACAGACCGTTGCGGGAACTGCCGAACACGCGACAATAAATCCTAATCGGAACCGCTAAATACACCGGAGCGCCATCCCAGCCCTGCACGTAAGTAATACCGAAGCCAAGGAGTAATAAGATTAGGGAAAATGGAATTATGTGCTTAAACCGCCACCCCCCCCTATGAAGGCAAATAAAGACAAGCGTGAAACCAACGATGCTCGCCAGCAAATACCATAAAGGCCACGAATAATAATTCTCCCCTACGAACAAAGTTCCCCGGATGAAGGATAAAGAACCATGAAGAAGGTTTTTACCGAGAAGCACATTGCCGAAGATGGTGAGGGGAAGATAGAGAAGAGTCCATATCAAATACAAGCGCAATAATTTAATAATGGTATTGCGGACGCGTTCAGTGCCAGCGGAAATAGCAACGCCAAAGGATGCATAGTTAAGATCTCGAAAACAAAGAAAGCCGGACGCGAGAAAAAAGAGGGGTACGGCCAGCACATCAATCCCTTCAATCAGGGTTTCTGCAAAATAAAAGCACTTCAATGGCCTTGTGTGAATCTCAACTACAAGCAAGGCCAGAAAGAACTTCATGAGATCCAAATTTGGATACTTAACCTTAGCTGTTTTATGAGTCGAAGCCACAGTTATATCCATTCTTCCTTAATTAAATTAATTATTCGGATATTTCTTGTACCTAAGACAAAGCAATTTTCGGGGCACGACTTAACGGGCTTGCTGTTGATTAAAAAAGAAACTCGCTTAAACTTCTTACTCAAACCAAATGAGTGCTTTCGAGAAATTGGCAGAACGCTTGATGTGAAGTTAGCCGTATTGCGCACCTATCATGAATCGCAAATCTTATTCTGTACAGTCGCAAACTTGACCCTAGTTTAAGGCTGGTTAATAAAGTTATTTGAATACCGGCTAATGCTTTGAGTTATGTACCTCAACGATAGGCAAATCACAACGAGGCGAGATGCGGCTACCGTCTGTTCCGCGTGAGCTTTCCCTTCCAGTTGCGAATGCCTTCAACAACGATACCACGGTAAGTCATATTCAATTTATTGCAAAGATACATAGGCCACTTCCAATTGTTGTAAACAATTTGGGAGAAGGCCTGACCCAGAACAATTCCCCAAGCGCCCATATCGAAGACACCGCACATAAGGCAAACAAGCACGGTGCCGAGTGCCGCCGCAGCGATGTAACCACACATATACGGTATTTCATTCATGCTTATTATGTAATTGCAGAAGATTGAATGCTGCTGAAGCAGCGCGAGGTAGAGACACATGCCCAGAAATAGACCGTAATCAACGGAAACGTTGGGCTTAAAGAGGGGTAGCAGGGGAAGAACGAAAATGTAAACACCAGCAGTCCCGATAGCGAACAGACCCCAGTAACCTACGATGCCTGTGGAGACATATTCTCTCTGCCTCTCCATGTCTCCCCCTGCGAAAGCAGATTGCATCGCCGGAAAGAAAGACTTTGGATACGTTGATGCAAAATTATAAATGGCATTTGCAAACTGAAGAAGGATTGAATATGTACCCGTCTCGGCTAGCCCAAGAAAAATCGAACTTAGAATGCTCATGGCTTGGGTCGAGGCGTATACCGCAAGTTGCACGAGGCCGTCTCGCCATGCTACATGGAAAATAGTAAGGAAAATTTCTCGGATCGACGATGCCTCTACCCGCATCGTGTCTGAATGTCTCCCCTTCTCGATCTCCTTATGCTTCCTGAGCATGACTACAGCGGAAAGCCTAAGCAGTATAGCGTTAGCAAGATATCCGATTGCTGCGCCAACAAGACCGTAACCCAATAGCAGCAGTATGGCGCTAACGGATAGCTGAGCCGCTCTTCCGATAACGACTGCCTTATTCTCGCCAGCTATATCGCCGTATCCGCGAAGAACAGTAATCGACCATAGAAAATAAAGGTTAAGAAACACTGATGCGCAAAATAGACCCCAGGAGACCCAAATATCGAATGAACCCATTCCAGAAGCCACAAACGATATGTACAGAGAGCCTATCGTCGAGAGCAGAGCTAAAACTACAACAGCGAGGATTGCATATATAACTTTTGAAGCCTTTATTACAGTGTTCAGGAGATGCCAATCGATACCCTCTTGAACTGATTTTATGTCGCAGCCTTCAATGGATAGATGTCGTGCTCCGCTAATCACATAGACTATGTTTCGAGCAAAAGTTGGGTTGAAGCCAAACTCAAATAGCATGGCAAAGTTGGATAATGCTACATATACATACCAAAGGCCAAGTTCAGAGCTAGAAAGGAAATGCATGAGCAGCGGGAGAAGTACGAAGCCGCTCGCCATCGAAACAATCGTTCCAATATAATTCCAAACAATGTCCGACTTGCGGGTATTGATGCTAGACACAATCGTTACCAATCTCGAAATATGAATACGAACGGCCCGTCGCTGATGACTTTTCGCTCATAAAAACGTTTGTATAGAGTAGTTCAGCTCCAACAGCGAATAAGAAATAATTGCATTCGAAATGGATACCAAGCGTTTCACACAGTCCATAAATGCTCATCAGGACAAGCCCGAAGAAGATTGAATTCCACCAACCTTGACGTACAGCCTTGATTAAGATAGCGATATAGCCGAACAAAAAACAGAATGCTGGTATCAAGCCAAACCTAAGCAATAGGTGGCACCAAGCGTTGTCCACAACAAATGCAGACGGAACACCATTCTCCCAATAGATTGGTGGTAAGCCGGAGAAATCTGATCCAAACAAAGTAATCGGCTGCATTTCGAAATAACCATTTGCAAGCCTCAGCCTACCAGAAAGCAGTTTATTAAGTTCAAATTGAATAGGATTGGAAGGATCATAGGCAATCATTAAGTATGCACTTACGATAATAACTATAAATACAGCCACAAGGAAATAGGTTAATACCTTTTTACGCAATCTGTCTGTTCTCACAAAGAAAAAAATGGTCAAGAATATTGCCAGTAAAACTAAGAGGAGTGCAGAAGTTCGTGAGTCGGCAAAAGTTAAATTGATTAAAATAGAAACAGCAATTAAACCGAAATCGGGTATAGGATTCTTGCCGAAGCGAAGCGCGGAAAAAGCAACGCACGCATTAAAGAGATATAGGCCTAATGCATTCGGATGGTTAAATCCCAGGGCATATCGAGTGATTCCACCGCGAACAAATACTTTATTCTCGATAACTCCGAAACCGGCAGATAATATTGTGATAATAAGAGTAGCAAAGGATACGGTTAATGCAATTTTTGCAAGGGGTCGGATCCTTACGTTGTTTGCACAGACTATAAATATAGAAGCCCAAAATAACGAGCTTTCACCCGATTGACGCCAGGAAATGAAGCTTATAAGAACAATTGCTAACGAGAATGCCCAGCATTTAAATGATGCTCTCTGCATGATGTATTTCGAGATGAGAGAGAATACTATGAGAGCCTGAGTAAGTGAAGTAAATTCATCTATTGGGATGAAAAGAATCTCAGTAAATGTCGTACGTTCGATTGCGCATTGAATAGAGAAGATGGCAAATGCAAAGTAATATAGAGCTTCATCGACCTTTAACCTTGACAATCTAAATCACCTGTTTCAAAAAGAACTGCTCAAATTACAGTCCGGCATAATATGCAATGCAAAATTATTTAATTTGCCGCTTAGTTCTAATGCAAGAAGGTCTAAGGATGACGATGTATCCTAGTCACCGAATCCGGGCTTGGAGCCTTTGAAATATTCCGCAAGTTTTAATGACTCTTTATTGATATCGAATCTATTTATTAAATTTGGTTTGAGGCAAAAGGAAGAACGATCAAAGGCACAGAGCGTGTCAGCCCACAAAGAGGGGTTTTCTGGAGGTAGAAAACAAACTGAGTCTGAGACGGCAACAGCTCGAGGCACCTGATCAGAAATCACACAGGGCAATCCATTTGCTTGCGCCTCGACCGCAGCCATGCCGAGCCCTTCGAATACCGAGGGAAAAGCAAACACGTCAAATGCGGACAGAAGAGAGGCTACATCCATGCGAGGCCCCGTAAGAACCAAATGGCTTTCGACACCAAGAGATCGCGCCTCTTCCATGATCAATTCTTTTGAGGGGCCCTCACCCACTAGCACCAGCATTGCATTAGCTCTCAATTTAATAATTTCGGGTAAAGAACGAACCAACAATATCTGATTCTTCACTGATGAAAGCCGTCCAACATGGCCGATGACGAAACTATCCCTTAAACCAAGTTCAGCTCGAACTGAAAGACGGTTTGTTTCCTGATATGAAAATAAGGAAACATCAAAAGCATTATTTAAAATGTCAAAAGTATGACCAGGGAACGCGTATTCCCCAGCCTCCTGGGAACAGGCGAGTAAAACATTGCAAAAATCCGCAACATGTTTTCTAAGTGCCCAGGTGGAAAACCTTTTCGCTGGCCCGCCCAGTGCTTGTGAACAATGATAATGACAAATCCTAACAGGAATATTCGCCTTAGCCGCAAGCTCAATTGTTTCAATATTCCAATAAGAGTTTGCATTATGCCAAAAAGCACAGTATTCAGTTCCATGCCCGTAAAATAAGCGGCGAAGTCGGGTAATATGTTCAATGGGATTTTCTTTCCACCCCGGTATATTGATGATTCTATTGTCTCCCATTGAGTACTCGACTTGTTGATATGGTCTTGAGCTAATAGTGTCGAAAGCATATTTTTCAGACAAAGCGCCAATATAGCGGCTCACTACGGTCTCAGTACCACCAAAACGTGTCCCAACTCCTGAAACTAAAACACGAGGTTTATTGGATTTCATAGTGCTTATCATTAAGATCCCAATTTTAAATAATACCGGGTTCCGGACACTAATGGCGTCCGGAACCGAAAACACAACTGGAACTGTTATAAATAGTTAAATTAGATTAGCTAACAATTGCTGTTACTATCAGCTAAAAAACCAATCAATCTGCGGTAAGATTCTTCTAAATTAACTTTCGGTTCCCAACCAAGCGCGCGAAGTTTGTTCGAGCGCAGCGTCATCTTCGTAGGTGCAGCGTATCCGAACTGTGAGGAGTCTTTTCCTTCGATTACAACGCTACAATGGTCACCTCCGAATCTTTCTGCCACCATCTCTGCCATGCCGCGGATCGTTGAGTGGCATGCCTCATTCGCAATGTTGTAGGTCTCCCCAGAGATGCCCTTGGATAAGAGCAAAAGAATAGCTGAGAGAGCGTCGCTCGAATACACGTAATTGCCTTCGCTCATCCCGTCCGTATGGAGCACGATTGGCTCACCAGCCATGGCACTCGAGGCAAACTGTTTGAAGACGCGACCTTCGGTCGGCAGAATCCCCGCTCCGAAGGTCTGGGCGAGTCGTCCAGCCACGGCGTTGATGCCAAATTGCTTTGCATAAGCAAGACACATCAGTTCTCCGAGCCGCTTGCCCTCGGGATAGCAAGATCGTACCGAGCCCATATCGATAGCACCCATCGTACCCTCGTATACGTCCACGGCATCGTCAAAGCTACCACAGGCCTCCATGGAGGATAAGAAGAGTACTTTCGACTTCGAATTCATGCATGCACTTTCGAGTGCCCATCTCGTGCCGTTGATCATAATGTTAATTACGTCTGCAGGACGCTCAACCATAACCTTCGAAGTGGTAATGGCGGCAGTGTGGACAAGACAGTCGAAGTCTATGCTGAGAGCCGCACAAGGCTCGGAGAAATCAACTACTGCGACAGTAACATCCTCCCTAGCGGCAATTCCGGGCATGATGACGTCGAGTTTAGCGGCGTTACGAACACACAAGATTAGTCTCGTGCCCAATCCTAGCTTGTCGTTGGCCCAAATAACGAGACGAGCGAGCAGGGACCCCAAGAACCCTGTGGCGCCGGAGACGGCAAGGACTTTACCCGATAAGGTGGCGATCAGCTCACGATCTATTCCTGCGAAGTCTGCCTCAAGGGTGTTGTTTATCCCGTATGCACCCATTATTCATCTTCCCCCTCTGCATATAGCTGGTTGTTCTCGCGTGAATCAAGGATGGAGCGCATCGAATAGTAGTCGTCTTGAGTGGTTATCTTTATGTTCTCATCGGGCCCAACGATTAGGTGTAAGTCATTTCCCTGCGCTTTCATCATTGTTGCAGAGTCGATGCAGCCAGTTTCGCCCGCGTCAAGTGCCATTTTATGTGCGGCCAGGATGTCGCTCAACCAGAATCCCTGCGGGGCACGAGCCAGCAACACGTTCTCACGTGGGACGATCTCTACTCCGTCGTCGGCTTTAACCAAGATAGTCTCCTTCGCCTTAACGCATGTGATGGAGGAGCCAAACTCCTCCACCGAGGCCACGTTGCGCTCGATGGTGCCTGCATCGATGAGAGGACGAACGCCATCGTGAATGAGTACTACCGTCTTCTTCGGGTCGGATAGTTTCGCTGCGGCCAAAAGGCCGTTGTGGATGGAGAGCTGACCCGTCTCGCCACCAGCGACAACGGCTCTTACCTTGTTCAGACTGAACTCGCTAATAATGCTTTGGCAGTAGTCGAGCCAGTTGGCATTGCACACAACAACGACATTGTCGATGCAAGGTGTCTTCTCGAAGACGCCTATAGTCCACGCAATTATCGGCTTGCCATGTATGCGAAGGAACTGCTTCGGAAGGTCCTTCGAATGCATTCTCGTCCCGACACCGCCGGCGAATATTACGGCGGTCACTGAGGTATCTTTATTTTTCAGTATCATTGGTTCTCCATGCCTTAATCTCATGCGTTATGCGCTTGTCCTCGGGTGGCAGCTGCATATAGTCGCCGTAGAGACCCGAAAGATAAGCATCCCAGCAGGAAATCGCGTTAAGCTTCTGTCCCTCAAATTCGAGTTGAACAGTTTCTTCCCAGCCCGAGTAGGAGTATCGTTCGCCCGTTCCGTATAGACCCCATACTGTGCAGCCAACCCAAGGGGTGCTCCCGAAAACGCATCCCCTTCCCAGATCGTCCAGCTTGGAGAGCGAGCGGTCGAAAGCCCCTACAGCATTTGCAACAGGCACAAATAGTCGTTTAAAAGCGCGTTTCAGCCGTGTCTTTCCTTCCTTAGAGTCTGCTTTGCAGAACATGAGAATCCGTTGGAGCCTAGCAGCTCGCTTGTATATGCGAGCAAGCTCTTTCTCGGAAGCCCCTCGACGGGAGTAACGTCCATCCAGAGAAAGCCTTCCCCGTTCTCGTAATGGGCATCCACAGCGATATTGCGATTAATGTATTTCAGAAAAACCGGATGTCCCCAGTTGCCCGAATAAGGTTCAAGTGAACGGTTTATCGGCAAAGCCCCTGAGCGCGCAAGTGCGACCAGACTATCAAAATCGGGACGTGGCATGGACACATCGATATCATCGTCCCAAGGGATGAATCCTTTATGACGCACCGCACCCAGCAGCGTGCCGCCAGCGAGCGAGTATCTAAGCCCCTCCCTCTTGCAAAGGTCCCCGAACTCGACAAGCATTGCGAGCTCCTCTGCCTTAACTTCGTTTGGGGTCAAATAATTAGGCATTTTTACCTCCTATTAGAACTCCAGCAACTATTCGAGCAGTGTCATCGGCATCGAAGCCTGCCTCACGCACCGACGCAGCGTACGCAGGCCTGTCAACATCCATGTACGACATCTCGACTGCCTTCTCAGCCCATGCTCGCTCACCGGCGGAAAGCGGCAGCAAGGCCTCGGCATCAGATACATGGGCCTCAGGAGGGAGAGCCTCGGAGCACACAATGCGGCATCCCGCGCATTGAGCCTCAATGCACACAATGGCAAGACCTTCGAATAAGGAGGGCATAAGGAAGCAATCGAGGGCTGAGTAAACGGGGGCGGGATCGGGAAGGTAGCCAGGCATGATCACTCTGTCATTGATACCGAGTTCCCGAATCAACGCTTTAACCTGGCCCTTCATATCGCCGTCACCCACCATCAGGTAGTAAGCACCGGGCACGGCGCGTAAGACCTCGGCGAAAATCCTTATCTGGAAAAGCGGATTTTTCGCCTCTGCGATGCGACCCACGCTGCCGAACAACACCGTGTCTTGTGGAATGCCGAAACGCGAGCGAATCTCGGTGCGAGCAGTAGGGTCGAAGGCAAAGCGCGAAGTGTCGATGCCGTTGTTCACGACCTCGAAGGGGCGGGCACCGAAGAGGTAATGCCCTGCGTCGGCGGAGCAGGCGAGGCGAACAGTGGCGCTACCGCCGAACGCGGCCCTGCCGAAGCTGTGCATGACGGCCTTGACGACAGCCTGCCCTGACCCGAAGGCCGAGTTGTGTGAGTGCACCACTCGCACAGGAACGCCGTGTTTCTGTGCGACCTCGGAATAAAGGAAGCCCATCCCGTTCATGGTGTTAACGTAGACGGCGTCGGGACGAATCTCGTTGATTAACGCACCGAAAGCAGCAGAGCCCTCGCAAAGGCGCTTCACCTGCCCGGGCTTGCTGTCGGGGAAAACTGTGAAACGATCAATCCCCAATGCCTCGAGTTCAGCATCTAGCGCAAGGTTCCAGTCCCAGCAGGAGAAAAGCGTAAAATAGAACCCCTTACCCTGCCAACGTCGAAATATCGACATTAGGAACGTCTCAACACCGCCCTGTCCCCAAGCTTCAGAATAACAAAGGACATGAATTCCATCAGAACGATGGTTTGACGCGAGAATCCGTGAAAGATATTTCATAAATTGCCCCCAAGGCAAGAACGGCCCAAGGCATCTATGTAAAAGAAAATAAGATCCCTACTAAGCATTAAATGGGCCTTTCTGCAGCTCCGGGGCCTTAATCAGATAACGATGTTTTGCAAAGTAATATAAAAGCCCTTTAATATGCTCAAAATTAGTTTTACTAAAAAGCTTTTTGTGCGAAAGGCGTTGATATTCATGCACGATGTAAGCCTCATAGCAACGAACGACACGAAGCCCTGACTCATGACATCTCAAGCACCAATCGACATCCTCGGGCGCATAGAATATCTTTTCATCAAGAAAGCCTA
>ENA-ORNY01002181-ORNY01002181.1-human-gut-metagenome-genome-assembly--contig:-NODE-2181-length-10069-cov-2.015378_pt1 | contig 10069 bp, 9 predicted proteins | sample MGYA00242122_ERZ509036 | MGnify/ENA primary metagenome ERZ509036 (study PRJEB26280, sample SAMEA2338696) | human gut metagenome | biome: human gut; feature: human-associated habitat; material: faeces...
GGCCTGGCAGGCATGACCGGTCTCGAGTCCCCCTCCCCTCACGGCGGTGTGTTCGTAATTGCCCTTATGAGTAACCCGCTTCAGTTCGTTCTGTTCTGGTTCATCGGCGCAATGGTTACTGGTGTCCTGTATTTCCTCCTTCGCAAGCCTGTTGCAGAAGAGCAGGAGATGGGACGGAACGGTGTCCTCGACAAGCTGTTGGGTTAACCAAGAGCGATGTTATGGAGGCGCCTGCGGGCGCCTCCATTCTTTCAGGGCATTCCCACATTCGCTGGTGTACAGCCGGAGAGACAGGCTGGCTCAAACATCGGAAGGATTATTCCATGTACGTCTCAGTTAGCGAAATGCTCAAGCATGCGAGCACTAACAACTATGCTGTTCCAGCTCCCAACTGCCCGGACTTCAATACCGTAAGGGCCGCTCTCATGGCAGCGCAGGAGGAGCACTCTGCCGTCCTTATCGACATTTCGCCGAGGCAGATGAACATGCACATTGCCCCAGAGGTTGCTGCTGCAATGGTGCGCGCTGCTGCAGAACCCCTCGACGTGCCCGTTGCCCTTCAACTTGATCATGGAATCGAGTTCGAGGACATTTGCCGGTGCATTAAGGCTGGCTATACGTCAGTCATGGTTGACTCCTCAAGCCTTCCGTTTGAGGAGAACGTTCGCCGCGTGTCTCAGATAGTCTCTCTCGCCCACGCCCATGGAGTGAGTGTCGAGGCGGAGCTTGGACACGTCGGACAGGCTGCGGCTGGTGACGGCCGCAGTGCGGACATGTACACAAATGTGGACATGGCCGTCGAATTCATCGAGAGGACCGGGTGCGATGCCCTGGCCGTTGCCATTGGGACCGCACATGGCAACTACCCTAAAGACTTTGTTCCCAAACTAGACTTTGAGCGCCTGAAGGAGCTCAAGCATGCGGTTGGAAACTATCCGTTGGTTTTGCATGGTGGATCTGGCTCGGGGGACGAGAACTTCAAGAAGGCCGTCGATGGCGGCATAAACAAGGTAAACCTTTGGACTGACTATTCTGCCGCGTACGTTCGCGGCTTGCGCGAAGAGCTTGCCGCCGAGGAGAAGCCCGACTACATGCTTCTCTCTCGTGCCGTTGAGAGCAAGGCTTCCGATTGGCTCAGGCACTACATGAGGTTGTTTGGATCGTCCAACCGCTACCAATTCGGTACTGAGACGCTTGAGGCAACGGACTAGCCCCGTCTATGCTCGCAGGTCTTTGGAAGTGGATTGCAGGAACACCAATGCATCTTGGAGGTGGTCAAAGATGATATCCGGGAAGGATTGCTGGAGCATGACGCTTCAGCGAGGAATGTCGGCACATTCCGTATCAGGCAGAACGATGTACGCCTTCGATGACATGGCACCCAGTCTTTACCATCAGCTCGTGCAATCAGCTTCCTCTAATCCCCAAGCTACAGCCGTTGTTGATGACTGGGGACGTCCAACGACTTACGAGCGTCTCCTCTCCCTGACGGATGATTTTGCTGCTTACCTTGCTTCCGAGAAGGGCCTTGGGCACGGTTCGCTCATCGCTCTTCTCATGCACGCAGACCTCGAGTTTGTGGTTGCCTTATATGCCATATCGAAGCTCGGTGCTGTTTGTGTGCCGATACCCACCAAGTACCGTGTGCGCGAGGTGGCTTCGCTCTTGGACATCGCCAAACCAAGCGCCATGATTGCTGGCGAGGAGTTCGAGGGCTGGGCGGCGAGTCTCCCCGTTGATCCAGAAAAGTGCATCTGGTCCCGTGATGTTGAGCATGGCTATGGTTTCGATGGGGTCTGCGGCTATTCCTATCCTGCCGCCAACGGCTCTGGAAGTCCATCGGATCCAGCAGTCATGATGTTTACGAGCGGAACAACCTCAGCAGCGAAGGGGGTGGTTCTTAGGAACTACAACCTCGTATTTGCTACCATGATTTACCAGAGGCTCATGGGAACGACTCCGGCAGATTCCTGCCTTGTCCCCATCCCCATCTATCACGTTACGGGTCTGATTGCTCTCTTGGCACAGTTCATCTACGTTGGGGGAACCGTGTTCCTCCATCGCAGGTTCGATGCTAGGAGGGTGCTCGAGTGCATCCGTGACGAGGGGATAACCTCCCCCCACGGATCCCCGACGAGCTTTGCCGAGCTTCTGCCTCTGAGGTCGGACTTCCCCTCCCTCCCAAGTGTGCGCGCCATGCTCTCCGGATCGAGCTATGAGCCGGTGTCAAAGATGCGTGCCTTCCACGAGTGGATGCCTACGGCTACGTTCCAGGTAGTCTATGGCATGACCGAGACAAGCTCGCCAGCGCTCCTCTTTCCTTGGGATTCTGCAACCTCAATCTATGCGGGTGCTACGGGAAAGCCGATTCCCGGAGTTGACGCCGTTCTTCTCGATGAAGATCACCATGAGGTTCCCGTTGGAGAGGTGGGCGAGCTTGCCCTGCGCGGTGCGTGCGTTACCGAGGGCTACTTTCACCATGAGTCAAGCGACCTGCTCCCCGGCGGATGGCTCCTTACGGGAGACATGGGTTACGCAAACAGTGAGGGCATGATTTGGATAGTCGACCGCAAGAAGGACATGATCAACCGCGGCGGCGAGAAGGTGTGGTGCTCTGCCCTTGAGGAGGTACTCTGCGAGGTTCCGGGAATCAATGGGGCCTGTGCCTGCGGGATGCCCGATGACCTCTACGGAGAAGTTCCCGTTGCCCTGTGCGTAAGACAGACGGGGTCGCACGTCACAGAGGACGAGGTCAAGCTGGCACTCAAGGGGAGGCTTGCTCACTTCAAGATTCCTGTCCACGTTGCGTTTGCGGATGAAATACCTCAGACGAGAGGCGAAAAGCCTGATAGGCGCGCTGCACTTGAGCTAGTTCGCCAGTCGCTTTTGGAGAAAACACCGAGAAAGGTTTGATTCATGGCTAACAGGGACCTTCGGGCAAATTTTGTCGCTCCCGAGGAGGTGGCAGCATCAATCGAAGATGGGACAACCATTTGCACAATTGGGATGACGCTCGTCTCCGCCTCTGAGTCCAACCTTAAGGCGATTGAGAAGCGGTTTATCGAGACCGGACATCCGCGCGACCTTACCCTTCTGCACTCGTGCGGCCAGTCTGATAGGGCCCGTGGTATTCAGCACTTGGCGCACGAGGGACTCGTGACGCGCATCATCGGCTCGCACTGGGGCCTCCAGCCCAAGTGGATGGACATGATTGCGAGCAACAAGGTAGTCGCGTACTGCCTCCCACAGGGGCAGATTGCCCAGCTTTACCGAGCCATGGCATGCGGACTGCCAGGAAAGATGAGCAAGGTTGGTCTGGGCACCTTCATCGATCCGCGTATCGAGGGCGGCAAGATGAACGAGCGAACCAAAGGCGAGCCAGACATCGTTGAAGTCGTCACCTACCATGGCGAAGAATACATGATGTACAACGAGGTACCCATCGACACCCTTCTTATCCGCGGTACCACCTGCGACGAGATGGGCAACATGACCACCACGGACGAAGCCATGAAGCTGGAGGTCTTCAACGCGGTTCTCGCAACCAAGCGCTATGGCGGGCAGGTCATAGCCCAAGTACGCGACGTTGCCCAAACCGGCACGCTCAACCCCAAGGACGTGACGGTTCCTGGCGTGTTTATTGACAAGGTGGTGGTTTGCCCCAATCCCGAGGAAGACCATCGCATGACTTCCTCAATCTACTTCGACCCCTCGTATGTGGGAAAGCTCAGGCGACCGATGGCCGCGATTGATCCCGCTCCGTTCAACGTGCGTAAGTTCATTGCACGGCGAGGGTGCCAGGAGCTGTACCCCGGCTGCGTCGTCAACCTCGGCACAGGCATCCCCAACGACATGGTGGGACGGGTCTGTGCTGAGGAGGGCCTTTCCGACAAGGTCATGATTACTGTCGAGAGCGGCATCTATGGCGGTGTGCAACTCGGCGGCATCGATTTTGGCATAGGCCAGAATCTCTATGCCATGGTGAGCCATCCCGAGCAGTTCGATTACTACGACGGGGCTGGTGTTGACGTCACGTACATGGGGCTGGGAGAGCTTGACGGAGAGGGAAACGCCAACTCAACCAAGATGGGCGAGAGGTGCACCGGCGCAGGGGGCTTTGTCGACATCACCCAGAATGCGAAGTGCGTTGTCTACCTTGGAACGTTCACGGCCAAGGGTGCCGAGTATTCCTTTGATGGCAACGAACTGCACATCCTCAAAGAGGGTGCCGTGAGGAAGATGGTCAGCCACGTGCGGCAGATCTCCTTCAATGGCCCACGCGCTCGCAAGAGCGGCCAGCGAGTGGTCGTCGTAACCGAGCGCGCTGTTTTTGAACTGGTGCAAGAGGGGGTCAAGCTCGTCGAGATTGCCCCTGGCATCGACCTCAAGACGCAGGTTCTAGACATGATGGATTTCGATCCCATCGTCGCAGACGATCTCAAGACTATGAGTCCAAGTCTCTTTGTTCAGGACGGGCCCTGTGGGCTCCTGGAGAGTTTCGGCAAAAAGTAGGCCGTTGGACTATCGCTATCAAGCTTTGGATACTCACGGAAAGGATTCAGAGATGGATACTATAAAGGTTGCTGTTATTGGGTCCGGGCTCATGGGTGCTGGTATTGCCCAGGCGTGCGCGACTGCTGGCTTCCAGGTCGTGAACATCGACATTGCCCAGGAGCCGCTCGATAAGGCAAAGGCGCTTGTCAACAAGCTTGTACAGAAGAAGGTTACAAAGGGCAAGATTACCCAGGGGGAATGTGACACCATCCTTGGTAACCTTACGTACTCGACAGACTACGGTGAGCTTGTCGGCGCCAAGTATGTAATCGAGGCCGTTCCCGAGCGACTCGACTTCAAGCGGTCGACCTTCGAGAAGGTAGACGAGGTTGCCGATGCGGATGCAGTTCTTCTGACCAACACATCCGGCATCGACATCGACCAAATTGCCTCGGCGACCAAGCGCCCAGCATCGGTTATGGGGATGCACTTCTTCTATCCCGCACCCGTTATGAAGCTCGTCGAACTGGTTCGTGGCGAGAAGACCTCTGTGGAGACGTACGAGAAGGCCAAGGAGTTTGCTGAGGCCATCGGCAAGACGACCGTGGACGCTCCCAACACACCTGGATTCATTGTCAACCGAATCATCAACCCGTACGAGAACATGGGTGCCTGGCTCGTCTCCGAGGGCGTTTCTCCCAAGGACGTTGACACTGCAATGAAGCTGGCATGCAACCACCCGATGGGTCCCTGCGAGCTCATGGATTTCTCGGGCATCGACGTGGTGTACGCCTCACTCATGAATCTCTACGAAGGCTATGACCACGATGATTTGTACCGTCCTGCTCCCGTTTTCAAGGAGCTTCTGGACGCCGGCAAGCTTGGTCGGAAGACCGGTCATGGCTTCTATGACTACGAGTAGAGAAGTTCAGTCGCTGGCGTAGCTCCTCCATGTTCAAGACAGACACTACGAAGGGAAAGACCAATGAGCAACAGGCAGTTTGAAAAGAACCCCGATGACGTCGTGATTGTTGCGGGCGCACGTACGGCTATCGGCAAGTTTGGTGGAAGTCTTAAGACCGTCCCCACCATTGACCTGGGGGCCATTGCGGTCAAAGAGGCGGTCAAGCGCTCCGGTGTTGACCCGAGCAAGGTGGGCGAGGTTATCATTGGCAACGTTGGTGGTTGGGGTCCCAATGGTTTTCTTGCTCGCGCGATTTCCCTCAAGGCAGGGATGCCCAACGAGTGCACCGCGTATTCCGTGAACCGCCAGTGCGGTTCGTCTGTTCAGGCAATTGCTGACGGTCTTCAGGAGATTCAGACGGGCTTCCGCGACGTGGTTGTGGCAGGCGGCGCGGAGTCCCTCTCCACACTTCCATACTATGTGCCGTCGGCGCGATGGGGTGCGCGCATGGGCCACAAGCAGTTCGAGGATGGCGTCATCGACGCCCTCGTTTGGCCGCTTGACGGAAACCACAATGGAATTACTGCCGAGAACGTTGCTAAGAAGTTTGGCGTAAGCCGTGAGGAGCAGGATGCTTTCGCCGCTCGCTCGCAGCAGCGCGCGTGTGATGCAGTTGCTTCCGGTGTTTTCAAGACCGAAATCGTTCCCGTTGAGATCAAGGGTCGCCATGGCGCCGTGACGGTTTTCGACACCGACGAGGGCCCGCGTGAGGGCGTGACGGTCGAAAGTCTTTCCAAGCTCAAGCCCTGCTTTGTGACAGATGGCACGGGTACTGTAACAGCAGGTAACTCCTCGAGCTTGAACGACGCAGCTGCCGCCGTGGTTATGATGAAGCGCTCGAAGGCGGAGGAGCTGGGATGTGCTCCCATGCTGACCATCCGTGGCTGGGCCGTTGCGGGCTATGATGCTACCCTCATGGGCTACAGCCCCTACTTCTCCACGGCCCAGCTTTGTAACCAGCTCGGAATTGATGCGCAAGCAATTGATATGTTTGAGCTTAACGAGGCATTCGCTTCTCAGTCGGTTGCCGTGAGCCGCGATCTTGGCCTTGACTCCGAGAAGCTCAACATCTACGGTGGCGGGATTTCTCTGGGGCACCCCATTGGAGCTACTGGTGCCATCCTCGTCATTAAGTGTGCCTATGAGCTCGCTCGCACCGAAAAGCGTGATGCGATGGTCTCGATGTGCATCGGAGGCGGACAGGGCATCTCGATGTACTTCACGAAGGACTAGATGCAAACGCTGAAGCACGAAAGGAGAACCGATAATGGTCAACTTTGAGTATCTCGTCCCCACAAAGATTCTGTTTGGCAAGGGAACTGAGAATGAAGCCGGTAGGCTCATCAAGGAGTTTGGCGGACATAAGGCACTCATCCATTGGGGTGGGGACTACGTTCGCACCACCGGCCTTCTCGACCGTGTGCACAAGGGGCTTGAGGACGCGGGGATTACATACGTAGACCTTGACGGTGTTGTGCCCAACCCGCGTCTTTCCTTGGTCAAGAAGGGTGTCGAACTCTGCAAGCAAGAGGACGTCGATTTTATCCTTGCCATTGGAGGTGGGTCTGCTATTGACTCCTCCAAGGCAATCGCCTATGGCCTTGCGAATGACTTTGACCTGGAAGACCTATTCCTTGGCAAGGTCTCGACGGACAAGATTGCAAAGATTGGCGCCATCTCGACCTTGGCGGGTACCGGTTCTGAGACGTCGAACTCGGCAGTCATCGATATTGACACAATGGGTCCCAAGACTCTCAAGCGCTCCTACAACCATGAGTGCGCGCGTCCTCTCTTTGCCATCATGAACCCTGAGCTTACCTATTCGCTGCCTGCCTACCAGACGGCTGCGCCTGGAGCTGACATCATGATGCACACCATGGAGCGATACTTCACGACCGAGCGTGACGTAGAGCTCACCGACGAGATTGCAGAGGGTCTTCTCCGCACCGTCAAGACCATGGTTCCCGAGGCCCTTGCCCATCCCACGAGCTATACAGCACGTGCAAATCTGCTGCTGGCAGGCGCCAAGTCTCATGATGGACTTACGGGGCTTGGCAGGGTGGGCGACTTTGCTTGCCATGCTATCGAGCACGAGATTGGCGCAATGTTTGACGTTGCCCATGGTGCCGGACTCACGGCAATTTGGTCTAGCTGGGCTAAGTACGTTATCCATGTTGATCCCGAGCGCTTTGCCCAGTTTGCCGTCAACGTGTGGGGCGTTCAGAACGACTTCCACGATCCCATGGCGACTGGCCTGCGCGGTATTGAGGCTTGGGATCAGTGGTGCCATTCCATCGGGATGCCCACAAATCTGCATGAGCTGGGGGTTAATCCCACGGACGAGCAAATTCAGGAGATGGCCGAGGGTGCCGTCGAGGCGCGTGGTGGCGATCATGCTGGCAACTTCATGAAGCTACACGTCGAGGATATCGTGAACATTCTCAAAAACGCAAGGTAGACAAACGGTATGTGACGCGGGCCGCCTCTGTTCCTTGGGCGGCCCGCTTCTTATAACCAATATGGGGAAGATGATAGTGAGGGTCCGGCGTGCTATTGCGGAAGGACTCTCTCTTTGACAGTGTCAAGTGCCTGGCGTGTAGCGACGAGAGAGGTAACAGAGGGGGAGCGCACATGAGATTTGTCTTTGCATCCGATTCGCTTAAGGGCACCATCAGCTCTGCTCGCGCGGCTGCCATTCTCGAGGAGGAGGCCACGCGCGTGTTTTCCGGCGTGTCCTGCACCAGGCTTGCCGTGGCAGACGGAGGAGAGGGGACCGTCGATGCCGTAGTTGCCTCTCTCGGAGGATCTCGCATCGACGCGACTGTCGAGGACCCCCTTGGCAGACCGGTCGAGGCAATCTACGGCATGCTCCCCGGGAACCGTGCCATCATCGAGATGGCCGCTGCCTCGGGACTGCCGCTTCTCACGCACGCGGAGAGAAACCCCATGCTCACGAGCACGTACGGCACGGGGCAGCTCGTGCTCCACGCGCTGCGCAACGGTGCCGCCGAGGTAACGCTCGCCATTGGCGGCATGGGAGCCATGCGCGCGCTGGGCGTGCGGTTCCTCGACGACGCAGGCGGGGAACTCCAAGGTACCGGTGCAGACCTTGGCCGCGTGGCCAGCATTGATCTCTCGGGGCTTGACACCCTCGTCTCGCGGGCAAGCTTCCGGTTGCTCTGCGACGTTGACAACCCGCTCCTTGGCCCACGCGGGGCAACTCGTGTGTTCTCATCGCAGAAGGGGGCAACTTCCGAGCAGGTCGAGGAGCTCGAGCGGGGCATGGCCTCCTACGTCCGAGTCCTCGAGCGGACTCTGAGGCGCGCCGCAGACAAGCCGGGTGATGGTGCTGCTGGTGGCCTCGGCCCGCCTCTTCCTTGGGGCGGAGTCAGTTCCGGGCATCGACTGGGTCCTCGATGTCGTAGGGCTTGGCCAGGCACTTCTCGGCGCCAATCTCTGCGTCACCGGCGAGGGTCACGCAGACGCGCAGTCGGCTCACGGCAAGGTGGTCTCGGGCGTGGCAGCGCGCTGCAAGAGGGCGGGCGTGCCCTGCGTAGCAGTAGTGGGCGGCATGGACCCCGGAGCCTCGGACCTCATGGACTTGGGGGTGGATGCGCTCGTGCCCACGGTCATCGACTGCGGTGAAAGCGGCTCTACCCTACGCTTCATACTTCCCGTGTGCGCCGCGCTCGGAATCCGTGCGCGCTTCATATGCCGCGGAAGGCTTGCCGTTCGTCCGCGGCCAGGGTCTTCTCGCTCCTGGCGATTGGGATGGACCTGCCCAAGCTCTGACGATTCCCCGTTCAGATTCGATTCTTGGGCGTGTTGAGCTTCCCTGCTACTATTATGTAGAGAGGTTATCGCGTCCGCGTGATGGCCCATGTTTTCCTACGTCCAAAGGAGCACCCAGTGAGCGATTTCGTATCTTCCAACGACGTCTTCGTTAACCAGCACGCCGAGAGCCGCGACGAGGTGCTGCGCTTCATCTCCCAGAAGGCTGTCGAGCTTGGCGTCACCGATGATGCCGACGCCGTCTACAAGGCCTTCATCGCCCGTGAGGACATGGGCGAGACCGGCATGACCGACGGCTTCGCCGTGCCGCACGCGAAGGACGCCTCCATCAAGAAGGCCGCCGTCATCGTCTTCAAGAACGATCATGCCCTCGATTGGCCCTCCTTTGACGAGAAGCCCGTCGACATTGCCATCTCGCTGCTGGTCCCCGCTGGCGAGGCTGGCACCACGCACATCAAGCTGCTGTCCAAGACTGCCGTCCTCCTTATGAAGGACGACTTCAAGAGCCTCGTGCGTGGCTCCGATGACGCCCAGGTCATTGCTGACGCCATCAACAAGGGCATCGACGATCAGGACTAGCGTGCGTGACGCGGGGGCATTCCCCTCGGTCATTTTTTGTTGGATTTTGAGGGCGGCCGCGCATGCGTGCCGCCCTTCTTATGATGAGACGAAGGGAAACTCCCTTTGTCTTATGAGAGGAGCGCACATGTTCAGGCAGTCGACCGACAAGCGCGTCGCGGTGTTCGTGGCCAACGGACTCGAGGAGATTGAGGGCCTCACGGTCGTGGACCTTCTGTTCCGTGCCGGCATACCCGTGGA
>ENA-ORNY01002183-ORNY01002183.1-human-gut-metagenome-genome-assembly--contig:-NODE-2183-length-10063-cov-3.332434_pt1 | contig 10063 bp, 9 predicted proteins | sample MGYA00242122_ERZ509036 | MGnify/ENA primary metagenome ERZ509036 (study PRJEB26280, sample SAMEA2338696) | human gut metagenome | biome: human gut; feature: human-associated habitat; material: faeces...
CGGAATCTTTCCTGGTGAGACCGCTTTTCTCGGCTACTGCGGCTATAAGCTCGGTTTTGTTCATTACTTCTATCCTCCTAAAAATAATTGGCAACAATTTTGCGCATGGGATATTGTATCAGCTTTTTAGCTTGAGTACAAGCACTTTTTTGCTTTTTTGCGTTAAAAAAGCCTTGATTTTCGCCTATTTTGCTCTTTGCAGCAGCGCGTGCAGTCCATCCGGCGTAAGCGGCCCCAATTCAGTGCCGTTTTGGCGGGATTCATGCTCAACTTTGGCGAACGCATCAAGGAAGGCGCTGCCTGCATCCCTCAGCGTAAGCTCTGCGTCAAGCCCCAGCGCACGCATAACGTATACCGCCGCAAACAGCAGCTCTTCGGCTAAAAGATACAGCGTATCCTTATCCGCACTGTCAGCATATTCCGTCCGTATCCGCTCCGCCGCTTCCGTAACGGCCGAAAGCGCGGCGGATGCATCCATATCGAACCCCGTGGCGGCGGCGCGCTTTTGCAGCTTGCCCGCGCGCATAAGGCTTGGGAAGCATTGCGGAACGGCCTGCATGGCCTCCGTAGCGGAATGGATATGCTTTTCCTTCTTTTTCAGCTCTTCCCAGTTTTTCAGCACCTCTTCCGTGCCGGATACTTTAAGCGCGCTGAAAACGTGCGGATGGCGGTACATAAGCTTTTTTACTATGCCGGTAGTAACGTCGCGTATGGTAAAGTCGCTCGCTTCCGTTTCTATCTGCGCATGGAAAACTATTTGCAGCAGCACGTCGCCCAGTTCTTCGCACAGCGCGTCCATATCGTCCCGCTCTATGGCGTCAACGGCCTCGTAAGCTTCTTCTATCATTGTGTTTCTCAGGCTCATGTGCGTCTGCTCCCTGTCCCAGGGGCAGCCGTTTTCGCCGCGCAGGCGCTTCAATACGTCAACAAGGCTGTCCATGCCGTGCCTGTCCAGCTGCTCAAGCGCCGCAGGGGGCACTATAAGCACAGTCGCCGCAAAGAAGCTGTTCCTCTGCCTGTCCAGCTCATATAGCTTTATATCGCTGCAATGGTACGCGCCGCGCCCGTCCATGCAGGCAAGCGTAACGCCATGCTCATCGGGATAGTATTCGCCAAGGGCCAGCTTAACTTCGCCCGCGCGAATGGGCGTGTCCACTTCCTCTATGCACAGCGGCACGCTCGTATCTATGCGGCAGGGCAGTTCGTTCGCGCTCAGTATGCGCACGCTGCCCGTTGGCTGTCCCGCGGCGCACAGGGCGGCCTCCGCGTAGCCGCTTGCGCTAAGTATGCTAAGCTTTGCGCCCGTTTCATCAGCGCGGGTGCGTATTGCCTCAAGCAGCGCGCTGCCAACTCCGCGGCCAACAGGGGCGTATACCGTGTCCGTATCGCCCTCAAGCAGCCTTTGTGCAACGGCGGCGTTCAGCTCGTCAAAGTCATAGCAGCTTTCGTATAAATCATCCATGCTGCCGTATTCTATGCCGCTGTCCTTAAGCCAGTATGCGCTGGGGTGCTGCTCGGTTTGTATAAACAGCCTGTCTGCCGCAATTATTGCCTGCTGCGCGGCGGCGGTTATGGACAGGGGAGTTGAAAGCGGGGCTATCGTAAGCTTCATTATAATAATATCTCCTTAGCGTTTGCTTGCGTTTCTGTACATTATGCGCCTCAGCTTGCTTCCGCCGGGGATAAAGCTGAGCTCGTTCGCGGAAAGCATCTTCAGCAATATTACCAGTATGCCGTATACCGCAACGCCCGCTATTACCGATGCAAGGGTGGCAAGCGTGCCGTGGCCTGCGTTTGCAAGCAATGTGTAAGTAAAGTGCACCGTAAGGCCCATGGCTACGGATGCGGCAACGGGCTTTATGAAAGTATCGTAAAGCTTAACGGGGCATTTGGTGCGGCGCATCATGTAAATCGTGTCCGCAACGCCGGCGTATGCATAGCATACCACGGTGGATATCGCCGCGCCCTGGATGTTTACGGACGGTATGTTCATAAGTATAAGCATGGTTATGACCTTGAGCACAAAGCCTATGAACAGATTGAAAACCGGAATCTGCGGCTTGCCCAGTCCCTGAACAACGCCGGTCATGGACTGCACCATGGAAAGGAATATAACGCCCATGCTCGCCGTGTGCATAAGGTCCGTGGCAAGTGCCAATTCAGCCTCGGTAAGCTTTGGATAGAGCATGTGTATAATCGGCTGCGCCAGCACAAAAAGCCCCACCGCGCACGGTATGCCTATTATAAGCGCAAGCTTAAGCCCAAGCCTTGCCGTGGCCTTTACGCCCTCGCGGTCCCGCATGGCATTCTTGGCCGATATTGCGGGCACAAGGCTCATTGCAAGCGCCATTGTAAGCACGCCCGGCATGTTTATAAGCGTGGTGACGTATGTTCTAAGGAGTGAGTAGGCGGTTTTTGTGACCTCCTCGCTGTACCCCAATTTCGTAAGCATTCTGCCTATAAGTGCGCTGTCCACCATGCCTGTGAGCGGGCTTATGGATGCGCCTATGGTTATTGGAATGGCTATTGCAAGCAGCGCCTTTGATACCGTGCCGAAGCCGCGCGGCTTTGATGCGGAATGCTTAGCAAGCCTGTCAAGCTCCCCTTTGCGCCTGCGGTAGAAAAGATACACAACTATTAGCCCCATCAGCTCGCTTGCGCTAACGCCTATCAGCGCGCCCATGGCGGCGTATTCGGGGCCCTTGGGAAGAAGCTTTATTGCAAGCGTAAGGCCTATAACAAGCTTGCCCAGCTGCTCCGCAATCTGTGAAAGGGCGGTGCCCGCCATCTGCTGCATGCCCTGAAGATAGCCGCGATATGCGCACATTACGGATACGAACAGCAGCGCCGGCGCAAGCGCGCGGAAGCTCAATACGGTTTCGGGATAGGATGTTATGGCGGCGAACACATTCGCGCCAAGGAACATTGCAACGCTTGTTATTATGCCTATTATGCTCAAAAGCTTTACCGAAACGCTGAGCACTTCCTTTGCGCCCGAATAATCGCCCAGCGCCACGCGCTCGCTAACCTGCTTTGATATTGCCGTGGGCAGGCCGGAAGAGGATATTACCAGCAGAAATGAATAATACGGGTATGCCGCGTCGTAATAGCAGGCGCCCTCGGGCCCAACTGCGTTTGCAAACGGTATGCGGAATATTGCGCCTATTATTTTTACTATCAGGCCCGCCGCGCCCAGCAGCGCCGCGCCCTGAACAAATGACTTTTGCTTCTTTTCCATGTTTTCTCCACCTTTGGCCGCGGCATAGGTTTTCCGCAGCCGGCTGTTATTATATCATAGTATAAGGCTAAAATAAGGGAAAGTATGAATAATTCGCCAACTTTTCAAAATTTGTTGGCTTTCGGCTTTATATTGGGCGGTTTTGTTGTATAATGATTAACATATAAAACGGAGGTTATGATATGAAGATAACTGCGGACTCAATGGTGTGCGAAATAAAGCACGGGGAGAGCCTGCTTGACGCGGTGAAAAAGCTGGATCTTGACATGATGTCGCTTGCGTCGCGCCCGCTGGCGGCGCAGATAGGCGGCGAGGTATTCAGCCTTAGATATACGCCGTTCAAGGACGTGGACATACATCTGCTTAACTATAAGGAAGAAGCAGGCAGAAGGGTATACGAACGCACGCTGCAATTCATATTTATTGCGGCGGTAAGGCGGCTGTTCCCTGCGGCGCGGGTATGCGTAAGGTATACGCTCGGGCCGGGGCTGTATATAACAATAGATAAGGAGCCCGCGCTCGGCGAGCAGGACGTATTGAAGCTGGAAGCCGAAATGCGAAACATTGTGCGCGCGGCAATACCGCTTGAAAGAAAGCGGTTGGATATAAAGGACGCGATAGACTTTTACGAGCGCGACGGGCAAACGGATAAGGCCAAGCTTTTGAAATGGCGCAAATTCAGCTATTTTGACGTATATACTATAGGCGGCTACATGGATTATTTCTATGGCGAAATGGCGCCGTCTACCGATTATGCGGACGTATTCCGCCTTAAATTCGTTGAAGGCGCGGTGATACTGCTTATGCCCAGGAGCGACGAGCCGGACGTTCCAAGCGACTATGAACCCCTGCCGAAGCTTGGCATAGTGTTTAAGCAGAGCGACGATTGGGGCAAGCTGATGCATTGTTCAACCGTGGGAGAGCTGAATACGCTTGTATCCACCGGCAGGATACGCGAGCTTGTGCGCGTGAACGAGGCGCTGCATGAAAAAAGCTACGCCAACATTGCGGATAAAATAGTGGCTCATTCGGCGCGGGCGGTGCTTGTTGCGGGGCCAAGCTCATCCGGAAAGACTACCAGCGCAAACCGCCTTGCAACTCAGCTTAGGGTGCTGGGGCAGGATCCCAAGATGCTTTCGCTCGATAATTACTATCTTGACCGCGACGCAATCCCTGCCGACGAAAACGGGCAGAAGGATCTTGAGCACATAAACACGCTGGATATACCCCGCTTTTCAAGCGACCTTGCCGCCCTTATGCGCGGGGAGGAGGTGGAGGTTCCGGTATTCGATTTCCTCACGGGCAGGCGTGCTAAGGACAGCATTGTTATGCGGCTGCACCCTGATGAGCCGCTTATAATAGAGGGCATACATGCGCTCAACCCTATGCTGCTCAACGACGATATAGACCGCGATAAGCTTTTCCGCGTGTATGTGAGCGCGCTTACAACGCTGAATATAGACGACCACAACAGGATACATACCACCGATGCGCGGCTTCTGCGCCGCCTTGTGCGCGATTATGAAACCCGCGGCGCAAGCATGGAGCATACGCTTTCAATGTGGCCGAGCGTAAGGCGGGGCGAGGAAAAATGGATATTCCCGTATCAGGAAAACGCGGACGCGCTTTTCAACACAACCCTTGTTTACGAGGTTTCCGTGCTGAAGAAATACGTTTATCCGCTGCTTCAGGAGGTGCCCAAGGAAAGCCCCTGCTACGCCGCCGCGCGGGACATAACAAAGGTGCTGAACTACTTCCTTGATGCGGACGGGATAGAGGACGAAATACCGCCCACGAGCATACTGCGCGAATTTATAGGCGGCTGCACGTTTTACAGAAAGGATTGATGAATATGCGGCTTGTATCATGGAACGTGAACGGGCTGCGCGCCTGCATGGGCAAAGGCTTCATGGAGTTTTTCCATACCGTGAACGCGGACATTGTGGCGCTGCAGGAGACCAAGCTTCAGCCGCACCAGATAGAGCTTGAGCTTGACGGCTACGAACAATATTGGCACAGCGCGGAGAAAAAAGGATACAGCGGCACGGCGGTATTCACTAAGCAAAAGCCCCTCTCCGTAAGCTATGACCTGCCGGACATGGAAAACCTCGGCTTCCCGAACGAGGGCAGGGTGATAACGCTTGAATTTGACGAATTTTATTTTGTCAACTGCTATACGCCCAATTCCCAGCGGGAGCTTACGCGGCTTGAATTCCGCATGGATTGGGAGGACGAATTCAGGAAATACCTTACGGAGCTTGATAAGAAAAAGCCCGTAATAATGTGCGGCGACCTTAACGTTGCGCACGAGGAGATTGACCTGAAGAACCCCAAAACAAACCATAACAACGCCGGCTTTACCGATAAGGAGCGCGCAAAGTTCAGCGAGCTTATGCAAAGCGGCTTTGTGGACAGCTTCCGCTATCTTTATCCGGACAAGCGGGATTGCTACTCCTGGTGGAGCTACATGGCAAATTCCCGCGCGCGCAACATAGGTTGGCGCATAGACTACTTTGTTGTGAGCGAGCGGTTTAAGCACAGGATAGAGGAAAGCAGCATACTGCCCGAGGTGACGGGCAGCGACCATTGCCCGGTTATGCTTGAAATACGCTGAAAATAAACAAATTCAGGGAGGATAATATGCACTACATCGACCTTAGAAGCGACACCGTTACCCAGCCCACCCTTGCCATGCGTGCTGCAATGGCCGCAGCGGAGGTTGGCGACGACGTATACGGCGACGACCCCACCATGAACGAGCTTGAAGCCCTTGCGGCCCAGATGCTGGGCAAGGAGGCGGCCATGTTCGCAACGAGCGGAACAATGGGCAACCAAATAGGCATAATGAGCCAAACGCGGCGCGGGGATGAAATAATCGCCGGGGCGGAAAGCCATATAGTTATGCACGAAGTGGGCGCGGCGGCGGTGCTCAGCGGCGTGAGCATAAGGCAGATTGACTACCCGAACTGCATACCCGTGCCGGAGATGATAGCCGCGCGCATAAGGCCGGACGATATACACGAACCGCCCACGGCGCTTATATGCCTTGAAAACGCGCTGGCGAACGGCCGCGTGGTACCGCTTGAAACAATGGCGGAAATACGAAAGATTGCGGACGCGCATTCCCTGCCCATTCATCTTGACGGGGCAAGGGTGTTCAACGCCGCAACGGCGCTGGGCGTTGACGTGAAGGAAATAACCAAATATGCAGACACGGTGTCCTGCTGCCTGTCCAAGGGCCTGTGCGCCCCCGTTGGCGCGGTGTTGGCGGGGCCTAAGGCCACAATAGAGCGCGCAAGGAAATGCAGAAAAATGCTCGGCGGCGGCATGCGGCAGTGCGGCATACTGGGCGCGGCGGGCATAATAGCGCTAAAGGACATGACAAAGCGGCTGGGCGAGGACCACGCAAACGCCAAGCTTATGGCGAACCTGCTTAACAAGATAGACGGCGTGAGCGTGGACGTGGACGCCGTAGAGATAAACATGGTATTCTTTAAGGTGGATAAGGACGCCGCGCTAAAGGACAGGCTGCCCGAGCTTATGAAGGAGAAGGGCATACTTATAAACCCCGAAGAGCTTGGCGAATTCCGCTTCGTTACCAATAACGATGTTTCAACAAAGGATGTTGAATACGCCGTAAGCACGTTTGCATCACTTATAAACGCATAAACGAAACAAGGAGGGTATGAATATATGGCAACCAAAGTCTGGGCGCACAGGGGCGCCAGCGGCTATGCGCCGGAAAACACGATTCCTGCGTTTAAGCTGGCCGTGGAGCAGAAGGCGGACGGCGTTGAGCTGGACGTGCATCTGAGCAGCGACGGCAAGCTGATGGTCATTCACGACGAAACCGTTGACCGCACGTCAAACGGCACGGGCCGCGTGGTGGACATGACCTGCCAGGAGCTTAAAAAGCTGGACTTTTCAAACGGCATGCCGGGCTATAAGGACGTGCGCATCCCTACGCTTAAAGAAGTTTACGGGCTGCTGAAGAACACGAACCTTACCATAAACGTTGAAATAAAGTGCGACGTGGTTATATACTACGGCATTTGGGATAAGGTTATAGAGCTGGAGCGCGAAATGGGTATGCAGGGCAGGATAATCTATTCCTCCTTCAACCATTACGTTTTGATGAAGCTGAGGGAGGTTGACCCCAAGGCGAAGATAGGCCTGCTTTATTCCGAAGCCATGGTAGACCCGTGGGTATACGCAAACTATCTGCATGCGGACGCGATACATCCGCATTATTTGGCGGCGCTGGGCTGCCCGGGGCTGATAGAAGGCTGCAAAAAGGCGGGAGTTGAGATACATCCCTGGACCTGCAACGACGAGCAGGTGGTGTGCGATTTGGCGTCCGCAGGCATAGAGGCCGTTATAACCAACTATCCGGACAAGGCGCGCGAAGCAATAGAGAACAGATAAACATGGGCCGTAAGGATTCCTCCACGCAAGAGGAGGAGTCCTTTTATGTTAAATTATGGACGCATTAAAGACGATTGCCACCATCAGGAGCGATTTTACAACAAAGTTCGGCATACCGCGCCAAAGCGGGCTTGCGGCGGCGCAGCTTTCAACAATAGTATTCGAAAGCGAATACCGCGACGAAAACGCCCTGCGCGGGCTGGACGGCTATTCGCATATATGGCTCATATGGGGCTTCAGCGAGGTAAAGGCGGAGCGTTGGTCGCCAATGGTGAAGCCGCCGCGCCTTGGCGGGAACAAGCGCATGGGCGTGTTTGCCACGCGCTCGCCGTACAGGCCGAACCCGATAGGGCTTTCCTCTGTAAAGCTTGAAGGGATAGAGAAGCGGCCGAACCTTGGCACGGTGCTTATAGTATCGGGTGCGGATCTTATGGACGGCACGCCTATATACGATATCAAGCCATATCTTTCATTTACGGACAGCCATCCCGATGCGAAGAACGGCTTCGCCGGGGAGCGGCTGAGTTATGCGCTGAAGGTTGAAATTCCAGACGAGCTTATGGCCATGATACCCCAAAGTAAACGCGACGCGCTGACGGAGTCCCTTTCGCAGGACCCAAGGCCGGCATACATTACGGAGCCGGATACGCCGTTCGGCTTTGAATACGCCGGATTTGATGTACGCTTTAAGGTGAACGGGGACACGCTTACGGTATACGAAATAATAAGGCTGTAAAAATGCCATTGACAAATGCTTCCAAAATGATATCATAATAATATCATGAAGGAGGCGTTTTATTATGCAGGAAAAGATTCTATCAAACAAGAAAAACGGTATGCTTATGCTTCTTGTAAGCGTATTGCTGTATTTTGTATCAATAGCGCTTATTGTATTCGGCGCGATATACGATATAACACTGCTTTACGTTATAGGCATACTTTGGGTATGCTTGGGTTGGATGCTGTTTTTGGGGCTGAAGGTGCTTAAACCGCAGGAAGCGCTTGTGCTTACGCTTTTCGGTAAATATATAGGAACGATAAGAGAGGCAGGGTTTTACTTTGTTAACCCATTCTGCACTGCGGTAAATCCTGCCGCAAAAACAAAGCTGAGCCAGAGCGGGGACGTTAACGGAGCCGGGAGCAAGCAGGTGCTTATAAACACGGCGGAGATGGCGACGGCAAACGCCGAAATACCGAGCAAGCGGATATCACTCAAGATTATGACGCTTAACAATAACCGTCAGAAAATAAATGACTGCCTTGGCAATCCTGTTGAAATAGGCATAGCGGTAATGTGGCGCGTGGTTGACACGGCAAAGGCTGTTTTCAATGTTGATAATTATAAAGAATACCTGTCGCTTCAATGTGACAGCGCGCTCAGAAATATAGTGCGCATATATCCTTACGACGTTGCTCCCAACGTGGACACAACCGGCGACGGCATAGCAGACGAGGGCAGTCTGCGCGGCTCAAGCGAGGTTGTAGCCAACCGCATACGCGATGAAATTCAGCAGAAGGTAGCGGACGCGGGGCTTGAAATAATAGAAGCGCGCATAACATATCTTGCCTATGCTCCGGAAATTGCGGCGGTGATGCTGCAGCGCCAGCAGGCGTCGGCAATAATAGACGCCCGCAAAATGATAGTTGACGGCGCGGTGGGAATGGTTGAGATGGCGCTTGAACGGCTGAGCGAAAACGACGTTGTGCGGCTTGATGATGAGCGCAAGGCGGCAATGGTATCAAACCTGCTTGTTGTGCTTTGCGGCAATCGTGATGCGCAGCCTATTGTTAACAGCGGCAGCTTGTATTGACATATGGCGGCGGATAACGCAAAAAAACAGATACCGCTTAGATTATCACCCAAGCTATATGCCGCGATAGCACAATGGGCGGAAGATGATTTCAGATCGGTAAACGGCCAGATTGAATATCTGTTGAGCGAATGTGTGCGCCAGCGGAAGAAGAGCGGAGCAAGCACACCAAAGGAATTTGATATTCCGCCAAACCTTGAGATTGAATAAAAATCGGGGCGCAGGGGTTATCCATGCGTCCCGTTTGCGTTCAGCTTACCAGTTGCACATGCGGTCAATGGCGCGCTTGCCGGTTTTTATCATTCTTTTTGAATCGCGGACGGCTCGCCTGGATACGTCCGGATACATTGCGCACACGGCCGCGGCGGCCATGCCGGCGGCCAAGCCCGCCGCAAAAGCTACAGTTTTCATGCCCCTTATCTCCTTTCGCACTTTTTATTTAGCTTTTGTAATTTGGACGGAAATTTTCAAGGGAAAATTTGGCGAAGGAGATGGGGAAGCGAGGTTAAGATTTTTTATGGCCAACCTCAAAAGGCGCCACCGCATGCGGGGGAGCTGGCAAACCGAAGGTTTGACTGAGGGGTTAAAA
>ENA-ORNY01002184-ORNY01002184.1-human-gut-metagenome-genome-assembly--contig:-NODE-2184-length-10061-cov-4.715571_pt1 | contig 10061 bp, 9 predicted proteins | sample MGYA00242122_ERZ509036 | MGnify/ENA primary metagenome ERZ509036 (study PRJEB26280, sample SAMEA2338696) | human gut metagenome | biome: human gut; feature: human-associated habitat; material: faeces...
AGTAGCGTCCGCTACGGTGAAGCACACTCTTCACTCTTGCCACCAGTTCACGCATTGAAAAAGGTTTGCGAATGTAGTCGTCGGCGCCATTGTTGAATCCTTCCAGCAGGTCGTCCTCCGAGTCCTTGGCTGTGCAGAAAATGATAGGAATCGCATTCAATTCCTCGCGACCGCGAATCACTTTCGCAAGGTCGAAGCCCGACATGTGTTCCATCATCACATCAAGAAGAAACAGGTCGTAGCGTTCGAGGCGCTTGGCGAGTGCTTCTTCAGCAGAGAATGCTGTATCGACGCTGAATCCCTCAAGTTCGAGGTTCACCTTCAACACGTAGCAGATTGACTGCTCATCGTCAACTATCAGTATTTTTGGAACATCAGTCATTGTGCTTCTTTTTTCTTTGCAATGCAAAATTATAATAAATGATAGACGTGAATATAACAAAAATGTTACAATTCGTGCCACAGTGCCTCAACAGGTGAATTGTAACATCTTTGTAACATTTTATAGGTCAGTATTGGGCATAAATAAATGGGGTCACATCCGATGTGGCGAACTGGAGCACCAGTTGCACCACTATCACAAACACTACCAATTTCACCAGCCAGAAGCTCTCCACAAACCAGTTTTTCACTGCCACATAGATGCTGCACGGCACAAAATGCGCCACCAGCAAGAGCACGAGCATGATGCACCACACATAGCGCACACTCACAAACGGTGGCAGATATGCGAGGTCGAAATTGGTGAAAATTCCACCGATGATGGTGGTGGCTTCAGCAACCGACTCGGCACGGAAGAAAACGAACGCGAGCATCACGGTGGTGAATGTCAGCAAACCAGAAAGCAATTTCACTGCCCAGTTGTCGGGGATTAGCTTGAGCCAAGGCATACACATCTTGTGAACCACCAGCGCCACGCCATGAATCGCGCCCCATATCACATAGGTGAAGCCGGCTCCGTGCCAGAAGCCACCTATCAGCATGGTGAGAAACAGGTTCACATATTGGCGAATCTTGCCTTTGCGGTTGCCACCAAGCGGAATGTACACATAGTCGCGAAGCCAAAACGAGAGCGAAATGTGCCAGCGGCGCCAAAACTCCGTGATACTTGCGGAAATATACGGATAATTGAAGTTCTCCAGAAACTCAAAACCGAGCATCCGCCCGAGACCGATGGCCATATCCGAGTAGCCGGAAAAATCAAAGTAGAGCTGGAGAGAAAAGGCGAGCGCGCCGAGCCACGCCCCGGCAAAGCTCAGCTCCGGAGCGGCGGCATAGATATCCCAGAGCGCGCCGATGTTGTTGGCGAGCAGTACCTTCTTCCCGAGACCAATGGCAAACCGCTGCACGCCGGAGGAAAACTGTTCGGAGCTGAGACGCCGCGTGCCAAGCTGGGAGGCCACGTCCTTATACCGGACGATCGGCCCTGCGATCAGCTGTGGGAAGAGCGCGACAAATGTGCCGAAGCGGATAAAGTTTTTCTGTTCCTCCGTGTCGCCTCGGTAAACGTCGATCGGATAGGACATCGTCTGGAACGTGTAGAAGGAAATGCCGATCGGCAGCGTGAGTCCGAGCGCGGGGATGCTTATGCCGGGAATGCGGCTGAGCGTCGCGGCAAGCAGATCGAAGTATTTGAAGAAAATGAGCAGCGCGAGGTTGACAACGGTATTGACCGTCAGAACGGCCCGCGCTTTTTTATCGTCGGTCAGCCTATAGCGGGCGATGAGGAGTCCGGCAGCATAGTTCAGCGCGATGGAGAATACCATCAGCAGGATGTACACCGGCTCGCCCCAGCCGTAAAACACGAGATTTACGATAAAAAGCCAGAGATTCCGATACCGTGCCGGCACGATATAATATACCGCCAGTACGACCGGCAGATAAACAAACAGGAAAAGAATGCTTGAAAAGACCATAGATGTACAACTCTCCGTAATACGTTATCTATTTATCGGATTTCTCCGGGGAAAATTTGCCGAGAGGATTGGCCTGCGCCGCAATGCGCAGCTCGGAATTATCCACATGCGTATAGATTTGCGTGGTGTTCAGATTTTCATGGCCCAGAAGCTCCTGCAAGGTACGCACGTCCACACCGTTCGAGAGCATCAGCGTTGCCGCCGTATGGCGCAGCTTGTGTGCGGAATACTTGTCGGCGTCCAGACCGGCACGCAGGAGAGATTTCTTCACCATGGCGTGCAGCGCTTCGCGGGTAATGCGCGTGCGGCGGCTGGAAAGGAACAAAGCGTTCCGATCAATGGCGGCAATATCCCGGCGGACGATCAGATAATCGTTGATCGCCTGCGCCGTGGCGTCGTTGAGATAGACGACGCGCTCTTTGTTGCCCTTGCCGAGCACGCGGATATGATCGCTCCGAATGTCTGAGAGATTCATCCCGGCAATTTCGGAAATACGAAGGCCACAGTTGAGGAATATCGTTAAAATGCAGAAATCGCGTTCCTTGTGCATCCCGTCCACGCTGTTTAGTAAACGCTCGCTTTCCTCCAGCGTCAGATAGCGGGGGAGAGACCGCTTGGAACGCGGGGAGTCGAGATCCTGCAAAGGGTTCTCGTCAAGGAGCTTGGCTTTTGTCGTGAGATACTTATAAAAGCCGCGGATACTGGAGACCTTTCGGGCGCGGGACGCGGCGTTCAGGCCGAATTCCTCGCTGCGGGCGCGGGTGAATTTGGCTTTGTCGCGGGAAAGAAACGCCAGATAATCATAAACCTCCGCAAGTGTAACGCGGGAGACAAAGTCCAGATCCACATCGAGGATCGAAACTTCGGAAAGCTCCGCGGCACGGGGAACAAGCCCGCGCTCGATCTTCAAAAAGCGGAAGAAATTCCGCAGATCGAGAAAATACTCATCGACCGTAGCGCGGGAGTGACCCTTGATCGTTTCATGGTATATTAAATAGTCCCGCAGAACGGGGGGCGCTTCATAGCGGTAGTCCATAGATGAACCTCACAGCAGAAAACCGCCGGACAGGGGAAGGCATTTCCGGCTATACATAAAATTAAACAAAATAAAGATTTTGTTTAATTTAGGGGAGCGCTTTTTTAAATGAAAATGGCGGTAACGGCATCGCGGACGTTTTTTGCCGGCAACAGCTTCATGTCCTTTGGGAGCTTTATGTCATCCTTGCAGTGCGCCGGTATAACGCAGCGCTTGAATCCAAGACGTGCAAGCTCCTGCAGGCGTTGATTGATTGACGGAACGGATCGAATTTCTCCTGTGAGTCCGATTTCGCCGATCGCGGCAAGATCTTCCCCGATAGGCTTGTCCCGCAGACTGGACGCAATGGCCAGCGCGATGGCAAGGTCTGCCGCGGGCTCGTCCAGTTCCAAACCGCCGACAACATTTACATAGGCGTCGCACCCGGCGACGTGTACGCCGCCGCGCTTTTCCAGTACGGCAAGCAAAAGCATCAGCCGGTTGAAGTCAACGCCGTTTGCCGTGCGGCGGGACTGATTAGCATTCGACGGCGAAAGCAGCGCCTGAACCTCGGCGAGGATCGGCCGCGAGCCCTGCATCACACAGGAAACGCATGTACCGGGCGCGTTGACCGGACGGCCGGACAGCATGACCTCGGACGGATTCGGAACTTCACGCAGCCCCGTATCGCACATTTCAAATACGCCGATCTCGTTTGTGGAACCGAAACGGTTTTTTGCGGCGCGCAGAATGCGGTAATTGAGCGAACGGTCGCCTTCAAAATACAGCACGCAGTCCACCATGTGTTCCAGAACCTTCGGTCCGGCGATCGCGCCTTCCTTATTGACGTGGCCGATGACAAACGCGGTGATATTCATGGTTTTTGCAAGCTGCATCACCGCCATGGTGCAGTCCTTCACCTGACCGATGCTGCCGGGTGCGGAGGCGATGTCGTTATTGTACATCGTTTGTACCGAGTCAATGATCAGAATATCCGGTTTCAGATCCTCCACGCTCTGTGTAACGGCGTTGATATCCGTTTCTGCAAGGACGAAAAGATCGTTACTCGATACGCCGAGCCGCTGTGAGCGCATTTTAAGCTGGCGCTGGCTTTCCTCACCGGTCACATACAGGATCTTCGCGTCCGGGATATTGCCGCATATTTGCAGCAGCAGCGTGGATTTTCCGATGCCGGGCGCGCCGCCGACCAGTACGAGCGAGCCGCGCACAGCGCCGCCGCCGAGAACGCGGTCCATTTCCGCCATGCCGGTGGAAAAACGAATTTCTTCCTCGTCGTCAAGCTGTGCAACGGGCTTCGGGACGCTCCGGCGCGTTCCGGCGATCTTTACGGCGGCGCTTTTTGCCGCAGCATTGCCGGACGGCGCGGAGGGCGCTTCCACGATTGTGTTCCACGCACCGCACGCCGGGCAGCGGCCGAACCATTTCCCGGTTTCATTGCCGCATTCCGTGCAGAAAAACACACTTTTGGCTTTCATAAAACGCCTTTCTCTGTAAACTGGAGATAGCACGCCGTCAAGACGGACGCGATCTTTTTCTGATAGTCCGCGCTTTGCAGAAGCGATAGCTCCTGCGGATGCGAAAGGAATCCGCACTCGACCAGCACGGCGGTACACTGAACGTGGGACATAATGTAAATGTCCTTCCCTGCCGGCACCGGGACGCGCCGGTTTTCCGGCAGCAGCGCCGCGGTGAGCCGGGATTGGATGAGTTCGGCCAAAGCGCGGCTGGGTTCATTCTGCGCGTATAAAACCTGGGAGCCGTGCGGCCCGGATGAGGGATAGATGTTCTGATGAATGCTCAAAAAAACCGGAGAATCCACGCTTTCGGCGATCTCTACCCGCCGCCGTGTATCCCATTTTTTCATGGCGGCAATGGTTTTTGCCTCCGACGGATAGGTGATCTCCTCGGTATCGCGCGTCATAACGGTATCAACGCCGAGAAAAGCGCATAGATCCCGTACGCGCAGCGCCACGGAAAGATTCAAAGCACTTTCCGCCGTCCCGTCCGGCGCTACAGCGCCGCCGTCCGCGCCGCCGTGACCGGGATCAAGGATCAGCACAGGCGGCGAGCCTGCGGCCTGTGCCGACACGGATCGGGTATCCGTACCCGATAAAAACACACATTGTATTATGACACAAATCCAAAGGAATGACAAGGTGAAAAGCGCGGCATCTTCCGCGCGGACGCTTCTATACAGCTTTTTAACAAACAAAATGCATCGCCTCCCTCAAGCTATGCTATGAGAGCGGCGATGCATTTTATGAGCGGAAGGACTCAGCCTTCCTTCAGGAATTTCTCCAGCCGGTCAAGGCCCTCTTTGATGGTCTCGAGCGACGTGGCATACGTCCAGCGGACAAAGTTCGGCGCGTCGAACGCGCAGCAGGATACGACCGCGACAAGGCCTTTTTCCAGAAATGCCATGGCGAAATCGTCGGCGTTATGGATCACACGCCCGCCGAGCGTGCGGCCGATGAGCTTTTCAAGATTCATCATCACATAAAAAGCGCCGTCCGGCTTCAGGCAGCTCACACCGTCGATCTGATTCATGCGCTCTACGAGATAATTCCGGCGCTCCTCGAACACCTTGCGCATTTCCTCCACGCTGTCCTGCGGGCCGCGCATGGCCTCCGCCATCGCCGCCTGGTTCATGGCGCCGATGTTGCCGAGCGCGTGGCTCAGGCAGTTCGTCATAACTTTGGCAATGCGCTTGTCGCCGCAGGCGGCAAAGCCGCAGCGCCAGCCGGTCATGGAATAGCTCTTGGACACGCCGTTGATGATGATCGTGTGCTTCTTTACTTCTTCGCCGAGCGCTGCGACGCTGGTGAATTTGCGTCCGTCGTAGCAGAGACGGTAATAGATCTCGTCGGCGACGATATAGATATCATGGCGCAGACAGACCTCCGCAAGCGCTTCCAACTCTTCCTTGGAGTAGATCATGCCGGTCGGGTTGGACGGGTTGTTGAGCACGAGCGCCTTTGTTTTATCCGTAATGGCGGCTTCAAGCTGTGCCGGCGTCATTTTGAAATGCTGCGCCTCCGTCGTCGGGACGATCACCGGAACGCCGCCGACCATACGGATCTGCTCGGTATAGCTGACCCAGTACGGCGCGGGTACAATAACCTCGTCGCCGGTATCGAGCAGCGTGAAAAAAGTGGCGTACAGGCACGCCTTGGCGCCGTTGGAGATGACAATGGCGTCATAATCAAAGTCCACGCCGAGGTCTTCCTTCATGCGGTACGCGACCGCCTTACGCGCTTCGATGGTGCCGGGCGTCGGCGTATACTTTGTCTGCCCTTCCCGGATGGCACGGATCCCCGCTTCCTTGATATGGTCGGGCGTATCAAAATCCGGCTCCCCTGCCCCAAAGCCTACGACGGGGATACCCTCCGCCTTCATCTGCTTGAATTTCGAGTTGACCGCCAGCGTTGCGGACGGAGCAACGGCGGAACGGATCTTGGATAATTCTTTCATGGCAAAGCCCTCCATACAAGTATGGCGTCATTATATGGCATAGATGACAAAAATGCAAGACCTAATTTAGTAAAAAATGCGCAGCCGAGGCGTTTTTTTCGCCTCGGCATGCAAGTTTGCTTATATGATTATGCAAATCAGGGATCCGCCGCCTTCATTGACGATGCGAGTAAGCGTTTGCTGCAGCTTTGCCTGTGCATTGACGGGCATCTGCCTGAGCTTTGTGATAACGCCTTCGCTCGCAATATCATACAGCGATTTGCCGAAGATGTTCGACTCCCAGATCCGGCTCGTATCGCCCTCAAAGCCCTGCAGGAGGAAGTTGATGATCTGCTCTGATGCCTTTTCGCCGCCAAGTGCGGGACTCACTTCGGTTTCGATATTGGCCATGATCATATGGATGGACGGCGCGGAGGCCTTGAGCCGCACGCCGTAGCGTCCTCCCTGCCGGACGATCTCCGGCTCTTCGAGCTTGAGCTCATCCGGCGACGGCACAACGATCCCGTATCCGGTCTCCCGGACATCTTTCAGAGCGCTGCTGATGCGGTCGTATTCGTTCTTGATGCCGCGCATTTCGGTCAGAAGCGCCATCAGATCACCGTCATCGCGGATAGCAAAGCCGGACTGCTCGCTGATCGTCTGATAATAGAGCGCTCTCGGCAGGTCAACCCGGATATCCGCGATGCCGCGCCCCATCTGCAGCGCCGCAACAGATACGGAGAGAATGTTTTCCTCCGCCCGCAGCGTGTCCGCCATCGGATAGACGTCACGGATACGGTGAATGCTCTGCGCCGAGGCGCGCACGCCGTTATAGAGCGATGTGCGCAGCGGGTGCTCGATCGGCAGCGCATCCACCCAACTCGGCAGGAAAACGTCCAGCTCGGAGAGCGGAAATTCACACAGCGCCGATTTGAGGATCTCACTGATATCATTTTCCGACAGCTCCAGACAGTTTACGCAGACGCAGCCCGTGCCGTATTTCTCCCGGATCGATCGGCACAGAGCTTTTGCGCTTTCCGCGTTTGGTTCGGCGCTGTTGAGAACAACGGTGAACGGCTTTCCGATCTCCTGCAGCTCGCGGATCACGCGCTCCTCCGCCGGGACATAATCCTCACGGGGAATCTCGCAGATCGTGCCGTCGCAGGTGACGACCAGCCCGATCGTCGAGTGCTCGGCGATGACCTTATAGGTTCCCTGCTCCGCTGCTTCGGTCAGAGATATCTCCTTATCGAACCACGGCGTTGTCACCATGCGTTCAACGCCGTCTTCAAACTGGCCGGAAGCGCCCTTGACCATGTAGCCGACGCAGTCGATCAGCCGGACGGAAAGATCGGTATCTTCGCCGAGGCGGATCGTCACCGCCTCTTCCGGAATGAATTTCGGCTCCGCTGTCATAATGGTGCGTCCGGAGCCGCTCTGCGGCAGCTCATCGCGGGCACGCTCTTTCCGGTAGACATTATCTATGCGCGGAATAACGAGCGTTTCCATGAAGCGCTTGATGAAGGTGGACTTGCCCGTCCGAACCGGACCCACCACACCAAGATATATATCTCCGTCCGTGCGGAGAGCGATGTCCTCGTAAATCGTTGATTCAGACACGGTCAGACCCCCTGTACATGATTTCAATGCATCCTATGGGGATAAGCCCGCAAATATGCTTGTTTTAGAATCCGAATCCGCGCGAGAGCGGCCCCTGCAGCCGCGAAAGACATACGTCGATCTCCGGGAAGCCCTGCCGCAGCATTTCTGCGAGGGATGGCATGACAACGTTTTCGGTGGCGAAGTGGCCTCCTTCGATGAGATTCAGCCCCAGCTCCGCGCCGTCGATCCACTGGTGGTGTTTGATCTCACCGGTCAGTACCGTGTCGCAGCCGCGCTGTGCTGCCTCATAGAGAATGTCCCCGCCTGCGCCGCCGCAGAGCGCCAGATATTCTACACGGCGTCCGGCGTCGTAATACCGCATATCGGGCGCGGTGAGCGCTGTGCGCGTCTGGGCGAGGAACTCTGAAAGCGGCATCGCCTCCGGCAGACGGCAGAAGCAGCCGATGTCCGGCGTATACTCCAGCTCTTCCCCGCCGACGGCGTTGGCAAGAGCCGTATTTACGCCGCCCTCAAGCGCATCGAGATTCGTGTGCAGGCAGATGGCCGAGAGATTCCCCTGCAAAAGGGCAATGACGCGCTTTGCGTCCGGTGTGTCCGTGCAGACGCGGCGCAGCGGTGTAAAGATGACCGGATGATGGGAGACGATCAGCTCCGCATGAAGCGACAGCGCCTCCTCGATGGCCTGCTGCGTGATATCCAGCACGACGAGCACACGGCTCACCTCGCGTTCCGGAAAGCCGCAGAGCAGCCCAACATTATCAAAATCCAGTTTGAGCGAGGATGGTACACGCTCTTCCAGGTAACCGGCTATTTCACGAACCGTCGCCATGGTATTTCCTCCTCATTTCCGCAATGTCCGCCGCGGCAAGGCGCAGCGCGTTCAGCCTCTCGCGGTCGCTCTCCCGTCCGGAGCGTTCCAGACCGCGAACGGCGATATCGAGCCGTTTGTCCTGTTCCGCGAGTATATCGGAGAACAGCGTGTCGTCCGAGACCAGCGAATACTTCCCGCAATACAGCTCTCCGGCGGAAAGAGCCTCCGGAGCACCGGCGCGCACGGTGAGAATAGAATAAAGGCGTCCGGCGTCACGCACAAGCCGCTCTGCGCGGATCATTAGCCCAAGCGACGGCAGCGCGGCGCGAAGCTCCTCCGGCCTCGACATCGGCTGCAGAATGCAAAGGGCGTTCCGGCACGCCCACGGCGCGGCGCGAAGGATCGCCGCGATATTCTCCCCGCCCATACCGGCGATCACGACCGTATCGACACTGTCCGGCGAGACGCCGGTCAGCCCGTCGCAGAGGACGCAGGAAAGGTCCTGCACGCCGGCGGCATAGGCATTTTCCCTCGCGCGGGAGAGCGGACCGGGCCGGATATCCGTGGCCACAGCACGTTGGATCTTTCCGTCCAGTAAAAGGCGGATGGGAAGCAGCGCGTGGTCTGTCCCGACATCGGCAAGGCGCGCGCTGTCCGGAACGAGCGCGGCGATGGCCGCAAGGCGCGGCGGTAATTTAAATGTATGATCCATAAGCCTTATGAAAAACGGCGAGGACGCTATATGCCCTCGCCGCTTTTACTCCATTGAATTTCAGCCCTGAGCCGCGATAAACTCGTTGACCTTCTCGACAAACTTATCGACATCGACGCCGTGCGCAGCGCAGGCTTCCTCGACGTTCTCGCCGCTCGCCATGGCGCAGCCCATGCAGTGCATGCCGATCGCCTGGAACATCGGCGCGACGAACGGAGCGTTCTCCATGATCTCGGCGATCAGAGTAGTCTTTTCAATCTGGTACATTGTTTGACCTCCTAAGAAGTATATAGACGTATTATACCCATGCTGTTCCTATTTTTCAACCGGTTTCGACGAAATCGGGAAAAAGAAAACGGGAGCGGATGATCCGCTCCCATTTCCTGTGTCAGATGACCCAAAATGCAAATTACTGGTTCGCCTTGATCTTGGCGAAGCAATCGCTGCAGTAGACCGGACGGTCAGACTTGGGCTCAAACGGCACGCGAGCCTCGCCGCCGCAGGCGGCGCAGG